>Ga0316207_10003799_pt1 | contig 13689 bp, 2 predicted proteins | sample 6weekpyrite_MG_FD_204943 | JGI IMG/M metagenome (GOLD analysis project Ga0316207, IMG submission 204943) | Microbial mat bacterial communities from mineral coupon in-situ incubated in ocean water Damariscotta River, Maine, United States -... | ecosystem: Environmental > Aquatic > Marine >... | reverse complement strand
CAGGGTCCGGCTGATCTAGCCCCAGTGCAGTTGGCTTATTACGAAAGTGGTGTCAGGCAGGATTCGCTGAGCCAGATCATTACGCCGGTGGGAACTATCACTAAAGATTATGACGTAGTCAACCGCAAAACCAGCAGCACCGATGCACGCGGTGTGACTACATCTAAGTTCTATAACCAAAAAAACCAGCTGATCGGTGTAGTCGAAGTGTCGCCTGACAATGACTCTGTATTGATTACCCGTTATTTTCACGATCTCTTTGGCAAGCTGGATTTTAAGATACTGCCTAATGGTACGCGGGTAGATTATGAATATGATGGTTTTGATCGCCTTGTAAAAATGCACGAGCGTGATGGGGTCGATTCTGTCGATCCCACCGTGGCACCGACGCTGACTGCTCAACCATTGCTGCAGTCGGCTGATGCAAATGTGGAGTTTTTGCTGACGATTAATGCCACAACAACTAGCAGCAGTCTGAGTTATTTCCTGGTTTCCGCACCCGAAGGCATGACGATTGATGCCAGCACAGGTGAGATCAGCTGGACACCCAGCGTAAGCCAAAACAGTGAAACCGCCTATAAGGTTGTGGTGCTGCTTGTAGGTGGTGATGGCGGTGTTAGCAATGTTCAATTCGATATTGAAGTAGGCAAGACATATACAAACAGCGACGCTGATAGCGTGGCGGACAATATCGATAACTGTATCGACAAGGTCAATGAAGATCAGCGTGATTCTGATAATGATGGTTTTGGTAACGCATGTGATGCTGATCTCAATAACGATGGCATCGTCAACTTCGCCGACATGGCAATTCTGAAATCATGGTTTGGCACCAATGATGTAGATGCTGATTTTGATGGCAATGGCACAGTAGGTGTTGAAGACCTGGAACTGCTTAAACAACAGTTCGGTGGCGCGCCTGGGCCAAGTGCCGTCGCCAAGTAATTAACGTAACGTCTATAACGAAGAATAATGACGCGGATGTGTAGAAAAATGACAAGCGTATTCAAAAGAGTATTTGTAGCTGGACTGTGGTTGGTGCTGTTTTTTGGGGCGGTGGAAGTTAATGCGGCATGTTCACAATTTGTTGTTACTGGGCCAAACACGAAGGTAGATGATACTAAAGCTGAGATTATGGTGTCGGGAGATACTAGTGAGTTTAAAGTTTGGGGTTATCAGTGTGCTAGTAATAATGGTAGTTGGACAGATTTGACTACCGGATCTAGTTTCGGATGGAGTTGGAGTTGGTATTCTAATGGGGCTAATGCGCAAAATAGTAATTCACTTACAGCGCCCAATGTAACTAGTATTACTTCAGCACGTGTTTATGTTATTTATTCAAATACAACTTATGCATCTCGAAAGGTCACTATAGAGCCTAAACCAGTCTCGGTTACTTTTGATCATATTCGTGGAGGTGTCGATCCGGATGTTGGGGCTGTATATTCTGATAGCCGATTTAAAAATAATGTTCGATATGTAAATAAAGAAGCAGTTACTTTTTATATGAAAGCAGTGGACAGCATTGGTGGGGAAACAACTGTAACCAATAGTACAAGCTGGGCGTTTACCTGTTTGGATAAAAGTTTGGATACGCCCTTGGACGACTGTGGCAATAATGGCGTTAGCATATCAGGATCAACTGTCAATTTTTCAAATATTCCAGAAAATGTTAGGTATAAGGTGACAGGAACCTATACACCGTCTGGTGGTAGCGCTGTGAAAGAAGAGTGGGTTGTGGTTGCACGTTCAAAGTTACCGGACTTTGATGCAATAACTTTAAACACCCCGCCAGTTGTTGAAGGTCTTCCTGAGGTTTTTGATAATACTGTGGATGCCTGGCAGTTTAGTTTAAAGCTTAATTGGGTTGGTGGTGGCACAGCTGATGTAATACCTGACTCTGGCTGGGAAGTAACCCCTCAATCTGGCGCATCAATTGTATCTGGTGGTACCAATTCGGGGCTGCTATCAACTAGTGATATTGATGCTGATCAGGTTGTCACAGTTAAATTGGTAAATCACATTCTGCCTGATTACCCTGAAAGAAGTTTGGGGTTTACGGCAGACGTTAGGATAAGAAATAAAGTTGTTTTAGAACGCTTAGAAATCCGAGATGTTACTGGTGAAAATGTTATCAGTGGTGCGGGTGGCCTACCGAATAGTGTCTTAGTACCTGTTAATGAAGGTGAGGGGATGCCATTTAGCGCATTTGCTATTTTTACTGATGGTTCTGTATATAGCGAAGATGACGTGACCTCTATAAGTGAGCGAACAACCTGGGAAGTAGTGAGTGGTAATGGAAGTATTGCGGCTGGCGACTATACGACGGGTAGCGTGCCTAGGGATGGTCTGCCTCACGAGGTTGTGATCAAGGCCACCTATGATGACGGTAATAATCCAGCGCAATCAGCGCAAGTGGCTATTGATGTGCTTGATACTACCCCGCTGATTGGGGTGAATATCGTCGGCCCTGAAGTTACAACGTTTAACGAAGGTGTTGCTTACAAATATTCCGTGACGGCTATTTTTGAAGAAGACTTTGTGCAAACGCAGGACAGTTTTGTTGATGCCAATTGGACGATTGATTCTGCCTATATCTCTTCTGTTGTAGAAAATGTAGGTGGTGAGCACTCTATTGTGTTGACGCCAACGGGATTGTTGCGTGATCAGGTGGCCAATCTTACTGCATCCTATACTTATGCTGGTGTTACACAGAGTCAGACCTTTAGTGTAGGCCTGAACGATGATTTTTCTGGTGTTGTTGAGTTGCTGATAGATGGTGTTGATGCGGTAAGTGAAAATGGCAATGCTATATTTTCTGCACGGGCAATTTATGATGATGGCAGTGAGGTGGTGGTTTCCCCAGAATGGAATGAAAACTCTGCCTTTGCCAGCGTTGATGCGACAGGCCTGTTAACTGCTGGCGATGTGACAGCGGACCAGCCATTTGAGCTTTCGGCTAAATATTCGGTTGGCAATGATACGGTTTATGCCAAGCGTCATTTAACCCTGGTTGATACTGATTCTAACGCGGGTATCACCTCTCGTGTCAGTGTTGATTCAAATGAGGTTGAGGCTAATGCTGTGAGTGGTTCGGCTGCAATCTCAAATGATGGTCAGTATGTCGCCTTTGACTCTATGGCTTCTAATCTGATTGTTGGTCAAGCTGATTCTGATGGTGTGTCTGATGTGTTTGTTCGTGATATTGCCAGTGGCACGACTGAACTTGTTAGTGTCGCCGAAGGCGGTGTTCAGACCGGTGGTGTGAGTCGTAATCCGTCAATTAGCCGCAAGCTGACAGGTAGCAACGATAACTTGTGGGTGGCGTTTGAGTCTGAGGTAAATGGTGTTAGCCATATATTTGTTCGTGATGTTTCTGCGGGTAGCACGGAGCATGTGACTAATATTGTGACTGGTGTGGCGGACGGTGCCAGCGTGAATCCGACGATTAGTGCCGATGGCCGTTATGTGGTGTTTGAATCGGATGCTACCAATTTGGTTGTTGATGATGTCAATGGTGTGACGGATGTCTTTTTATTTGATCGTAATACCCAGGAAACATTTATTTTAGAGGTGGGTGGGTTTCGCGCCAATGGTGCCAGTCATACTGCTGTGATAAGCAATTATGGTGCGTTTATTGCCTTTAGTTCGGCTGCGACCAACCTGACTTTTGGTGACGATAATGGCTACTCTGATATCTTTGTTTTGGAAAGTGTCGACGGGTCGGTGAAACGCATTAGTGTTGATACACAAGGCAATGACCTTGTTGGTGATGCAGTGAACCCTAGCATTAGTGGTGATGGTCGTTATGTGGCATTTGAGTTGCGCGTTGTTGATCATCTGACTGGCGTGTGGACTGGCAGTTCGGCGGTATATATACGCGATACCTTGACTGGAATTACTACGCGTCTGGCTTCACAGCTGGCGAATGAGGGCGAAGCGAGTGCCGCTAGTTATCGTGCGCCTAGCATAAGCTTCGATGGTCGAATGGTGGCTTTTGAGCACTATGTTTCTGATGCCGATTCGCCTTCTAATGGGGCGTGGAGTGTGTCTGTCTTTGATAGAGAAACGGAGACTGTCAGACATCTTGCGCTTAATTCTGACGGTATTGCTGCGAATGATGAGAGCTTTAATCCTGTCTTGAATAGTGATGGGTCGATGTTTGCTTTCACTTCCAGTGCAGACAATATGCTTGTTGGTATGGTTGATGGAAACCTGGCGGCAGATGTGTTTTCAAGACAGCTAGTGCAGCCGGCTATTAAGGTCAATAAACTTTCTTTGCTGCCTGCCGCGCCTGCTGTTTTGGCTAGCGAACCTGTTGTGGTTGATTTGATGATGGACTTTGATACTGATGCGACCCTGGGTGGTGGGCTAGAGTTGTTATACGACAATTCATTGCTTCAGTATGAGTCGTTCGAGCTTAATCCTGCGCTTAATGATGATCCTGCTTACCGTGCTGGCATTGCGCCTGTAGTGAATTCTGATGGTTCTTTGAAAAATGGCATATTGTCATTTGGCCATTTTGATGGGCTGTCAGGGTCACAAAAAGTTGGGACTATTACATTCACACCATCATCAGCTGCTGCTGTAGGGATTGCGTATGTTTCGCTGCTGAATAATGCTGCGCCTTATGGCGATTTTTATGGCGCTGCAAGCTATGTTGGCCAACCGGTCAAGTATGAAGACACGACCGTTAGTATTGGTGTTGATACGGATGGTGATGGCGTTGTTGATAGTCTTGATGCTTTTCCCGACAATATTTCAGAGTGGGCGGATACTGATGGCGATGGTTTGGGGGATAATTATGAGCTACAGAATGATATGGACCCTAACAATCAGGACACGGATGGTGATGGAATCATAGATTCGGTAGAGGTTGCTTTGGGTACAGACCCAACTAGCAATGATACCGATGGCGATACTATTCTTGATTCCGATGAGTTGGGCTTAGGTTTGGATCCAACCATGGAAGATTCTGATGGTGATGGCGTGAATGATAATATTGACGCTTTTCCAGCAGATGATACGGATTTATATGTGGATACTGATGGTGACGGCATCATCAATATAAATGAATACCAATGGGGCAGCGATCCTTCTGTGGATAACACGGGTAGTGGTGATAGTGATATCAATAAGAGTTGGGTAAAGATAGTTGGTGGAAATGGTTACGATGCTGCTAATCAGACGGTTGTTGATAATCAGGGTAATGTTTATATCATTGGCAGTTACAGTGGTGAAGTTAGCTTTGATGGTGTAACTGCTCCTGTGCCGGCGAATGGTGGTACTGATATCTTTGTCTCTAAATATATGGCCAATGGTGCATATCTGTGGACCAAGGTTATAGGCGGCAGCGGATATGATTATGGAACTAGTCTGGCTGTTGATAGTACGGGCAACGTTTTTATCTTCGGTGTGTTTGAAGGTTTAGTTGATTTTAATCCAGGCACTGGTGTTTCTGATGTTGCTGAGTTGACTGCAACAATAGATTCTGAGGTGTTTGTCACCAAACTGACCAGTGATGGTGACTATGTTTGGGCGCAACAATTGCCGGGTACTGATGATTCTCCGTGGGGTCGCAATATTGCCGTTGACGCAGTTGGAAATGTCTATGTTACGGCGTTGGATCAGGATCCTTATGTTGCCAAACTTGATGGTTTATCTGGTTTGCCAGTTTGGCCTGCCTATCATTATGTCGTTACTACAGGGAACGGTGGTGATGAGGCGCATGGTATTGTGCTTGATGCCAGCGGCAATGTTTATGTATCAGGAACCCTTGGTGGTGCAACAGATTTTCTTGCTGAGCCAGGTGGTAGTGGATCATATTTTCGAAATGCCTTTTTGATGCGTCTTGATCCAAACGATGGTAGCCGTGTTTGGGTAGGTGCTATTGAAGCCCAGTCAGAAGCTGAGGCATTAGAGATACGTGGTGGTTATGTTTATGTCGGTGGTAATTTCAGCGGAATAGTTAATTTTGGTTCCACAGGTGTAATTGATAAACATCAATCAGGTTCATATCGTGGTTTTGTCGCTAAATTTGATCTTGATGGAAACTATGTTTGGTCACGTGCCTTAGGCGATTATGTCTATGGTATTGGTGTTGCATCTAATGACGATGTATATGTCTCGGGCGATTTTTATGGTGCATCCTTATTTGATTCCATTGGTAAAACAGATTCATACACAATCGGATTAAATGCTGGTGCATTCATTACAAAATTCCTCTCCAATGGCGACTATGTTTGGACGGAGGTATTGACCGGTACAGATGGAAACGGATTTGCCCATGTGAACTCATTGTCAATCAATGCAAATGATGAAATTTATTTGGCGGGTTCTTTTCAGGGGGATTTAGATCTTGATTTAACGGATGCGCTTGATGTTCGTAATTCGAAGACGTTCGGTAGTGATTCCTTTCTATTAAAGCTGCAAGATGACGTGCCGTTTACAACCCCCGGTGTTCATGTGTACAACTGGACTCAGTCTCATGGTGGGGCTAGCGTTGAGTTTGGTAAAGATGTGGTGGCTGATAGCCTGGGTAATACCTATGTCGTTGGTTCTTTTTATGGCAGTGCCGATTTTTACCCTGGTGATCCTATAGAAACGCATATATCAGCTGGCCAATCAGATATCTTTATCAGTCGTCGGAATGCTGATGATATCAATACAAATGATAATTATGTCTGGACTAGAACTTTTGGTGGAACTGGTTACGATGAGGCATATTCTGTTGCTGTTGATGAAGAAAATTCGGTTTATATAACAGGGTATTTTTCAGGCTCTGTGAATTTTGATCCCGATGATGATTTGACAGACTCTCTCAGGATTTCAAAAGGGGGGAGTAGAGATGTTTATGTCCTTAAGTTGGATGATCTGGGAAAATTTGTCTGGGTACGTACATTTGGTGGGATATACCATGATTATGGGCACGATATTGCTATAGACGGTAGCAATATCTATGTTACGGGTGAATTTAAACATTCTGTGACGATTGGTAACTATCCATCGATTGTATCTAAAGGGTCAACAGATGTTTTTGTTGCTGAATTAAGTACGAATGGTGACTATGCTGAACCCCGTTCTTTTGGTGGTAGTGGTGGTGATCGTGGTTTAATAATTTCAGTTGATACATTTGGAGACATACTTGTTGGTGGGGTTATGCGTGGTTCGGTTGATTTTGACCCCCAAGGCGTCGGTGATACAAAAATTGGCGATTCTCTTTTCTATAATGCATTTTTGACAAAACTGTATTCCAGTGGTGGATATGCGTGGACCAAACTTGTTACTGGAACTGGTGCTAGTAGTGGAAATGCTATTACGCTAGATCCAGTAGGCAATATCTATTTTTCTGGAACGTTTGAGGGAAGTTCGGGTTTTAATCCAAATAATCTGACTGAATTGAGGGATTCGACAGGAAACAATGACGATGGCTTTATCTCTAAATATGACGTGGACGGCAATTACTCCTGGACACAATTCGTCGAGTCATCTGAGTCGGTTGACATAAAAGATTTGGTTGCTAATTTTCAAGGGGTTTTTGCTGTCGGCTCATTTACAGGGGCTGCAGACTTTAATCCAAGCCATCAGGATATAGGGTCTCGCACGTCTATTGGTAGTAACGATGTGTTTGTTTTGCATTTATTAGCTGATGATGGCGGTTATGGCTGGGCCAAGACGGTTGGTGGTCAATATAACGACATTGCGCGTGGTGCTGCACTGGACGGTGATATGAATCTCTTTGTTGTGGGTGATTTTTCTAATGGAAATATATCCTCATCCGTAGATTTTAATCCTAACGCTTCAGGTTGGGATTATCATACTGCGGTATTTAGTAGCGACGTGTTTCTAAGTAAATATGACTTCCTGCTGGATAGTGATGGTGATGGGGTTGCTGATGTGTCTGATTTATTTCCTAGTGATGCCTCAGAGTCAATTGATACTGATGGCGATGGTATTGGGAATAATAGTGATCCTGATAATGACAATGATGGGATGCCAAATGATTGGGAAATTCAATATGGCTTGGATCCATTATTGGAATCGGATGCGGGGCTTGATAAGGATGAAGATTCTCTGATTAATATTCTGGAGTATCAGAATAATACCAACCCTGAATTACCTGATACTGAACCTGACGGCATGCCAGATTATTGGGAGATACAGTATGGCTTAGACCCTACTATTGATGATTCTCTATCTGATCCAGATGGTGATGGTGCCAATAACTTGCTGGAATATGAGCAGGGTCGTGATCCTAAATTTCCTGATGGATCAATATCTGGTCTTCACGAATACGTATGGACGCAATCGAATGGTGGAGATGCTAGTGATTATGGATATGACGTTACGACAGATGATTTAGGTAATGTGTATATTGCTGGTTCTTTTGGTGGAAGCGTAGATTTTGATTCTGGTGGGGGTTTTGATCCTAAACCGAGTATTGGAGGTATGGATATCTTTGTGAGTAAGCGTAATGCAAATGGAAGTAACGCCTGGACTCGTACATTCGGTGGTACGGGGGCTGATGAAGCTTATGCTGTAGATGTTGATGCGGAAGGTTCGGTTTATGTCGCTGGCTATGTTTTCTCCGGTAGCATTGACTTTGACCCAGATAATGCGGCTACGGACTCTTATCGTGTTTCGAAAGGCGCAACTGATGCTTATGTTGTTAAGCTCGATGCGTTGGGTAACTTTGTTTGGGTTCACTACTTTGGTGGGTCTAGTTCCGATTATGCCCGTGATTTAGTCGTAGACTCTGGCAATGTTTATATTACTGGTAGTTTTTATTCCAACGTCGATTTTGGTGGTGGTAATTTCTTAAGCTCTAAGGGTAACGGTGATGTTTTTGTTCTCCAGCTAACCAAGGCTGGAGATTTTGGCTGGGCTCGCACCTTTGGTAATCGTTCATCAGATAGTGGCGCATCAATAGCGGTTAATTCTGCTGGAAGTATTTTTGTCGCGGGGTCGGTTGTTGGAACGGTTGATTTTGATCCCTTAGGTACGGGTGATATTCAAACTACATATACCTCTTATTTTATGGATTCTTTTTTGAGCAAAATAAATCCTGATGGTGGTTATGCATGGACCAGGCTGGTTGGTGGTGCTAGTCAAGATTACGGAAGTTCAGTTGCTACTGATGGTCTCTCTGTATACTTGAGTGGGATTTTTAAAGAGACGTCGTATTTTGGCCCAGGATTGGATAGCCGCACTTCAGCTGGAGGCTATGACGTTTTTGTCTCTAAATTCAATTCAGAAGGTGATTATTCCTGGACCAAAGCTTTAGGAGGTACTGGCGACGACAGGGTTTCAGGTTTAGTTGCAGATAATCAAGGTGTTTACTTGAGTGGCAAGTTCGTAGGTACAGTTGACTTTAATTCTAGTGCGGATTTTGATCAACAGACTGCTTTTGCTGCTGACGATGCCTTTATTATGCGTTTATATGGTGATGGTGGTTATGGCTGGGCCAAAACGGTTGGCGGTCAATATAACGATATTGCCCGTGGGTTGGCGCTTGATTCAAATAACAATCTATTTGTTGTTGGTGATTATGCCCTTGGGAACACTTCCACAGTCAATAATCGTACTGTAGATTTTGATCCTAGCTCGAAAGAAGATAATCATACAGCTGTGCTTAGGAATGATGTGTTCTTGAGTAAGTATGATTTTCTGCTGGATAGTGATGGTGATGGCGTGCCAGATGTTAGAGATGCTTATGAGTTTGATGACACACAATGGTAAACAGTAAATACAATAAGAGTTTTCATAGCTGTTTACTATTGAAGAGGTTGTAATTAAATTGACAGAATTTATTACATGTTGGTTTAAAAGTATTTAATCTTTGAGGGTGAAATTCCCCGTAGATTGCTACGAAAATAGAAAAGTTGTGATGGGAATCTAAAGATTCGCGGGCAACTCCTTAGAAATACCCCGTCAGCTTGCTGCGGGGTAGTTTATTATAATCACTTTCTGTGACGTGAATTTATATTCATTTTTTCTGATGTACAATGCAACTGGGTAGTCGTTTTCGACTACCTTTTGATTAATGCTTGTAAGAGTATCCAAAAAATTTGTATTTGCAGTATTTTTATTCATAGCCTTTGTAATATTAGTTAATAAATGTCTAACATTAAAGCAGCAAAAGCCCAGAAAAAACGCGCTGAAAAATTATTTAAACTTGGCAAGCTTGCCGAGTCAAAAGTGGCTTATTTTGAGTGTTGTAAATTAAGCCCTAATGATGTTCAGGCTTGGTTGTCAGCAGGTCAAATTTCGAGCCGTCTCAACCACTTTCAAGATTCATGTGTTGCCTTTCAGAGAGTCTTGAGTCTGAACCCAAATATGACTGATGTATATTTTGATCTTGCTCAAGCTCAATTTTCCCGTGGACAATACATAGAAGCTGATCAAAACTATCGATCATTTTTAATGATGAGCCCAAGTTCTGGCGAGGGCTATCATGCTTATGCCAAGCTACTTCATAATACTGGCCGAATTTCTGATGCCATAGAAAATTACAGGAAAGCAATTGAGCTTATAAGCAATAATTCTGAACTGAATCTGGAATTCGGCAGTATTCTTCAGAGACAAGGATTGTTTGTTGAGGCATTACAACAGTTTGAAACGGCACAAAACCTTCAGCCGGCGTTAGTCGATGTTTATTATCATCTTGCAAATCTTTATCGTGATATGCGGCAATTAGACTTAGCCTTGCTTAACTATAATAAGGCGTTTGAGTTGGCACCAGCTGATGAGGCTATTCATTATTATTATCTTGGTACGCTATCTGAAAGCAAAGGAAATGTCGTAGAGGCTTTGTCGCATTACAACAGGTCGATTGAGCTTAATAATGGTCTTCCTGAGGTTCATTTAAGCAAGGCGCTTTGTTTATTATATTCAGGCCAGTTTGAAGAGGGCTGGGCTGAGTATGAGTGGCGTCAGAAATGCCCTGATTGGCTTAGGCAAAGGCGTTTTCACTCCCTTAACACGCCGGTATGGGATGGTGGCTCATACCCCGATAAGAGCATTGTTGTAATTGCTGAACAAGGTTATGGCGATACTTTTCAATTTTGTCGTTATCTCACGCTGCTTGCAGATAAATTCTCAACGGTGATTGTTTATTGCAAACCTGAAGTTGCCAATCTTATTCAGTCTGTTGATGGCGTTGATGTGGTTGTTTTAACTAGCCAAGAGATATCGTTAGAACGTTTTGATGCTTATGTTTATATGATGAGCCTGCCTTATCTGTTTAAAACTACCCTTGATAACATTCCCAATAAGTCACCGTATATTCACGCACCAAAACAGTTAAAGCCTGAGTTGGGTGAGTGTTTGGGCGGTGATGGGTTAAGAGTTGGTTTGGCATGGTCGGGTAGTCCTTCAAATGCTAAAAATGCTATTCGTAATATTCCTTTATCAAGTTTGGCAGCTTTGGGTAATATTTCTGGTATTCGTTTTTTTGGAATTCAAAAAGGCCCAGGCAGTGAGCAGGCGTCTTCACCGCCTGAAAATATGGATTTTACCGATTTATCGCATTTAATTGATGATTTTTCTGATACCGCCTCGGTGATTTCAAAGTTGGATCTGGTGATTAGCGTTGATTCAGCAGTCGCACACCTTGCTGGTGCACTGGGGATACCTGTGTGGGTATTTGTATACATGCCCCCTGATTGGCGTTATCTGATGGATAGAGATGATTCGCCTTGGTATCCGAGTATGCGTATATTTCGACAGGATAAAAGCCGAGATTGGAAACCTGTTATTAAGCAGGTTGAAAATGAGCTGCATACTTTTCTGAGTACTAGCAAAGAACAATAATTCTTGAGAACAACTTTTTAATGATTTTAGACTTTGTATCGCTGTAGAGCTTGATAATGTCTTTGATTAAACAGTTTTAATTACTTGCCCTTAAGTTTTGTCTACCTGTCTTCACTAGTTATTTTTCTCACCTTGTTTCATACAGTTCCGATTTGTCCTGCGGTAGGGTGCGACACTTTGTCACATTCTCAACTCGAAGGTCAGGCGGTAATCTCTATCCCACAATAAAGTAGTTGGGAGAAAGAATGACCATGTCACACAAAACACCTGTTGCTGTATTTTCACTGAGCTTGTTGACTATTGCCATGTCAGGGCTGAGTGTTGCGGCAGAGCCTGTCACCCTGGGTGAGGTAACTGTTACCGGCACGCGCGAGGCGCAGGCCATTGCCGAAACTGCGGCCAGCGTTGGGGTTGTGGATAGCCAGGCTATCGATGAGATGAAGGCGGCGCACCCAAGTGAAGTGATGGGTAAGGTTCCAGGTGTACATGTCAATGTTACCGGTGGTGAAGGGCATATGACCGCAATTCGTCAGCCGATTACAACCAGCCCTGTTTATCTCTATCTTGAAGACGGCATCCCGACCCGTTCCACCGGGTTTTTCAATCACAATGCCCTGTATGAAATCAATCTGCCACAGGCCGCTGGCATCGAGGTTAGCAAGGGGCCGGGTTCGGCCCTGTATGGCAGTGATGCCATTGGTGGTGTCATCAATGTTTTGACCCGTCCAGCGCCTTTAAAGCCAGAGGCTGAGGTGACCGCCGAGGTGGGTGAGCATGGCTGGCAGCGAGTGTTGCTTAGCGGTGGTAACAGTATGGGTGATGATGGTATTCGTGCCGATCTTAACCTGACCCATACGGATGGCTGGCGTGATAGCACTGAATATGATCGCCAAAGCGCGACGCTACGTTGGGATAAGTTTCTCGATAGCGGTGCCTCACTGAAAACCGTTGTCAGTGGTTCGAATATTGATCAACAGACAGCTGGTACATCCAGACTTTCGGAAGATGATTATCTGAATGATCCAACTAAAAACACCACGCCAATTTCATTACGCAAGGTCGAGGCGCTGCGTGTTTCAACTGCCTATGAAAAAGAGACCGAAGCAAGCCTGATCAGCATTACCCCATATGCCCGCTATAACAGCATGGAGCTGTTGCCTAACTGGTCACTGAGTTATGACCCACAGCACTACACAACCGAGAATGTCTCGGTGGGCCTGTTGAGTAAATATCGTTATGACTTTGCACCGCAACGCACCCGTTTGATTGTTGGTCTGGATCTGGACCATAGCCCAGGTTCTCGCGAAGAGCATGCATTAAATGTCACGCGGGTAGATGGCATCTACACCAGTTATACCGAGGCTGACATGACCTATGATTATGATGTGGCCTACACCGGTGTCTCACCCTATGTGCACGTGGAGACTTCAGCCACTGACAAGTTGCGCTTAAGCGGTGGTCTACGACTCGATTATATGAGTTATGACTATGACAACAATCTGTCTACATTGACGACAGGAAAACATAGACGTCCCGACAGTACCACGGTTGATTTTGATCATGTCAGTCCGAAGTTGGGTGCGACCTATGCCTTCACTTCAAACCTGAATGGCTTTGCTTCATATCGTAATACTTTCAGGGCACCAAGCCAAAGCCAGCTGTTTCGTCAGGGTCAGGCAGAAAATACCGTCGACCTTAAACCAGTGGATGCCGATAGCTTTGAAGTGGGTATGCGCGGCAAGACAGGCAAGAGTGGTTATGAAGTGTCTGTCTATCACATGAGCAAAGAAGACGACATCCTTAGTTACCGTAATACGGTTGATGGTACCCGTGAAACTCAGAACGCCGGTGAGACCAAGCATCGTGGTATCGAGTTGG
>Ga0316207_10003798_pt1 | contig 13696 bp, 11 predicted proteins | sample 6weekpyrite_MG_FD_204943 | JGI IMG/M metagenome (GOLD analysis project Ga0316207, IMG submission 204943) | Microbial mat bacterial communities from mineral coupon in-situ incubated in ocean water Damariscotta River, Maine, United States -... | ecosystem: Environmental > Aquatic > Marine >... | reverse complement strand
GATCATACGGAGTTTCGTGAAGCGTATCAGGGATATAAAAGCAATGCCGCTTATACGCTTGATATGAACGATGCTGAGTATATGGATAGTTCAGCATTAGGTATGTTGTTGTTATTGCGTGAACATGCAGGTGGTGATAATGCCAAAATTGATGTTATTGGTTGCAAACCTGAAATTAAAAAAATTCTTGCCATCGCGAATTTCCAAAAATTATTTGATATTAAATAGTTTTAAAGACGCATGAAGATACTCGTTGTAGATGATGAAGATTTAAATACATTTTTTCTATCAAAAATGTTAGAAAAAGATGGGCATGAAGTATTTGTCGCAAATGATGGTGAGCAAGCAATAACAAAAGTTAGTAAAAACATGCCGGATCTTATCCTTATGGATATTATGATGCCGAAAATGGATGGTTATGAAGCGACTAAGATAATAAAAGAAAAGAATGAAGGAAAATTCCTTCCAATTATTTTCATATCCGCGCTAAGCGGAAATGATGCAATAATTAATTGTTTGGAATATGGTGGTGATGACTATATCTGTAAACCGATAGATAAAGAGATTTTGTCTGCTAAGATTGTTGCTATGGAACGATCCATACGTCTTCATCAAATTAATGAAAATCAAAATAAAAAACTCATTAAACAACAAGTACAATTAGATGAAGAGAAGCGGATTGCGGAGGAAATTTTTAACAATCTTTTGCATAAAATTGATTTAGATCCTAATTTTATTCGTTGTTATCATCAGCCTGCAGATACATTTAATGGGGATGTTTTTTTAGCGGTTAATAGTCCACGTGGAGGTGTGAATATTTTACTTGGTGACTTAACCGGCCATGGTTTAGTTGCAGCTATGTGTTCTTTGCCTGTTGTTGAAATTTTTCATGCAATGTCCATTAAAGGGTATTCAATCACCGATATTCTTTACGAAATTAATTATAAAATACATCATTTTCTACCTAAAGGGCGATTTTTAGCCGCTAACTTAATGCACATTAGTAGAAATGAAAACTACATCGAAATTATCAATGCGGGTATGCCTGATGTTATACACTTTAATAATAAATTGGGTATAAAAACTCGTGTTTTGTCTAAAAATTTTCCTTTAGGTATTGTTGGGAATGATGATTTTGATGTCAATTCTCAAATATGTGAGCTCGAAGTGGGTGACCGCGTTTTTGCTTACTCAGATGGTTTGCTAGAAGCAGAAGATTATAGTGGAAAGAATTTATACGGACAGGATCGCCTTGAAGTGGTTATTGAAGATAATCTTGATTCGTCAAATATGATGGAATGTGTAAAAGCAGATTTGGAAGAATTTTCTAGTGACAATGATTATCATGATGACGTGAGTTTGGTAGAAATTATTTGCGACGCCCCACAGAAGAAATTAAGTGACATATCTAGAAAAGAGAATTGTATTGATGGTAATTGGGAATTTTCCTTGCATTTGGATCATCAAAATCTTAAAAAAGAAGATGCCATTCCAGTTATTATTTCTATGCTTATGGATATTGATAAAAAGAATATAAATCGTGAAGTCTTGTTATTGATCGTTACAGAAATGTTTACTAACGCATTGGATTATGGTGTTTTAAAGCTAGAATCTGCTGAAAAAAACACATTTGAAGGTTTTGAAAAATATTATGAAAAAAAACGAACTCGTCTTCAAGCATTGAGCGAAGGCTATATTAATATTAACTTTTGCCAAGAAGTATCAATAAACGGGGGGGAACTTAGTGTTTCTGTTGAAGATTCCGGCGACGGATTTAATGCTAGTAAAGAAATGAATGATACCACTGAAAATATGGCGAATAAGATTCATGGATTGAAATTAATAAAATCATTTTGTAAATCGGTTGATTTTAATGATAAAGGCAATGAAATTCGAGTTGTATTTGAATGCTAAATCTTTTACAGCTTGGTAAATCGGTAAATTTAACCTAACTAAACTTGTTTCCAATCTGCGAATCCTATAGTCTGTGGCTTCATTTAATCATCTAAAGTGAGTCCCAATGCCCACGCTTTATCCTGATATAAAAACGAACCTCCAACATAGTATAGCCGTTGAAGAGCCCCATATTTTGCATGTTGAAGAATGCGGTGATCCTGACGGTATACCTGTTTTATTTCTCCATGGTGGTCCTGGTGCTGGAATTGAAGCTTATCACCGACGTTTTTTTGATCCAGAAAAGTATCGAATGATTTTATTTGATCAGCGTGGGAGTGGAAAATCTACACCTCACGCCTGCTTAACAAATAATACAACCCAAGATCTTGTAGCAGATATTGAAGTGATACGACAACAACTGGATATTGATCAATGGATTGTGTTTGGTGGTTCCTGGGGGTCAACTTTATCATTGGTTTACGCAGAAACACACCCCGATCAAGTTAAAGCATTGGTATTACGAGGTATCTTTTTGTGCCGAGAAAAAGAGATACAATGGTTTTACCAGTCGGGTGCAAGTTTTATCTATCCCGATTATTGGCAAGATTTTATTGCACCGGTACCTGTAAATGAGCGTGAAGATATAGTTAATGCTTATTATAAAATTTTAACGGGTAAAAATGATATCGCGCGTATGTCTGCCGCTAAGGCCTGGTCACTTTGGGAGGGACGGACAGCCAGTATTGCTGCGCGTAAAGAAGTAATTAACCACTTTAGTCAAGCGCACACTGCACTTTCAGTCGCCTTAATTGAATGTCATTATTTTGTGAACAATTCATTTCTCAAGCCCAATCAAATTTTGGATAACCTTGATCGTATACGTCATATACCTACCTATATAGTGCAAGGGCGATACGATATGATTTGTCCTATGCAAAGCGCATGGGAGTTACATCAAGCTTGGCCTGAGGCGAAATTTAATTTGATTGGCGATGCTGGTCACGCCGCGTCAGAACCCGGGATTGTTTCTGCATTAGTGGGAATTATGGATGAGTTAGCAAGACAAGACGTTTAACTGCTACGTTGCCTAAAGCGTCCGATCAGAATGTGGAAGCTTTGCTCTTACACAAATGAAAACCACTCATTGCAATTAATTTATTTGCATTTGGGTCACTTTAATTTCTTTAATGGTTAATGCCCGTCATACATGTTGTCAATTTCTTTTTCGAAACGTTTTAAAATAACTTGCCGACGAATTTTTAACGATGGTGTGAGTAGGTGATTTTCGTCTGTCCATAGTTCAGTACTCAGTGTGATTTGTCTAATTTGAGCATAACCCGGAAATTTATTAAGACATCCACAGACTTTATTTAATACTTTGGATTTGACACGGTTATCCTGTAGGCTTTTTGCTTGTTTGGGGTCCAGTGAGAAACCTTTAGCTAGTTTTTTCCATTGATCGGGATCTAGCGTCACAATAGCAGTTAAGAAAGGTCTAGCTTCGCCAATAACAATGGCTTGTTCAAATAATGGATCCAAACATATCGCAATTTCCATGTCCACAGGGGGAACTTTTTCACCATTGGATAAGACCAATATTTCCTTCAAACGGCCGGTAATATAAATGTGTTCATTTTCAATCTTGGCTAAATCGCCTGTTTTTAGCCATCCATCTTCGGTAAACATTTCTTGGCTTGCTTGTTCATTTTTCCAATATCCCAACATGACACTGTCACTTTTTGTTTGAAGTTCCATTTTGTCGTCAACTCGAACTTCAATGCCGGGAAGGGGAGGTCCAATACTCGAAGGAATATTATCTTCTAACGTATTAACACTTATGACAGGGCTGGTTTCTGTTAATCCATAACCTTGTAGAATTGGTAAACCAAATGAAATGAATAAATGGGCTATGGTGTCTGGTAGTGGTGCGCCACCACTGATCGCGAAACGCAAACGCCCCCCAAGCTTGTCTAAAAGTTTTTGTGCGACAATTTTATTGAGTAATGGCCAAAAAAGGAGTTGCCAGGAGTGATTGCCTCTGCCTTGTATGTACTCAAACCTTTCCCAACCAATGCTTTCAGTCAGTTGAAAAAGTTTACGTGCGATAGGTGACTTTGATTCCAGTTGAATTTGGATTTTTCCGTACACGCGTTCGAAAATTCTCGGCACGGAAATTAATACAGTCGGTTTGATTGTTAATAAATCTTCGGCGAGCTGTGGCACAGATCGGCTAAACGCTACTGTTGCGCCGCACATCATTGGAATATAATATCCTACGGTTCTTTCTAGGGTGTGTGACAGCGGTAGAAAGGACAGAAATAAATCTTCCCGATAAATTGTGACTGCATGAATACCAGCATTTGCATTGCTAAGAATATTCCAGTGGCTAAGCATGACACCTTTTGGTCGGCCGGTAGTACCTGAGGTGTAAACGATTGTTGCAAGCTCATTTGAGTTAATATTTTTATACGTTTCGTCTAAGACTTGATTGTCATGTTGAGTTAACCAATTATCATAATATCGACAATGCATGTTACCTTCTTGCTTGTCTATATTTTTCAAACAAATAACTTCAGGTGGTGAAACTAAATCTTTGCTTGCTGCTGTTAAGGTGCTCCATTGTTCCTGATTTTCAATGAGTATGAGCTGTATTTCTGCTTCATTGATAATATGAGCGACATTATCAGGTCGATCATTTGGGTAAAGTGGAACACTAATAATTCCCTGCGCCATACAGGCTTGCTCAATAAACACCCATTCTGGACAGTTCCGTAACATCAAACCTACGCTTTGCCCTTTTTTTAATCCACTGCTGAGTAAGGCTGAGCGGTAACGCTTAATTTGTTCTAGCGATTGATGCCAGGAATATTCTAGCCAACTATTTGATGGGTGATCAAAGTATCGATATGCAATAGCATTTGGATTTCGACTAGCTCGAATTAGAAACAGTTCATGGAGTGTTTTTGCTTTGCTGATGTTTATATAATCTACGTTTTTATTTTCCATGATATTGCTTCCTTTTTAGGCAGATCAAATAGATTTTTACTGCACTCACTCTCTTATATAACGCAAAAAAGTGTTAAATTTCAAATTATTATGTTTTGATGTAATAAGCCTATTTTTCTGCGGATATATTTTGTTATTTGATAGTCAAATTGTAAAATATGGCGCCACGTTAATTGGAAATCTGAGGTTAGCAACGTTGGATTTATTTTTACAAGAAAAACAAGAGTTTATTTGCCACTTATTTCAATAAAGTATTGATTTATCTGGACGATATCTCTATCAGTTAGCTTAATTGGTTGCCTAAATTCGTGCTAAAATGGGCAACTTGGAAATCAATGAGCAATTAATCTCGCTCGTTTTTCAAACTATACGAAGATTACTCGAGGAAGGTCGTAGACTTTATGTCTGAACAGGCAGTTCGGCAAATAGAACTTAAGCAAATCTGTTTCATTGATGACAGTAAAACTTCGGCGTATGTAACAAAAAAATTATTGAAACAGCAAGGCTTTGCTGTAGATCATTTCCCTGATGCAGAATCTGCTTTAGAAGCACTCATGGAAAATGAATATGACTTGGTCATTACCGATTTAATGATATCTGCAGATGGTGGTGTGAATGGTGATGATTTAATTCGTATAATTCGACATAGTGGTCATCCTACCAAGTCAATTATTCCCATCATGGTTGTCACTGGCTCAAATGATCACGCTATATTCGATGACTTGATAACAGCTGGTGCAAATAAAGTTTTATCCAAACCATTAGATGGAGAATCCCTGCAAGAAGCAATCAACGCCTTAATACCAAAGATGGTACACTTTGGTCCTGCTGACCGATTATCCATTGCTGAAGAAACTGTTTCAGAAGAGCCTTTAGAAGATTTTGAAGTTAAAGAATCCAGTGCTTCGGAGTTGATGGATCTCGATCTTGAAGTTCAGTACGATGATATCATCTCTGATTCAATTCTACCCGATCTTGATATTCCCCAACGAACCTTTGATACGCATAATAAACCTCAGCATAAATCAAAAAGTATAAAAAAATCATCGGTTAGTAAAAATAAAAAACCAGTTAAAAAATCATCAGATAACGAGCTAGTAAAATCGCAATTAAAATCTAAGCTCAAAATTAAATCAGAACCTGAAATTGATATTCCTGTATTAACGAGCATCGTGCCAACAAAAACTGCTTCTGAGGAAAAACCGGTTGAGAAATCGTCTAATCAAGCAATAGCCGAACAAATTGAAAAATTGGTTGAGCAAGAGGCAAATGTTAAAATCTCAAAGCCTAGAGTACAGGCTGTAAATAATGATGTGTCGACTAATCTAAATAAATCGGTTAAACGGTCCATTGCTGCCAAGCCCGAATTTGGTAGTTTTGAAACCTTAGAAATTCTTAACTCAAAAGCTGAAAAGAAAGAGTCGAATGAAATTTCACAAAGCATGAGGCAGTCTATTCAAAGCGAATTGACGCATATTGACGAGCAAGTTGCAGAAAAAACATCAAAACCTGCTAAACAACAACGTGGGTCTGCACAACAACGTGAGCCTACTAGGAAGCCAGTGAGAGAAACTATATCAGAACAAAAATCTGATGAAGAAAATCCTTTGCTTGCGTTATTAAGCCACATGGATGATCCGGATATGGTTCATGATTTAAACGAAAAGCAAAAACCAAAATCTAAACCGAAAACAACGTCATTTTCTATTAAATCCGACACTGCATTACCAAATTTTGTGTGGGCAATTATTATTTTAGCGTTGATAGTTCCCGCAGGTATCTTTTGGTATTTAGCTCAGCAGACGGTGGATGTAAAAGTTGTTGAAGTTCGTCAAATTCCTATTCATAGCGAAATTTCAGTTCCTGGCCGTGTAGTTAGTAAACGCAATATTGAAGTGAGTGCGCGAGCAGCAGGGCAAATAGTTGAAGTGAAAGTTAAAGAGGGTGATAGGATTAAAAAAGGCCAGATCATGGCTCGTATGGATGATAAAGAAGCAAAAAGCAATGTTAAACGGGCTCAGGCCAGACTGATGAGTAGTCAGGAAGATGTTGCGGCCACTGCTAAAACGCAGGAACGTTTGCAACGCGCGTTGGATTTAGGTGCGGTGGCTCGACAAATAGTTGAAGATGCTGAGGCTGCATGGAAATCTGCTAGTGCAAGACAAAGTGAAATAGAAGAGGAATTAATAAGTGCTGAGTTAAAACTGGATCGTTTACAAATTAAAGCTCCCTTTAGCGGTTTAATTACCTCAGTATCTGTACAAGAAGGTCAATGGTTATCAGTGGCTGAAGAAATTCTTACCTTAGTTGATATGGATCAGCGAGTGGTGGAAATTCGTGTTGATGTAAGTGATAGTGCGCGATTGAATATTGGGCAAGAAGTGATCTTAAGTAGCGAAGCATTTGCCGGTAAATCATGGAAAGAGAAAATTTTAAAAATTGGTGAGGAAGCAAAAACAGAAGACTCTGTGAATGTTATTAAAGTACAGACTAGTTTGAGCTCGAAAGCACCAAAATTACGTATTGGTCAACAAATTGATGCGGAAATTCGTGTAGCATCTCGAAATAATGCGTTAGCTTTGCCACACAATGTTTTGTTTACTCATAATGGGTCACCTCATGCAGCTGTCGTGGAAAATGGTAAGATTGTCTTTCTTCCAGTTGTTACTGGTATTGAAAGTGTTACTCACGTTGAGATTATTCGAGGCTTACGTGTGGAGCAAGAAATTATTGTTCCCAGTGGTTTGCCTTTGGAAGAAGGCATGAACGCTGTGGCAACTAACTCAAAATTTAACCCTGGTTAGTATGCTCGAATTACGAGGTATCAGTAAAACATATCAACGTGATACTGATCTTCTAACTGCTTTAGAGAATATAAATCTTACTATTGAAAAAGGGGATTTTGTTGCCATTACTGGACCCTCCGGTTCGGGAAAATCTACACTGTTATCAATATTAGGCTGCCTGGATAACCCTAGTTCGGGACAATATTTATTGAATGGCAGTGTCGTAAATTATTTATCAGATATTGAGTTGGCAAGAATTCGTAATTTTAAAATTGGATTTGTGTTTCAATCATATAATTTAATCCCACGCTACTCAGCATTTATAAACGTGCAATTACCTATGGTATATGCGGGGCTCTCTCAAACACTTCGGGAAAAACGGGCTAAATTAGCGTTAAAAGCCGTTGGATTAATTGAGCGTATGCACCATAAACCCTCTGAATTATCAGGTGGACAGCAACAACGTGTCGCAATAGCGCGAGCTATTGTTAACAATCCCAGTTTAATTATTGCCGATGAGCCAACTGGTAGTTTGGATGATAATTCCACCAATGAGATTATTAAGTTGTTCCAGCAGTTGCATCAAAGTGGAAAAACTATTGTATTTGTGACTCATAATATGGATTTATTGCCCTACGCGAATCGTGTCATAAAACTTGAAGCAGGACAATTAGTCAAATAGCTATGCATTTAATTATAGAAAATTTACGGCAGGCATTCAGTGCGATCAAAGAAAATCGAGTTCGCACTTTGATGAGTATAACCGGTATTGCAGTAGGCATAGCATCAGTAATGACAGTGGGCGTTGTTAGCCAAAGTGGACGAGATTATATCTATTCAGAACTTTCCAGTTATGGTTTAAATTCATTATGGATCTATCGAAAATGGGAAGATAATAATCCATTCGCTAGTCAGCGTTCAGGTAGCGGAATGACTACCGATGATTACGCGATATTGAAAAAGAAATCTTGTTGCCCGAATGTAGTGTTGATTAGTCCTAAGGTTTACCCAAATGATTGGATGGTAAATTTAAGGGTAGGAAACGTTTTCAATAAATCCAGCGTAGAAGGTGTAGATGTCGATTATTTGAAAATTAATAATGACACCATAAGCCAAGGGCGGGGTTTTCGTCCAAAAGATATTACTAGAAAGCAAAATGTCGCACTTATTGCGCCAACAGCGAAAACATTATTATTCGGTCAGACAGGTAATGTGATCGGTCGAAGCTTATATCTTGGGGATGTCAAATTAACAATTGTTGGTGTGTTAGCTGAAAAAAATCGTGACTTTCTCAGCGCTATTGGTGCCACTCAAGGTTATGATGAAAATAATCGACTACTTATTCCGTTTACACTCTATCAACAAGTGATGGGGACTAAAGATATTCATACATTACGTGCTGAAACCATCAATCAAGATAGTATTGACATTGCTTTGGATGAGATCACAAGTGTATTACACCGACGACATAATCAGAACTATAATTATCAGACTGAATCCATGCGTGAGTGGTTAAATACAACCAATGGAATATTAGAAACTGTTTCTAGTATAGGAATCTTATCTGCCGTAGTCGCCTTGCTCGTTGGGGGGATTGGAATATTTAATATTATGTCTTCATCTGTTATGGAACGTACGAGAGAAATTGGTATTCGAAAGGCCCTTGGTGCTAGTAGGCGGGATATTATGATTCAGTTTTTAAGTGAATCTACTTATATTAGTGTTATTGGTGGGGTGGCAGGCTGTGTTTTGGGGGGCATTGTGTTACTGGCTATGGTTTATTTTGCGGGTTTTTCTTTAACAACCGCCTGGGGATATCTGTTAACGGCCGTATTTGTTTCGATTGTGGTTGGGTTATTGGCGGGTTATTTTCCAGCTCGCCACGCGTCTCATTTACCGCCAGCTGAAGCTTTACGATATGACTAAAACAATTTTAAGGCTTTTTTGAATAATTAATTATCTGTGAATTTTTATTAGCCCTACTGTTATGGATTAGCAAGGCTTTCTTTGCAGCTTAATATTCTTCAGACTTAGCTAATTTTGTTACCAATTCGTCAATAGGTTCCTTATCTTTGGAAGATAAATTTTCAGAGGTATTTGGCTATTATTTTTTATAGGTTTCAGAAATTGAAATATTCGTGTTAGATAATGTGCCAATTAAAGTCGAACTACCGGTAAAATTAATGGCATCATATACAAATTTAACCACACCAAGTTGAGGGAATATCCATTGCGTACCGGATAACGTATAGCTTTTTGAATCCCCCGCCTGTTCGGCATCAAAAATGGTCAGCTCCGTGGAAATGTTGATTGCGTATGCTTCAAAATCGGCATAAGGGGTTGTAATGGTTTCTGTACCAGTGAATTCTAGATTGAGTAGTTTGTATTGGCCGGCATCAACACATTCATTGTTTTCATCGCAACGTTGAAGTTCTTTTGTGAAACTGTTCGCCCCTATCATGGTGCTTATGTCAATTGGGTATAACATTTCTCCTGTTTCTGACTCATTGCTATCTAATAACCACAATATGTCACCGCCATTCCCAAAGGCTTTTAAAATTAAATCTCCTTGTTCATTTTGCAAAAAATATTGTGGTAAAAACGGTGTTGTGAAATTACCATTGCCTTCTTGCTGTTCAAATAATAAATTGGCAATATCTGTATTTGGCTCAATTTCATCTTTGTTTAATAAGGTGATATTGTAAATTCCCGTTCGGTCATCACTGGTGGACGCATCTAGAATTGAGTAGCTAAGACTATCACCACCTTCATAAATTCTTAAATTACTATCTTTAATTAAATAGTGAGGCTTCTCTTCAACACTACAGCCTGTAATTAATAATAATAACAAGAACAGCTTAGTTTTAATGTGCGCCATTATTGCGCTCGAGCTTACGTTTGTGCCAGCTTTTTAAAACAAGATAACGCCAAACAATTCGTATAATGATAAAACCCGCTATCCCAGAAGCCAAACCACAAACCAAGCAACCTAATAAGAATGGCTGCCATATAGCAGATAATCCTGTTGTTAACCATTCCATGGTAAGTTCGAATTCAATTTCCATTACCGGTGTATCTAATATCCAAGTGCCAACAATATAGGCAAAGTAAAAAATTGGTGGCATGGTTATCGGATTGGTAATCCATACTAAGGCAACCGCCAAAGGTAAATTTACTCGAAGTAGCAATGCCCCTGCTACAGCAAGCACCATTTGAAAGGGGACCGGCATAAACGCGCAAAATAAACCGACTGCAAATGCACCACTAACAGAGCGTTTGTTTAGGTGCCAGAGATTGGGTGCCAGAACCAGTCGACCGAACATACCAAGGGATTTATGCTTTTTAAGGGTTTCTTCGTCAGGTAAATAACGTTTGATAAATTTCTTAGGCATGTATATTTTTTTAATTATAAGTTAAAGCTCATTTCAACCATTCATAAAAATTAAAGCGATTTAGAAAACCTCAGAAATACCAGCTGTGCTTTAAAATTGCACCTCGCTGATTTTTCTAGCATATAGTATCTACATATTTTGTCCATAGTAATAAGTTATTGATCGCTTTGTGATTTGGTTTTGATCAATACATAAACGGCTCCATTACCACCATGCTGTTCTTGTGCCGAACTAAATGCTAATACATCAGGAATTTGTCTTAACCAGTGATTAAGCATGGATTTCAATATAGCGGGATTTTTTATCGATCCTTTACCATGGATAATAATTACGCATTTATAGTTTAGGGATTGGCAATCATAGATAAAATTACTGACTTGCTGGCGCGCTTGGTCAGTCGTTAGACCGTGTAAGTCTAAATGGTCTTCAATGGGAATTTTTCCAGTACGTAGTTTCCTAAGAAATTTTGCTTGAACACCGTTCGAGCAATAGCTAATTTTTTCATCGCTTTGAATGGAATGACGAACTTGTACATCAGACAATTGGTAATTAATCGCTTCATATTCGTCGATTATTTGATTTGTCGGCAACTTTTTCTTTTTATGATGTGCGGGCGCATAGGTCGTTTTTGGCAGCGGTTTGACATCTTTCATGGCAGTATCGAATAAGAATTGGTCAGCTTGAGAAAGTTTGTTCTTTTTATTCATAAATTGTCCGCGTAGCATTAAGCTGGTATAGTTTCTACTCTTCTTGATGAATTTTTAGTTATAAATCCTAACATTGTATAAATTATTGAGCCAAAATCGTTGCACTGCTTCTATAACTGTCTTTTTAGTATCGTACTCGATTTTTCCGGGATTAACGTAAAGTAAACTATGCTCAATTCAGAACAATCTCCGTGTGATGTAATAAACTCCGTTATCGATATTTCTTATCCCGATAAATTATGTAATTTTAGGACAATCCGTTTGCATACAATGTTGCTATTCATACAATTCTATCACTGGGAAACAGAATAATATGGATATATTGGTAAGCAATGATGATGGGTATCTCGCCCCAGGAATAATTATTCTCGCAGAAAAACTACAAACAATTACATCGAAAGTGACAATTGTGGCACCAGAAAGAAATCGTAGTGCGTCAAGTAGTTCATTAACCCTAGAAAATCCGTTACGCCTTACACAAGTTTCCGAGCGGGTGTTTTATGTTGACGGGACGCCGACAGATAGTGTGCATTTAGCAATTACCGGATTATTGAAAGATGAGCCCGACATGGTGGTGTCCGGCATTAACAACGGCGCTAATTTGGGAGATGATGTCATTTATTCTGGTACTGTAGCTGCAGCGATAGAAGGACGCTTTCTTGGCTTACCTGCGATTGCTGTTTCATTGACGAGTTTTGAAGGAAAGCATTATGAAACTGCTGCCCATATTACTTGTGAAGTGATTCAGCAATTATTGGAGCATCCGGTGCCGTCGGATACGATTTTGAATATCAATGTTCCAGATTTGCCCCTATCAGAAATCGAGGGCATAAAAACCACGCGACTAGGAAGTCGCCACAAGGCGGAGCCAGTGGTTAAGGGGACGGACCCTCGAGGGAAAACGTTGTATTGGATTGGTCCCCCGGGTGATGAGCAGGATGCTGGTCCGGGCACAGATTTTCATGCAATTAGTGAAAATTATGTGTCAATTACACCATTACATGTAGATTTAACTCAGCACAAAGTGCTTGAAGCAGTGAGCCAGTGGGCTGAAGGTATTAGGTTATGAATACGCGATATCAGGGTATTGGTATGACATCCAAGCGTACCCGTGAACGATTGGTTTCTCGACTAAGAGATAGTGGAATACAAAATGAAAAAGTATTAGGCGTAATCGGTAATACGCCACGTCATATTTTTGTGGATGAAGCTTTGGCTACTCGTGCATATGAAGATACGGCCTTACCTATCGGTTTTGGACAAACCATTTCTCAACCTTACATCGTGGCACGGATGACTGAAGCATTATTTGCTACTGGGGCGCTAAAAAAAGTGCTGGAAGTTGGTACCGGTTCAGGGTATCAAACCGCTATTTTGGCCCAGATAGCAGAAAAAGTTTATAGTGTGGAACGTATTAAGGATTTGCAGTTTAAAGCACGAGCGCGCTTGCGTGAGTTGCGTTTAAATAACGTTCGTTATAAACATGATGACGGTACCATGGGTTGGCCCGAGCAAGGACCGTTTGATGGCATTATTGTGACAGCTGCGCCAGTGGAAATTCCGGAACAATTGTTGCGACAGCTAGCGATTGGTGGCCGAATGCTGATTCCATCTGGTGACGACGGTAAACAACTTTTAAGGTTGATTACTCGCACAGAAGAAGAATATGAAGAACAGTTGTTGGATGGTGTAGCATTTGTTCCGTTACTCGATGGCGTTAGTTAAACGCTCACTAAGAATATTCATTTATGAAACTATTTTCTCCTTTGTATGACAAAACTTTGCAATGGTCGGCACATCCAAATGCGCCGAGATATTTATCGGCTTTGAGTTTTGCAGAATCTTCATTTTTCCCTATTCCTCCTGATGTCATGCTAGCGCCTATGTGCATTGCGAATCGGAAAAAAGC
>Ga0316207_10003797_pt1 | contig 13697 bp, 13 predicted proteins | sample 6weekpyrite_MG_FD_204943 | JGI IMG/M metagenome (GOLD analysis project Ga0316207, IMG submission 204943) | Microbial mat bacterial communities from mineral coupon in-situ incubated in ocean water Damariscotta River, Maine, United States -... | ecosystem: Environmental > Aquatic > Marine >... | reverse complement strand
TTCTGATCGGCCATGCCGGACACCCGGAAGTCGAAGGGACTTTGGGCCGCTTTGACAATCAGTATGGCGGCAATATACATTTAATAGAATGCATAGAAGATGTTGCTAAGTTAAAAATTGCAGCCGATAAAAAACTTGCATACGTCACCCAGACAACGCTCTCGGTTGATGAAACGATTGATATCGTGCAGCAACTTAAAAAATATTTTCCTAATGTTATTGAACCACGTAAAGATGATATCTGTTACGCCACTCAAAACCGTCAGGATGCGATAAAAACCTTAGCAAAAGATACCGATTTAATTCTTGTTGTTGGTTCGCCGAACAGTTCAAACTCAAACCGCTTAAAGGAATTATCAGAAAAGCTTGGCACTACAGCTTATCTAATTAATGATGCATCTGAAATTCAACAAGAGTGGTTAACTAAGGTAAAAAACTTCGGTATCTCAGCCGGCGCCTCAGCCCCTGAAAAGCTGGTCAGAGAAGTTGTCGCGCTGCTGCAAAAACAGGGGGCAACCTGCTCAGACTTCGATGCCGAAATTAATGAAAATGTTGTCTTTTCGTTACCCAAAGCACTGCGAGACTAATACTCAAGACATAAAAAAGCCGGTAATCAATACCGGCTTACAATGACCTTCCTTAATAAACTATTTAACCCAGCAAGCTGCCGGTGTTTTAATTCTGGCATGATTAAGCGTTAGCTCCCGACAGTCCAGTGCACCCTCAACATCATTTGCCTGACGCTCTGTTGTTATGGCTGTTGCCTTTAATACATAAGTACTGGCAGTTGCACTCACTACAGACAGTGTGTAATAACCGCGCTCAGTCTCACTGCCACCAATCAATGACGTATCTGTTGTATACGAGCCGGCGTTAGTTCTTAATACATATTGTTCCTGTGCATCCGCCATTCTTTGTAGCGCGCCAGTTGCATCGGAGCGACTGGTTGTGACTATGTAGTTCTGATACTGAGGCACTGCTATCGTTGCCAGCACACCCACTATCGCTACTGTAACCATTAACTCTATCAGAGTAAAACCTTTGTTATTTTGTTTCATATGACTTCTCTCTTTAAGGCCTTGCGGTATCTTCATACCAGAATAACTTTCTTGCGCGGTTACTGATAGGGTTATCAGTTGGTTCTGTACCCACAATTATCGCATTACCATCTTTTGTATAGATTGGCGCAGGATTCGGTGGTATACCGCCTCGTGTTAATTTCTTACGGCGATCCTCTGCTGTTAGATTTTCAGATGAATCAACCGTGGTATCAAAATTATATTTTGGCGTTCCGTCAGTGACTGACATGAAATAAACGTAGCCTGAACCATCGGCGGGTTTACATGACAAATCTGCAGCACTTGAATCATTTGGAACATAAGTTGTCGCTGCTATCAATCCATCAATAATCAATACTTCAGACAAGCCTTTCTCACCAATAAAACTGCCATCAGATTCCATCAGCTCAATATACCAGCCAGACAGGTTATTTAGAGTATCGACCGCGGCATCTGCCAGTGCTTCTGCACCCTGACCAATCACATTGCTGGTTGTATCGTATAAATCACTCTCGACAATACCAGTACCCGCAGCACCGTATGAACCTGGCGGCGGCTCTACAAATACATACGGGTCACGCAGCATATAAATTCTGTCATGATTATTGGTTGTTAACGGATGTGCACGGTAACCAGAACTAACCGCCAGCGCCAGATAACTTGATTTGCCGGCTTCTTCGATAAGCGCTACATCCGGTGGGTAGTAGAAACGATGATTGGTCTCTTCAGCCGTTCCTGATAAATTTGCCACACGAGTACCTGTGACTAAATCAGCTAAATCATTATCACTAGCCCCTGCTCCCGGCTGGATGTCGAATCGCCAGATTTGTCCACCCATATCACCAACATAGATACGATCCAGATAACCATTAGCACTGACATCTACTGCTTTTAAGCGCGCAGGAATACTGTATTTCATTTCGGCAAGCTCAACATCAGCACCTGAGCCTGATGGACCCGCCCACCACAAACGCTCACCAGTGATGGCATCGATAATATAAACAGCGCGACCAATATCATCGACGGCTCTTGCAAGGTTTACATCCTGATCAAGATCATAACCACCACCGAACACGGCAACCTGCCTAGTCACACCACCAAGTTTAACTTTCTTGACCTGAATATTTGACCAGGTCTGGCCGAGCTCAGCAAAGTCACCAGTACCACCATTAATCACCCACATCAGTACCGGGTTGTCCCGATCGGTTACATCCATAGCGAAATAATGATTACCACCACGACGCTGGCCAAAGTAAATATAAACTTTGTCCACGCCGTTTATAACACCATCTTTGTTGTTATCAATAACTAACGTGGCGACCGAGCCATCCAGACCATAAGCTTTACCATCGCCGGCTGTGTCCGAATACACAACGTCTTGCAGCGCAAGTGTTTCTTGCGGAATAAATGAGAAGATCTCACTACCATCACGGGTATCAATGGCATGTAATACACCATCATTGGTTGCCACATATGCTGTTATATCAGGGCTATCAGTATCACCATCGGCATACTCAACCAGACCCGGTTCTGCATGTAATGGATCACCCATAAACTGACGCGGATCCGTGTAGTCACCATCGGAGTCATCATCGTAAACATCAACACCTCTGGACCACTGGATAAGTTTTTCACGGTACGCATCATCCTGCGTTGTAATATTTAACAGGCCTTTTGTTAATGCCGTGTTTGTTTCATGAAAAGCATGCGTTGAAGTATTAAGGTTTACATTCACTGCTGCCGATGCACCTGTATAAGTATAAACCGTGCGACTATCAATATTAGCAACCGCACCACCTAATACCACTTCGCCACCATCCGGGTCACCGGTTAAGTCTGTCCAGTAACTATAAGCATCCTGATCAAAGAAGCCGGTTACATTATTGATTGCCAGATCACCGTTAGCATCGACAATAACGGGGGCACCATTATCATCAAACTCCAGTTTGAAACGCTTAAAGTTACCGTTCCAGTGCGGACCAACCGCTGGCTTGAACAGGGTAAAGAAGAGATCGTTACGATGCGTTGTTCGGTTAAAGGCATTTACCGAAACAGCTGGTGATGAGAAGGTCGTATTAATTGATAATATCTCAGCAATAATTCGATTAAAGACTTCCGCCAGCTCAATCGCATCATCCGCTTCGTAATATTTCGCACCACTTAAAGTTGCGGTATTTTCCAATAACTCGATATCGTTAGCAAAACCAACCGTATAGGTAGAAACGGTTTGCTTGTCTTCCAGGTCATCATAGATATCATATTCATGCATGTACTGAGCTAACTCATCCATACAGTTATCGACACAGCCACCGGTGATTGCCATAAAATCTGGCAGCGCTTCAATCTTGGTATCCGCATCACCATCTGAGTATGGTTCACCATCGGATAAATAAATATTAAAGTTTTTCTGGCAGGTGTACTCGATTGGACTCTGGTATATAGAATTACCTGAACCTGTCTCGGTAACACCTGTAGAGTTTCTGGGGCTTGATGAATTACCGTAATCCACCCGGCCACCACTCCAGTACAGATAACTTTCATACAAGGTTTCAGATAACGGTGTATGACCACCGGCTGATAAAGCATCAACTCGCGGTAAAAAATCACCACGCGCATCCAGCACATCGGTCACCGGGTAACGCACCGGCCCGCCATTGTACGGTGATGCTGAATCAAAACGCATCAGACCAATATTGATATTATTAGTACTGGTTACCACGTCAGCCGTTACCTGTTTGACCACTTCGATGCGAGTAGAGGTAACACCCGGTGTTGAACTTGCCCAGTTCAGGTAGTTACCTGAGTACAACACATAACCGCTACCGATTGCATTCCAGTCCAGTCCATCAGTTGCCAGAGTAGTGTATGGGCCGCCGGCATAGTTTCTGACATACTTTTCTGTTGAGCCTGAGTTTATCCCATGTATACCGGAATCCGCTTTACATTCCACTATACGGTCATACTGACCTTTGTTCAGCCACCCCCACTGATCCTGTGACGTACCGGATGCATCACGCCATTGTGCGATACGGTCCTGATACCAGCCAGACGCTAAAGCTGGCGTTGTGGCCGGCGCAACAGGCGCCACATTGTTGTATAACGAAAGTTCAGCCGCGTCACATTTCAGGGCAGAGCGATTAATATACTTGCGCGTACCACAACTACTGGGGATGGTACCGGTTGAGTAATAGACTCTATCATCATTAAAACAACCGGAATAATCGGTATTCACATCATAGTCATCGCGTACAATGACACTGGCCCCCATACTGCCAGATGTATCAATGATGAACATAACGTTAGGTTTTACTTCCGGAGCAACACTTGCGTTACCGACATAAATTTCGATATCTTCAGCCTGTACACCAGACAGCGGGCTTATTAATAGCAATCCAGCGACGACTCGCGCCAGTTTTTGATTTAATATTTTCATCATTACCCTCTAACTTCTGCTGTACTATTTATTACTGAAAATTACGGCAAAAAATCTGTTTATTAATACGATTTAATTCTGGTTGCTGTCTTGGTTTCAGGGTTAAAAAAGATAACACCTGCTTTGCCATTCTGATCACTGGCAAGCTTCAATGAAACTTTTTGATCCGCCACATACAATTGTGTTGATGGTGTAACTTTAATCACCTGTAATTCACAACTTTGACAAATTTTTCCGGTAACAATCCCGGTTAAATCTTTACTGACCTTAATCTTCAATGATGAGGTTTCCATTGCCTGCTCTGTAACAATCAGACCTTTACCTGCCTGCGCCGCCTGATGGAAAAACAACGCAGAAATTACCAGCAGTAAATAAGATATATTTTTTTTCATTGGTGACATTTCCTCATTAAATGCGTTAGTCAGTACAGTCCTGAGCAATTTTAACGCCGACTGCCTGTACTATTCGGCTGGTGGCCTGACCGCCACAACCGGTTGCAACACCTGTTGTTGACACGCTATAAATATTTTCTGCCGGCGCTCTGTCGAGACTACCGCCTGTAGTTCGCTGACAACCCAGATAAGTTACAGAAGCCTGAGCCGACGTATTAGTACCTGGCAACACACAGTTAAAATCCTGTGGAAAGGGCGCGGCCTTATCAACCTGTGGGATGGATGAATTCACACACGACATCGCCGCCTGAAATGCATCATTATGTGTCTGTGAATTACAGGCTATTTTCAATTCAAGCGTGGTATTACTCATGCTTGATACACCCATAATGGTCAGCACTAACAACATCACCAGTCCCAGTACCAGCGCGACACCTTTTTGTTGTTGAAAATTCACATTATTCTCCGGCTGCTTTTGTTTTATGCATTCTGTTTTGCAATCTGACCACACTTGACATCACAACCCGACGAAAACCATCCGTGTATTCAACAGGTGCACGTCCCGCCATACTGATATACTGACTTTCTCCGGGTAACAGTTCAATCCGTCTTGAACGCAACAACACCCAAAACTGAACTGATTTAACCTGACTTAAGTTCAGTTTATTACCCTCGCCAGTAATTAAGTCGCTATTACCATCGATATACATTTCAACGGATTTTTGCTCATCACCGTCTTTATCCCAGCCCAGCTGTACTTGAAGGTCTTGCACCCCTGGGATCAACATCTGATTACTGATTGACGGGCCGGTTGCTAATTCTACGCGGTGCAGTGAGGGATAATTATCACCATCATAGTCGGTAAATCGATTAACAAAATAAGCACGCGATTTGAGTCGGTAATTTTGCGGCACCATACCTGGCAGGTCACGACTGAACTGAGGTGCATCCGGACCGACAAATAATTCACCATAAAAATGGTTGGCATACACGTAAACAATCGAATCCGTTAACACGCTATCCGCCAGTGGTGTTGGTGTGGCGTATTTAACGACCAACACATCGGTATTCGGCACATAGTGATCACTAGGGATACAGGTGTCTGAATAAGGATTAATGTTTTCAGAAACAAAAAATGATTTATTTAAGTCATGGTACCAGCCGGCATAACAGTCACTGCCAATTACTGGTAAGTCTTCGCCTAACTCAGGTGGGCGAGCACTGGTCTCTGTACCTAATGCACGTGCAATCTGGTCATCATTATTGGTTCTGCCCCAGAGACCGGCGTGACGTAAATCATAAGACAAGGTACGCAGCGCAAAACGACCGTCATCGATCAATTGCGTCTGGATTTCAATTGCTCCCTGTGCCACACGACCATTTGAGTAAACCTTAAACACGCCGGCAATAAGAAAGCTGGCAATGGCCAGTGCGATCATTAATTCGATTAATGTAAAGCCCGCAATTTTTGACGTTGACTGTGAAAAACTTCGCATAGATATTCGCCTCATATTACTGCGGTAACTGCTGGATTTTTGAGAAATAACTCATAGCGACGCCACGTTCTTTCCAGTAAACAGTGATGGTTGCAACCGGTGGTACCGATGCATCTATCTCAATCGAGGCATCCGTATCAGCCGTGTCTGGTAAACCGGCATTAACCAGCGAATTTTCCCAGACAAACAAATCATTGAGCGCCAGATCAGCGGGTGTACATTGCTCAGCCAGAATAGTAGCGCTTCGCGTATCACAACCTTTATCCGTTCCGACTGTACCCAATGGCAGGTCATAAGCAGCGATACCTGCGGCTGGATTAGCACGAATCCGTTCAATGATTTCCTGTACTTTAGTAATCGCTATGGTTTTAAGCATGGCCGTATGACTGGCTTTAACAGCGGTTGTCTGTAAACCCGCCACACCCAACAAACCGATGGATAAAATTAAAAAAGCCAGCAGCACTTCAATCAAGTTAAAACCTGCCTGCTTTTTGATATTGATCATTTTTTTCATATTCATAAAACCTCTATGGGCAATCAGGCAGATCACGTGTCGATGAAATTCGTCCTGACACATTCAGCCTGACACCACGCACTTCATCAGGCTCATTTTCCATACAAATTTTAAAAATACCTGACTGATTACTGGCCGCCTGATCCTGTGGCTCGCCAGCCGGTGCCGTAAAAGAAACATAATTAACAAGACTGGATTGTTGTATCAGTTCGATTGATATGCCTTGGATTGCTGTTTCTTCATGCACACCCAGTAACACATCACCGGAAGAAGCATCATAATCAGTACTATTGTCTATATCATGAAATATTATCCAGCCATCGTGCCATGGCACAGTAGCACCACCGCAAGTCGGTGTTGGCGAATCGGCATTTGAACTGGTACACACCACGACCCGGTCTTGTAAACGAATCGACGTACTGCGGGCATACTGCAAGGCAGCCACCAGATCGTTATTAGTGGTCGTTAGTCCTGCACTGGCCGAGAGGCTTGATATAAATGGAACACTCGCAGCAGCTAGTACGCCAATGATCGCGGTAACAACCATCAGTTCGAGTAATGAATAAGCTTGGCTATATTTTTTCATGATTAATTTATAACACAGGTTTCTGATAATAAAATGACAGGCTATTCAAACGAGAAACATGCGCAGATGAGCGGTAATGACCTGTCAGGTTTTTTTACAACTGTCGTCCTGACATACCATTTCACCGCCGTATGACGGGGCTGATGATCCAAAAATAAATAAACTCAATTCACTATAACTAATGTTCTGCCTCTATACCATAGTCCATAGAATCGAAAGTTGCTGGTTGACCAAGCACAATATCAGCAGCCTGTTTAGCACTCGCCGGACCGAGCACCACACCGTTTCTAAAATGTCCGGCATTAAAAAACAAACCTTCCACTTGAGGATGCTCTCCAATATAAGGCACGCCATTTCCACAACCCGGGCGCAAACCAGCCCAGTGATGTTCTATTTCCAAAGCCGATAATGACGGCATGATCTCAATTGCCGCCTGATACAATTCATCCCTAGCGTTTTGTGTCAGCTCCTTTTTGAAGTCGGTATATTCCAGCGTACTTCCTACCACCACACGGCCGTCTTTTCTTGGAATAATATAACGATCCGCCGACAATACGATGCGCTTCACCTGATCAGGCGCGCCTTTTAATAAAATCATCTGCCCCTTAACAGGTTCAATATTGGTATCCAGTTTTAATTGTTTTAATATCTGGCCACTCCAGGCACCACCGGTGATCAATACCTTTTCCGCGTCATAATGTTTGTCGCCAACACTGACACCCTGCACTTTATTATTTTTAATTCTTACACCGCTGACAGCCGAGTTTTCATGTACTGAAATTTTTCGGCTAGCCAGTACGGCATGCATCGCTTTAACCAGACGAGGGTTTCTGACCTGTGCTACCTGCGGCATCCACAGTGCCTGTTTTATGGCCGGATTCAGCGCCGGTTCACATTGCTGCGGGGAGCCATCTTCTAACAATTGTAAGTCAACATCCCATTTTTTTGCCCAGCGCATCGCCTGCAGGTTTTCGTTCTGATCAAGAATCAGCAGCCCGCTCTTTTGATATTGTGGATCAATACCAGATTCAAGCTGCAAGGTATCCAATAAAGCAGGGTAATGTTGCTGACCGTATCGCGCCAGTTCAGTCACCGCATCCGGGTAACGCCATGGATAAAGCGGCGAAATAATACCGCCACCGGCCCATGAAGCCTCATGACCCACCTCACCGCGCTCCAGCAATAACACTTCTGCACCGGCCCGTTGTAATTCCAGCGCCGTTAAAACGCCGCTAATGCCGGCGCCAACAATAATACAATCAGCCATAGTGCCTAATATCGCTCCGTACGCTGCAAAGCGTCGTGTTATTTAAAACGCACATTATTACGAATAATGCTGCAGATAGAAAGGAAAGCGGTTTTTATTACTGATTTTTTAAACTTCTTCAGGACTGATGACCTACATCAATGATTTACAAATTTGCGACACAATTGCCATAGTTCGTCGACATTCTTAAATCCTTTTTAGCGTAAAATACAGCTATCAACAATTGATATGCTCAGGGAACCGCTGGAGAGCTTTTACCGTTATGAACAATGACAACGTAATTTCAAAATCTTTTACTACTGGCAACAATGAAATGAACAAAACTTACGATATTAAACTAAGCCTGACGGTTGAGCAGATCAGCCAGATACTTGATGACCGCCTTGGTCAGAAGATCGAACATGGCAGTGATAATATTGACACCCTGCTGAATACTGCCGAATGTATTAAATCAACGGCTTTAAGTGATGAGTTTTGTCAGTTTTTTGCCAGTGAGCTCACACCTGTTCTGAAGGAACTGATAAGCAGTGATAGTGACAGTTATGATATGGCCAATTTTCAGCACCGCATGTTAAGAAAGTTCGCGGCCTGCGCCGAATCAAAGAAAAGCGCTTAGTCACAGCCCAACAGTTTCACCTTCCATTCTATTTTTTCGCGCCAGCCTTTAGTGTACAATGCCTGCCTCTATGAAGCAGGCAACACTATGAATATCACCTTAAATGGCACTCAAAAATCAGTCGCAGATTCATGCACAATAAGCGACCTGATTGCTCAACTGGGTCTGGCCGAAAAACGGCTCGCCGTTGAAGTGAATCTTGATATTATTCCACGCAGCGAACACGCCAGCCACAAGCTTCAGGAAAACGATAAAGTCGAAGTGGTTCAGGCCATTGGCGGCGGCGGCATCGGTTAGCCGCTAAATCCCACCTTTTAAAGAATACAGAGATCATTAACATGAATGACCCATTAGTTATCGCAGGCGTTGAATACAAAAGTCGTTTACTTGTAGGCACCGGTAAATACAAGGACATGGAAGAAAGCAAACTGGCAACCGAAGCCAGTGAAGCAGAAATTGTTACCGTTGCTATTCGCCGCAGTAATATTGGCCAGAATCCTGACGAACCAAACTTGCTGGATATCCTGCCGCTGGATAAATACACCTTACTACCCAATACTGCCGGTTGTTATAACGTAGAAGATGCCGTTCGTACATGCCGCCTTGCACGCGAACTACTCGATGGTCGTGATCTGGTTAAGCTGGAAGTTCTGGGTGATGAAAAAACCTTATTCCCGGATGTTACTGCCACTCTGGAAGCGGCTGAAATTCTGGTGAAAGACGGCTTCAAGATCATGGTTTACACCAACGATGATCCTATTATGGCTAAACGCTTAGAAGAAATCGGCTGCGTAGCAGTGATGCCACTAGCCGCTCCGATCGGTTCAGGTCTGGGCATTCGTAACCCGTACAACATTCTTGAAATTGTTGAGAATGCAAACGTCCCGGTTTTAGTGGATGCCGGTGTCGGCACGGCCTCTGATGCAGCGGTTGCCATGGAACTGGGTGTTGATGGCATCTTGATGAACACGGCAATCGCAGCCGCACAAGACCCTGTGATGATGGCGCATGCTATGAAAAACGCGACCATCGCTGGCCGTCAGGCATTTAAAGCTGGCCGTATGCCACGTAAACGGTACGCCTCAGCCTCTTCACCGATCGACGGAACATTTTTCTAAAAGTCAGTCACATGCCTGAGATTATTCGTCGCACCATTAAAAGTTTTATCCTGCGTCAGGGTCGCCTGACGCATGGCCAGCAACGCGCACTGGATGAACAGTGGCCCGTATTTGGCATTGATTACCAAGCCACTCCGCTGAATTTTAATCAGCTGTTTGGCAACGATAACCCAGTGGTACTGGAAATTGGCTTTGGTAATGGCGAATCCTTATTGCAAATGGCGGCTGAATCGCCTGAACTGAATTTTATCGGCATTGAAGTTCATCGCCCCGGTGTTGGCCACTTATTACATCTGATTCAGGAACAAGGCATTAAAAACCTGCGGGTTATGAATCACGATGCCATCGACATTTTAAAAAACCAGATTCCAGCACACAGCTTAAGCAGAGTTCAGCTCTACTTCCCTGACCCCTGGCATAAAAAGAAACACAATAAACGCCGCATCGTGCAAACCAGCTTTCTCGATACGTTGCAGCAACTACTGCACGACCAGGGACAAATTCATTTTGCCACTGACTGGGAACACTATGCCGAGCATATGATGCGGACACTGGAAACGCATCCCGCCTTTAGCAATAACGCCGGTGAAAATAACTTCAGCCCTAAACCGGACTATCGACCCGTCACTAAATTTGAACGTCGCGGCCAAAAACTGGGGCACGGTGTTTGGGATTTATTGTTTACGGTTAATGCACAGTAATTAATCGTCACAGATTGATACCTGTGGCGACCCCGTTTATTAACCAGCTAATTTTCGTTCTCTTAATAACACTATCCATCGCCGTCACTGATTCCCTGCCATTGCATCTGGTGATACCATCAACAAAGCAATTTTTGGGGTCATTTTTTTATGAAGCTGTTTAATAACCTGCATTTGAACAATCTTAAAGGCGATTTTAGTGGTGGCGTCGCCGCCGCATTAGTTGCACTACCGCTAGCGATCGCTTTTGGAGTGTTATCCGGTGCCGGCCCCATGGCAGGTATCTACGCTGCGATTTTTGTCGGTTTTTTTGCTGCACTTTTTGGTAGTACCGCCAGCCAAATTTCCGGCCCGACCGGTCCCATGACAGTGCTGATGACCGCTATTTTTATGCAATACACCAGTCTTGATCCGGTACACGGCCTGGCCATTGGCTTTACCGTTATTATGCTGGGTGGTCTGTTTCTGATTTTATTTGGACTATTTCGTATTGGTCAGTACATCAATATGATCCCTCACTCCGTTATTTCGGGCTTAATGAGTGGACTCGGACTGACCATTATCCTGCTACAAATCGGCCCGCTGCTAGGTCATGCCGACTCCGGCACCCCCTGGCAATCGTTATTACAGCTACCCAATGTCATTGCGCATCCGGCTACCGAAACCGCAATGCTTGGCGCTCTTGCCCTCGTGCTGATGTATTTTCAACCCAGAAATATCAGCCGCATCATCCCCACACCGTTAACCGCTATTGTCGTTGGCACCACCGTTTATTTATTACTGTTCCCTGACAGCATGGTTAAAACCGTGGGCGAAATGAGCGCCACACTGCCCTCATTACAGCTGCCTGTGTTTACTATTGATCTGAGCATCGACATTATCAAATCGGCGCTTGCGCTGGCTGTTCTGGCCACGATTGATACATTAATGACATCGCTGGTCGCGGATAACATCAGTCGCAATCAGCACAATTCTGATCGCGAGCTGGTTGGACAAGGCATTGCCAATACGGTTTCTGGTTTTTTTGGTGGCCTGGCTGGTGCCGGTGCCAGTATGCGTACTGTCATCAACGCCCGTCATGGCGGCCAGACACCGCTATCAGGCATCTTCCATGCCCTGATCGTGGCAGCATTGGCCCTATTAGCCAGTCAATACATCAGTCTGATTCCGCATGCCATTCTGGCCGCTATACTGATCAAAGTTGCCAGCGACTTAATCGACTGGGACTATATTAAGCGTCTGCATAAGGCACCCAAACCCGCTATCGCCATTATGTTCAGCGTATTATTACTAACGCTGTTCATCGATATGATCATCGCTATCGGCACCGGCATCACCCTTGCCAGCTTATTATTTATGAAGCGCATTTCAGACCTTCAGCTGGAAAAGACCTCAACCATTACTCACCCGCAAGATGAACACCCGCTATCTGAGCAGGAAAGCCAATATCTAGCACAGGCACAAGGCCGTATTTTGCTGTTCCACGTCAGTGGGCCAATGAGTTTTGGTGCGGCCAAGTCAATGGTTAAACGCGTTGCATCAGTGGATAACTATGAGGCGCTGGTACTGGATTTAAGTGATGTACCCATTATCGACTTCACCTCGTCGATTGCCATTGAAGACATTATTCTTGATGCGCAGGAAGCCGGTCATCACATCTTTATTACTGGTGCCAAAGATAATGTAAAAACGGCGTTATCTCATCAGGGTATTCTCGATCATTTACTGCCGGAACATCAGTACCAAAGTCGTATTGAGGCACTTAAACACGCTAGCGAATTACTCAAATAATGAACGCTAACAGAGGCCCTTTATAGCGCTTGGGCTTGCAGAGTAAGCCCCCTCAAGGGATAATGTCGCCCCTTGAGTTACGCTAACAACACCAGCAACTGGTCAGAAAGGCCGTGCTTCACCGCTGGAAAAAGACTTCCAGACCTTGTTGCAGCGCGCTTTGCGCAGACAGGGACTGAATTAAAGATTTTAAGATTAAACACTTTTTTGGAGACCTTAGATGTCTGTTAAACATCCAATCGTTGCCGTCACTGGTTCATCTGGTGCTGGTACTTCAACTGTAAAAAAAGCCTTTGAGCAGATTTTCCGTCGCCAAAGCATTACCCCAGCTATCATCGAAGGCGATAGCTTCCACCGCTATGACCGCGCTGCAATGAAAGAAGCATTAGCAAAAGCGGAAACTGATGGCACTATCCTTAGCCACTTCGGTGAGAACGGTAACCTGTTCGACAAGCTGGAAGAACTGTTCAAATCATACGGTGAAACCGGTACTGGTAAAAAACGTTTATACCTGCACAGTGAAGAAGAAGCCGTTCCATACGCTCCTTTAACGCCGGGTCAATTCACGCCTTGGGAAGACGTAGCAACAGGTACAGATCTGATGTTCTACGAAGGTCTGCACGGCGGTGTTAAAACTGATGATGCTGATGTTGCATCTGCTGTTGATCTGTTAGTTGGTGTTGTACCAATCGTTAACCTTGAGTGGATCCAGAAGATTCACCGTG
>Ga0316207_10003796_pt1 | contig 13700 bp, 14 predicted proteins | sample 6weekpyrite_MG_FD_204943 | JGI IMG/M metagenome (GOLD analysis project Ga0316207, IMG submission 204943) | Microbial mat bacterial communities from mineral coupon in-situ incubated in ocean water Damariscotta River, Maine, United States -... | ecosystem: Environmental > Aquatic > Marine >... | reverse complement strand
AACTGGGCTATTTATAATTTTTTATTCGCGTGATTGCGTATGTTTGCGGATAAAATATTACCCGAATATAGGTGACGATAATGGATATGCAATCCGCAATAAAAACAGTGACTGAAAAACAGAACTTGAGTCGTGAGCAAATGACTCAGGTTATGAACCTGATTATGACCGGGCAGGCGACTGATTCTCAAATTGGTGGTTTTTTAATTGGCCTACGCATGAAAGGCGAAACCGTAGATGAGGTCGTTGCAGCGGCTTCAGTAATGCGTGAGCTGTCTACTAAGGTATCTGCGCCAGCTGACTATCTGGTAGATACCTGCGGTACCGGTGGGGATTCCTCTGGCAGTTTTAATATCTCAACTGCCTCTGTATTTGTCACCGCGGCTGCGGGTGCACATGTGGCAAAGCATGGTAATCGATCAGTTTCAAGTAAATCAGGTAGTGCCGATGTTTTAGAAACTGCGGGTGTCAATCTTGATATTACAGCAGAGCAGGTGGCAGAGTGTATTCAGGAAGTAGGTGCCGGTTTTCTCTTTGCGATTAAACATCATGGCGCAATGAAACATGCGATTGGCCCAAGAAAAGAAATGGGTGTGCGCACGATCTTTAATGTACTGGGTCCCTTGACGAATCCGGCATCAGCACCGAATCAGGTGCTGGGTGTGTTTAGTAAAGACTGGCTTGAACCATTAGCTCAGGTGCTAAAAGAACTGGGTAGTCGCCATGTAATGGTTGTGCATGCAGATGATGGCATGGATGAGATTAGTATTGGCAGCGCGACTTCGGTTGCGGAATTAAAAGACGGTGAGATAAAAACCTACACAATACAACCGGAAGACTTTGCTATGCAGAAAAGCGATCTGGTTAATATTAAAGCGGCTGATTCAGATGACAGCCTGAGAATTATTAAATCAGTTTTTGATAACCAGCCGGGACCCGCGAAGGATATTGTCTGTTTAAATGCGGGTGCAGCTATTTATGTTTCCGGCTTAACTGATTCTTTGTCAGCGGGTATTGAGAAAGCACAGGCTGTTATTGCAGACGGTAGCGCTAAGGCAAAATTCGAAGCCTTGATCGAATACTCAAATAAATTTTAATCAGCACAAAACACTGGTAACAATTTTAGCCATTGTTTGAGTATAGTGCTACTCAGGCATGCGAAAGTTTACATACGAGAAATTAATGAACAAAACCCCCGATATACTACAGAAAATTCTTAAGCGAAAAGCTGAGGAAATTACTGAAGCTGCGGCAAAAGAGTCAATGATTGAATTAAGCAAGCGTGCTGAATCAGCGTTGCCTGTGCGTGGTTTTATCAGCTCCATTGAAAATAAAATTGCAGCGGGCGAGGCAGCGGTTATTGCGGAAATAAAAAAAGCTTCTCCCAGTAAAGGTGTTATACGCGAAAATTTTGTACCCGCGGATATTGCAAGAAGTTATGAGAAAGGCGGAGCAGCATGTCTGTCGGTGTTAACGGATAAAGACTATTTCCAGGGCGCAGAAGAATATTTAATGCAGGCGCGAGAAGCTACTAAGCTGCCAGTGATTCGCAAAGATTTTATAATTGACCCGTACCAGGTCTATGAAGCAAGGGCGATGAACGCAGACTGTATTCTGCTTATTGTTTCTGCATTGGGTGATGCTGTGATGAATGAGTTGCTGGCACTGGCGCATCACCTTGAAATGGATGTACTCATGGAAGTACACGATCGAGAAGAAATGGAGCGTGCGATTTTAAGTGGTGCGAAGCTTATCGGTGTAAATAATAGAAACCTGCGTACTTTTGATGTGAGCCTACAGACAACACTGGATATGCTGGATATGTTGCCACAGGATCGAATTCTTGTGACTGAGAGCGGGATTCACGTGGCAGATGATGTGAAGCTTATGCGAGAAAATAATATCAATGCGTTTCTGGTGGGTGAGGCATTTATGCGAGCTGATGAGCCTGGAGAAAAACTGGCGGAGTTATTTGGCTCATAAAGTAATCTGACTGGCCCAGGATTACTAACCCATGACTCAACTAAATCTTTAAGTTATGTGTCAGTAATCCCTGGAAAACGTTTAAGTTGCCAGTGCTATTTAAAGTCCTGCGGAACCTGTGGCTCATGCACAACAATGGTTTTGCCGTGTGCAGTAATTAAATTATCTTCTTCAAGTTCTTTTAAGACGCGTCCTGCCATCTCTCTTGAGCAGCCAACAATTTTTGCAATATCCTGTCGAGTAATTTTTATCTGCATGCCATCTGGGTGTGTCATGGCGTCAGGTTGCTGACTGAGTTCGAGCAAAGTGCGTGCGATACGGCCAGAAACATCAAGGAAAATCAGGTCACGAACCTTCTGGCTGGTTTTAATTAAGCGGTCGAAAATTTGCCCCGAGAGTAGAAACAGGATTTCAGGGTCTTCTTTAACCAGTTTACGAAACTGGACGTAAGATATTTCTGCTATTTCACAGGAAGATTTGGCAACGATCATGGCACTGCGATCCAGGTCTTCTTTAAAAAGCCCCGCTTCACCGAAGAAATCGCCGCTGTTGAGGTAAGCCAGAATAATTTGTGCACCTTCATCGTTCTCAGTTTGTACGCTAACTGAGCCCTTGATGATATAGTACAGGCTACGTGGCTGGTCACCTTCGCGAATTATGTTTTTCTTTGCCGGATAAGTCTTACGGTGGCAATGATTTAGCAGTAATTCCAGCGAAGGATTAGTGTTGTTAACTTTGGGTAACAGGCTCATAGGATCCGTTTCATTTTTGTGATGCTACTGAATTATAGTCAATTTTAACAATTGCCCGGAAAATTTATGATAATTAACGCAAATTTTAAATTAATCAGCAAGTTATTTTTTAGGTGAAAGTATGAAAGCCAGGGTCAAATGGTTAGATAATATGTCTTTTGTGGGTGAATCAGGCAGTGGGCATTCGATTGTAATGGACGGTGCGCCGGAGTCTGGAGGGCGAAATTTAGCGGCTAGACCTATGGAAATGGTGCTTTTAGGGATGGGGGGCTGTACTGCATTTGATGTTGTCATGATCCTTAAAAAAGCGCGTCAGCCAGTCGATGACTGTATCGTAGAGCTATCTGCAGAGCGCTCAGAGGAGATTCCCAGGGTTTTTACAAAAATACATGTGCATTATGTTGTTAAGGGAAGTGGGCTGAGTGAAAAGCAGGTTGAAAAAGCGATTCACCTGACCGCTGAGAAGTATTGTTCGGTTTCGATCATGCTGGCGGCCACTGCTGAGGTGACCCATGATTTTGAAATTATTGAGAGCGAATAAAGCAAAATCAGGAAAATTTCACCCGTTTTTTGGAAAAATAAAATAAATGTCAGATAATAACCACCAGGAGACATTTAACTGTCTTCTGGAGCAATACTATAGCGCCTGGTTTCGATATCACCCTGAAACCGCAGTTCATATTGGCATTAGCGGTTACGAAGAGCAGTTAAGTCCTTATGGAGATGAGGAGACTGGGGCGCTGATATCACTTAATCAAAAAATTGTGTTTGCACTCGATGAGTTAAATCAGGACGAGCTAACGCCATCACAGCAGCTTGACTGTAGTATTTTATACAATGCTGCCAGTACTGAGCTGCATGAACTTATTGAGAGAGACTGGCGCTATCTGATGCCGCAGCGCTTTTTACCGCTGGAGGCCATTCATCAGCTGGTAAGCCGGCCCGTTGAAAACCTTCACAAGGCATTAAAGCATCGCTTGCAGGCAATTCCAGAATACCTGCGTGGTGCAAAAACTTATTTATCGCAAAAGCCACAGAAGATACCTTCAATCTGGGTGGAAGATGCCATTCAGGGGGCAAGTTCTGGCGCAGAATACTTCAGGCGTTTATTAAGTAATAAAGAAGTTACGAGTCAGTTTAAAAGCCCCGCACGCTTGCAACCCATTTGTGATGATGCGGTGCATGCAATGGAAGAGTTTGAAAAGTTCCTGATCAATGATATTCGACCTGTTGCGAAAGGTGATTTTGCCTGTGGTGAAACCCGCTTTAATTCACTGCTATCCAACTGGCATTGTCTGGATATTGATGCGGTTCAGTTACATGCATTTGGCGAGCAGCTATATAGAGAAACGCTACAGGAACTCCAGCAGTTATGCGAAAAACTGCCCGGCTCTAATGAGATCAGTGAACAGCTGGAAAATATACGCCAGCAGCATCCGCAATATAAATCTGATGATCTTATAGATATTTATCGGCAGCGAATGCAGGCGGCCTATAAGTATATCTGTGAAAATGATTTAGTGAGTGTTCCGCAGGAACAGGCCCTGAAAGTTGTGGAGACGCCTTTATTTTTACGTCACGAAATTCCTTTTGCCGCCTATGATGAGCCATCCTATAAAGACCCGGGGCAGCGAGGGTATTATTATGTGACACCGGTTCGTTCGGAAGGTCATTTACTTGAGCACAACTGGACGTCTATTGACCTGACCTGTGTTCATGAGGCTTTTCCAGGGCATCATTTACAGTTTGTCACGGCTAACCAGAACCCTGAAAATAGTTTACCCCGAATGATAAATGCATCTGCAACCCTCTATGAAGGCTGGGCGCTTTACTGTGAGCAGATGATGCTTGAGCAGGGCTTCCTTGATAAGCCTGAACATCACTTTATGGTGCTGCGTGATCGTTTATGGCGGGCACTTCGTGTGATGCTGGATGTCGAGTTGCATACAGAAGACTTAAGCATTAAAGAGGCCGCGCAACGAATGTGTGATGAGCTGGGTTTTTCAATTGACCAGGCCAGAGCTGATTTAAACTGGTATTCCGAGTGCCCAACGGTGCCTATGGGGTATGCGACTGGTTGGGCGCTGATTAATGCCTTAAAAGAGGAAGAATCAATAAAGGATGATTTTAATTTACAGCAGTTTCATGACCGCCTGTTGTCTGTCGGTTCCTGTGCACTACCATTAGTTATCAGGCATGAGTTTGGAGAAGAGTGCTGGGAAAAAATAAAAAAGCGTGTTTTCTTTAGCGTATAAACCTGGGTAGGGTTTATCAGGTCATTCCAAAGTTTGCATTGAAAGTTCGGGTAAAAAGAAAACGCAAATAGAAAAAGTAATTCTATGTCTGTATGCCCGTTATTGTATGAGAGTTTGTGTTTTGTGAGCAGCGTTCTGATGGCGAGGTTATTTTCTCTATGAACGCCATAGAGTTATTTATTTAGCTTTGTTTATTTTATGTGCGTCATAGTTTTGCCCATACTTAATACAGCAAGTATGGGCAATAACTAACTAGGACATTAACAGGTATTGATTTTTATTAGAATACGTACTGAGTCTGGATAAACAGTTCGTTTTCATCATTACCGGTTGCACCTTTAAGGTTTTCACCCATGCGGTAGCTCATTTGTACTTTGATTTTGTGCTTATGTAAGAACCAGTTTGCACCAATAGAAGTACGGTTCCATGCATCTGCGTAGTTGTCAGCATCCTGTGTCTGGTAACCTAATACAAGCTCCAGGGCCGCAGGTGAAACCATATAACCCGCTTCAACAGAGGCAGAGGTTAGTTTAGTTGTACCATCTTTGTACATACCACCGGTGAATGTTGGGACAACGGTGTCAGCATCGAATGAGTTTAGCTGTGCATCAACAGAAACGCCGTTGCCTCTGTATGCAGCAGAAACTTCCAGGCCTGTTACTGAGTCAATGTCTGGTTTGCCACCCGCTTCATTAGCGGTATTGTTATCATCATCGTTGCTCCAGCTAAATACGCCTAAGCCGATATTTGATTTGCTCTTACCTTTAAAGTCGCCCTGGCTGTAACCAACTACACCACCGAAGTTCATTTCAACACGACCACCCAGCATGAAGCCTTCATTGAAATCACTATTCGCGTTAGCAGGTGAATCAAAGTCTAACTTATCTTCATCAGGGTCAATCGCCGCTTGAGTAATGGCTGCACCCCAGGTAAATAACTTACTTGCACCAGCGCCGTTTAAATGAACACCCATATTGCGATCAGGCGTACCGTAATTGTGATCACCAACAAATGTTCTTTCTACAAGCTGTTGTTTTTTGGAAGAGGTTAGCTGTTCGCGAGAAAAAGGGAATAGTTTGTTACCAATGCTAACTTTAGTGCCAGACTCAGTTTTATACTGCATGTAAGCATCTTTTACAGCAATTTCATTGGAGCCATCTGCTTTACCCATATCCCACTGGATCTTTCCTTTCCAGTTTTTGTACAGGCTGCCTTCAATATATGGGCGTAAGCGACGGAAGATTATTTCATCTTCTTTTACACCGCCATCAGGGTCTGTCATATGGTATTGCATCTGGATGCGACCACCGATTTTCAGGTACTTATCGCCATCTTTGTATGTGATGCCAGCATTAGCGATGCCAGGAATTGCAGCTGCAGCAGCAATCGCCAGGCATGTAGAATTTGTTATAAGATTTACCTTCTTCATTAAAAAGAACTCCGGAGTTACGTTTTATTAAACTGCAGCGCATAGTAAATTGAGGATGTTTCGGACTTGTTTATAAAATGTGACAATTATATTAATACGTAATATTAGAATAAATTAAAATACAGGATATGGGTGTGCTCATTTAGAGGTTTAAGCGGGTATACTGGCTGGGTTTGTTTGACTGCTGAATAGTCGTTGCTTTAGTCTGCGCGCAGCTGTTGTGGTGGGTGCTTGAGTGAGTGGTAAATATTACATTGATACTATTTTTTACGGGTAGGATTATAAAATGCTTAAAAAAATACAGCTTTTTTTTGAAACACACTTCTCTCTCGAAGAGACCACTACTGAGACCATAGAGCACCAGTTAAACCTGGCCGCCGCTGCATTATTAGTAGAAATGAGCTTCCAGGATGAAAAAGTCAATGAGCATGAAGTAAAGGCCGTAAAGCAGGCAATGGTCGAACAGCTGGGTTTGTCCGAAAGTGAAATTAATGAGCTTTATTTGCTGGCAGAAGAAGAAAAACACCTGGCAACAGATTACCACCAGTTTACCAGCCTGATTGCGCAGCATTATACGCAGGCACAAAAAATAGGCCTGATAGAAGCCTTATGGCAGGTCGCTTTTGCGGATAATGTACTGGATAAACATGAAGAACATATGGTGCGGCGTATTAGTGACCTGATTTATGTTTCGCATAAAGACTTTTTGCAGGCCAAACACCGAGTTGAAAAGCAGTTGATGAAATAAAATTAAGAAAGCCCGGTTTGAAATTAGCGAGTCTGTGTTTACTTAAGGTATAAAAAAACCTCCATCGGGCCAGGCCTGGTGGAGGTTTTTAGTTTTCACGGGGAGGTGAATGCTTTACTAAAAGCGATTTAATTAGCCATTAATTGACTGTTTTAAAATCGACTGCTTAGTTTCGCGATTTGCATCCCAGGCTTCATGAACCTGATTAATCGCATTTTTAATGTGGGTTTCGGTGATGGTGATCATATCGCCGTTATCATCAACAATCATACCGCCTTTAAAACCGGTTTGAGTAATGGCATAGGCGTATTTGCCACAATCAGCATCTTTATCTGAGTTAGACATGGGAGTTTCCTTAATAAAAGTAATAAATTCTGTATTTCTAACAGCCCTTTCTCGTTTTATTTATTTGGGCGGTTACAGATATAGAATTTTCTTAGATAGTCATTTATATGATCTATCTCAATTCGCGGGGCGATTATATAGTAAATTTATGCCTTAATAAAACCCCTAGGTGAATGAATTTGTGAATTAATTTTGCTTATTTTAGAGATTTATGATGAAATCAAGACGAAACTTATATAAGTTATTGAATATAAAGAATAATATATGGATTGAAGCTGAACTCAGCTGGTCAGATTATTAGGCGATTACATTTAAGATGCGGCGCTCACGAATAAAAATACCCAGGATTGTGCAGATTTGATCAAGCCAGAAAAATATAAAACCCAGTCAAAACCGGTTTCATTCAAAGGCTACAGTGGTGGTTTACTTGAAGGTACGCTGGATTTTCCCCTGGACATCGAGCCTTTTCAGTACGCCATTATAAGTCATTGCTTTACCTGTACCCGGCAAACCCTGACAGGCGCGCGTCTAAGCCGTGGACTGGCGCAGGCGGGGGTAGCCTGCCTGCGCTTTGATTTTACTGGCCTGGGGGACAGTGAAGGTTCTTTTGCCGATACAAATTTCAGCAGCATGATTGCAGATATAGAGTGTGCGGCGGAATTCCTCGCGGATTATTACCAGCCGCCTCGTCTATTGCTGGGGCATAGCATGGGTGGGACCGCCAGCCTTGCTGCCTCGCAGACAAAAAGCCGAGGCTTATTACAGGTACGAAAACTCGTTACCCTGGCTTCCCCTGCTTATCCAGCTCATGTGTTACATCATTTTGGCACGGCAATGGCGCTCCTTGAGCAGGGGCTGGATGCTGAAATTATGGTTGCGGGACAGGCCTATCCGGTAAAGCCCGGTTTTATTGAGGATGTTCGCGGGTTTGATATGCAACTGCGAATGAAAGACTGTGATTTACCTGTCCTGGCAGTCAGGGCAGGGGAAGATTCGCTTATTGGTCCACAAGCCGCAGAACAGATCATGGCGCTTACCCAGGGTGAGTCCCAGTTGCTACAAATTGATGGCGCAGATCACCTGTTCAGTAATCGAAACCATGCTGAACAATTATTGTCTGAAGTGGTTCAGTGGGTCGTTTAATGGTAAAGGTCTATGGTGTTGATCTGGCACAGGGCATACCAGCCAGCCTACCTGCTGATGGACGTTTTTTAAGGCAATGAAATAAATAAAAGAGCACCTATACTGTACAAATAGAATTATCTTCACATAGTGTTTATATCATTGTCATCAGGCGTTGTGTCTTTAGAGGTATTAACTGTAAGCGGGTAAGTACTGGTTTGCAGAATAGTTTAGAACAATAAATTCAGGATAATAATCATGGTAGAAGTAAAAACGTTTTTCGACGAACAGACATTCACCTTTACACATCTGGTGTTTGATCCACAAACCAGGGATGCCGTGGTTTTTGATCCGGTGCTGGATCTGGATAGTGTCGGCTGGCGAACCTATACCGATAGCCTGAAAACACTCGATGGTTTTATTAAACAGAATGAACTGAAACTGCACTTTATTCTGGATACGCACATACATGCCGATCACCTGAGTGGTATGCAGTACCTGAAAGATAAATACAAAGCACCTCTGGTCATTAATGCTGCGATTACGGTTGTGCAGGATACATTCAAAGATGTGTTTAACCTGGGTGATGACTTTGATACATCCGGCGGAAACTTTGATGTGCTGGTGAGTGATGGCGAACAGTTAACAGCGGGTTCTTTTTCGATAGAAGTTTTGCACACACCAGGGCATACACCCGCATGCACAACCTATAAAATTGAAGATAATATTTTTACCGGCGACGCATTGTTTGTACCGGACATAGGCACCGGGCGCTGTGATTTTCCCAAAGGCAGTGCAAGGGATTTATACCAGTCAGTGACAAAAAAATTATATACCCTGCCAGATGAAACAAAAGTTTTTCCTGCACATGACTACCCTGAAGGCCGAGAACTACGAACCTTTACTACAATAGGCGAGAGCAAGGCATCGAATGTTGACCTGCCTGCCTCAAGAAGTGAAGAAGATTATGTGGCGTTTATGGAAGAGCGCGACAGTAAATTAAGTTTGCCAAGATTAATTTATCCCAGTGTACAGGTTAACTTAACCGCAGGTCAGTTACCGGCAAAAGAAACTAATGGTCAGCATTACCTGAAAATTCCAATTTATAACGATTAATCTCCCCCAGCCCCTCTTTTTCTAAGAGGGGAGTTCTCTTCGTTCAATATTTCTGGAGATGAAAACCAGCGCAGTCACCTTCTCTTATGGAAGAGGGGGAGGTTGGGTAGTTAAATCTCACTCCTGAAAAAAGTAGAGCCGGATGGGTAATCTTTCTCCTTAGAAAAAGCAGATTCGAGGGAGCGGGTAGTCTTCCCCCCTTAGAAAAAGCGAGCCGAAGGAGCGATTAGTCTTCCCCCTTAGAAAAAGGGGGATCGAGGGGGATTAAACGCTCTCACTAAAACAAAAAACAGAACACCAAAAACCAAATCTCCCCCAGCCCCTCTTTTTCTAAGAGGGGAGTTCTCTTCGTTTAATGTTTCTGGAGATGAAAGTTGGTACCGTCATCTTCTTCTAAGAGGGCGCGTTCAATGTTTCTGGTTCCGGCTTAGTATTCTTCGCGGCGGTTATTTGCTAGCCATTGTTCAAAGCTTTCATTAGACATGCCGTGACTAACATGCTCTATTGAAATGCTTCTTTGTTGATAGGGTTTTTCGAGTTCGTCGTAAATAAACTGGTCATCAAAGCCCGCTTTTGCAGCTTGCTGTGAAGTCGCAGCGTAAATAACTTTTGGTATGTGCGCCCAGTAGATTGCAGACATGCACATGGGGCAGGGCTCGCAACTTGCGTAAATAATACAGTTTTCCAGGTGGTAGTTGTTAATGGTTTTACAGGCATCCCTGATGGCAATAATCTCAGCGTGTGCTGAAGGGTCGCAATTTTCAGTGACCTGGTTGTGGCCGCGACCAATAATTATTCCGTTTTGCACAACCACCGCACCAAATGGGCCACCTTTTTCACTTGCAGATTTAATGGCAAGTTCAATGGCCTGCTGCAAGAAATAATCATCATCAGGTGTTGGTTGTTCAGGCATCAGGAGATATTAAATTTTTGTTCGAATTTGGCAATTTCGAGTACCTGCTTTGTGTACTCTGAGCAGTTAACAACATTGATACGGCAACCCGGAAAATGCTCTTCGAGTAGCAGTAGCATGCCGAGTGCGGAGGAATCAATATAGTCGGTTTTTTGCAGATCAACATTGACCTCTGTAATGCTTTCTGGTTTAACATCCCGGTAGGCATCCCTGAAAGCGCTGTGTTCAGAAAAGTTAAAGGGACCGTTAATGGTGATAAATAGCTTTCTACTCGAACTGTCGTACTTCTGGACCACGGACATGCTAGTTGATCTCTTAAAAATGTCTGGTATTTCTTAAATTATTTTAGTGACGCGTTGAAGACGGCTCTGTTTGATTTGCTGATGTAAACAAACTTTCCACATCAACACTGTCAAAATTATACTGGGCATTGCAGAACTCACAATCGACCTGTATTTTTCCCTGCTCTTTAATAATACTTCGTGCTTCAGTGATACCCAGCGATAAAATCATTTGTGAAATTCGCTCACTGGAGCAGCCGCAACGAAAGCTTAACTTGCCTGGCTCAAACAGGCGAATATCGTCTTCGTGAAAAAGGCGGTGTAAAATATCCTTTGTTGTTAAAGATAATAGCTCATCCGCTGTCAGGGTGCTGGCAAGTGTTTCTGCATGCCCCCAGTCTTCCAGGTGTTTGCTGATATCGGCGCTGCTTGCTTTTTCCTGGGCGGGTAATTCCTGTAATAAAAAGCCCACACAACTCTGCCTGTCTGAAGCAAGCCATAGTCGAGTTTTCAACTGTTCAGACTGGACGAAATAGCTTTCTATGGCGTCTTTTATATGTTCACCCTGCAGGGCGATTATGCCCTGGTATGGCGTGCCACTGGGTTGCTCAATTGTGATGACCATTTGTGCGTTACCAAAAATCGAAGACAGGCCTAGCTCAGGGACATTACCCTTCCACCTGGCAAGACCCCGTAAAGTTCCATCGGAGGTGGCCTGTACGACCAGTAAATGCAGAGGGCCGTCGCCGCGTATCTGCAAAATTAATGAGCCTTCATACTTGATGGTGGCGGATAACAGGGCGCAGGCGGCAAATGCTTCGCCTAAAATATTGCGTACATTGTCAGGGTAATTGTAACGCTCAAGTACCGCTTGCCAGCTAGCATTCAAATGTACCATTTCGCCACGAACCCGTGTGTTTTCTATAACGAAGCGGTGTAACAGGTCATTATCAGGCATTATTAACCACTTAGTTTATCTTTGAGGATTTTATTAACCTGCCCAGGGTTTGCTTTACCCTGTGAGGCCTTCATTACCTGACCAACAAAATAGCCAAACAGTTTGTCCTTGCCTGAGCGATATTGTTCAAGCTGGTTAGGGCTGTTGGCAATAACTTCATCAATGATGGCTTCAATCGCTGAGTCATCGGTGATCTGTTTCAGGCCTTTCTTTTCAATAACCGTGTCCGCGTCACCTTCGCCGTTCCACATGCCATTAAATACATCCTTGGCGATCTTGCCGGAGATGGTGTTGTCTTCTATGCGTTTAAGCATACCTGCCAGGAGAGGTGCGCTAACCGGGCATTCAGTAATGCTTAAATCTTCTTTGTTTAAGCGTGCAGAAACATCACCAATCATCCAGTTTGCCGCAAGTTTTGCATCAACGGATTCTTTAGTAACATTTTCAAAGTAATCCGCGAGCTCACGGGAGGCGGTTAGAATGCCTGCATCGTACTCACTAAGTCCCAGCTCATTAACAAAGCGTGCAGCTTTTTCAACGGGTAGTTCCGGCAGGGTGCTACGTACTTCTTCCAGGTAGTTGTCATCAATAATGACCGGCAACAAGTCTGGGTCTGGGAAGTAGCGGTAATCATTGGCTTCTTCTTTTGAACGCATGGAGCGAGTTTCATTTTTGTCTGCATCGTAGAGGCGCGTTTCCTGTACGACTTCGCCACCGTCCTCAATTAAATCGATCTGACGCTCAACTTCAAGGTTAATGGCGCGTTCGACAAAGCGGAAGGAGTTAATGTTTTTAAGCTCTGCGCGTGTGCCGAATTCTTTCTGGCCTTTTGGACGAACCGAAACATTGGCGTCACAACGGAATGAGCCTTCAGCCATATTGCCATCACAAATCTCCAGGTACTGTACCAGTGAGTGAATCTTGCGCATATAGGCAACGGCTTCTTTAGCAGAACGCATATCGGGTTCAGAAACAATTTCCAGCAGCGGTGTGCCGGCACGGTTCAGGTCAACCCCGGTCATACCATGATAATCTTCGTGTAAAGATTTGCCGGCATCTTCTTCCAGGTGTGCACGTGTAATACCAACGGTTTTTTTAGTGCCATCCTCAAGCGCTATATCAATGCTGCCTTCTGCAACAATGGGTAGTTCCATCTGCGAGATCTGGTAGCCTTTTGGCAGGTCAGGATAAAAGTAGTTTTTACGTGCAAAAATAGAACGCTTATTAACGGTTGAGCCGGTTGCCAAACCAAATTTACTTGCCATGCGAATGGCTTCGGCATTAACAACGGGTAAGACACCCGGCAGGCCTAAATCAACTGCACAGGCCTGTGTGTTTGGTTCAGCGCCATAAGCGGTAGAAGCAGAAGAAAAGATTTTGCTTTTGGTGCGTAGTTGCGCGTGTATTTCTAAACCGATTACGGTTTCCCATTCCATAAGAATGCCTCTTTTTAAATTACCTTGCTACAGAGTCGCGGAGCTTGTCTCTTCTTAAATACTAAAGTCATCTTCTCTTTGTATTCTTTGCGTCTCTGTGGCAATAAATTAGTTTTAAATTATTTAAACGTTTCAGGAATCTGCACATGCCAGTCGGTTTTTTGCTGGTACTGGTGAGCGACGTTTAATAAACGGCTTTCATCAAAGTGGTTGCCAACGATCTGTAACCCAACAGGCATATTATTACTAAAGCCCGCCGGGACACTCATGCCGGGTAGGCCCGCAAGGTTCACCGCTATCGTGTAAATATCTGAAAGATACATCGAAATTGGATCATCGGATTTCTCGCCCACATTAAATGC
>Ga0316207_10003795_pt1 | contig 13701 bp, 6 predicted proteins | sample 6weekpyrite_MG_FD_204943 | JGI IMG/M metagenome (GOLD analysis project Ga0316207, IMG submission 204943) | Microbial mat bacterial communities from mineral coupon in-situ incubated in ocean water Damariscotta River, Maine, United States -... | ecosystem: Environmental > Aquatic > Marine >... | reverse complement strand
TTTTCCGGCCTCTAACCAAGAATCAACTTCCAAGGGGAAAGCCTGAGTTATATATCTTGATAAATTTAGAGCTTTGTTGATACTACCTATTTTTTCATAATCAGATATTTGCTTAATCAACTCGTAAAGTGAAGGAACAGAGTTCATAGTTTTCGCCTAAATTTTAAAAATTATTATGTCTAAAAGTGCTACTTAGTCACTAATGCTAAATATTAAACCGGATGTCATTTTAATTATCTGCTCATCCTACTGTAGAAAGCTCAAAAGTTGTGGATTAAACGCCTGATAGTATCGTGCTGTAACTGAATTAATAGGTTTTATTTATGTATTAACAAAAAGTTTTAGAAAGCTTTAAATAAAAAAGGGTACCTCAATGAGATACCCTTACCTTCAAACAGTATTTAAACTACTGAATTATAGGTTGATCGTATATCGAATATAAGGAGTACGACCTTGCTCACTATACAAGCCAGTGTCATAGTTTCTTAATTCAACATCCCGGTTTAAAGAAGGATCTCGGTCTAACAAGTTTCTTACACCAATTCGCAACTCACTATCCCAAGGTAGAGATACAGAGTATTGCAAATCATGAGTAGTGTAACTTGCTACATGACCAACTAAATCCGTTGAAGAAGTTTGAGAAGTTGAATCTATATAGCTAGTTAACAATGTCACTCGGTGATCATCGAATGCTACGCTATTAGTCCAAGTCGCTCTAGACTCTGGTAAACCTTGAGTTCCAACGAAGTCAGTACCGAACTGAGAGAAGTCTAATACATAACCAATTTGTAAGTTAGTATCAAACCTTACTGAATCCATATCCATTCCGTATCGAATGTTAAGGTCAAGACCTTCTGTATCAAATTCAGAGATGTTAGCTTGTACCGCTACCACTCCTAGTAGTCCGCCATTTGGAGCACGGCTTACTGATGTACCAGAAGGTAAAGGCTGGCCTCTAGATTCTCTATCTAGAATGGTTGCAGCACTAATACCAGCAATAGCCTTAGTTAACTGAATGTTGTAGTAGTCTAAGCTCATGCTGAAGTCATCCATAGGAGCCCATGCAACACCAGCAGAATACTGATCTGATTCCTCAGCTTCTAAGTCAGGGTTACCACCAGAACTTACAGGAATTTGGTCAGCTAGACATGCTAAATCAACTGCTAGTACAGCAGCTTCATCCCAACTGTCAGAGTTAGCTGGAGTAAATCCTGCTGCAGCACGACAAGAAGTAATATCAGCTACTCGAGGGTTACCAGTACTTACAGCTGAGAAAAGGTCACTTAAAGTTGGTGCACGGAAACCAGAACCAAAGCTTGCTCTTACTACTAACTCATCCATTGGTTGGTATCTCACAGATGCCTTACCAGTGAATGCGCCATCTACATTCTGATCACTATAGTCATCAAATCGACCTGCAACAGAAACTTCTAACTCCTCAGTAACTGGCATACTTAATTCACCAAATACAGACCATTGCTCACGGTCGCCTGCGGCACTGTTACCAGCAGAACCGATTACAGCTCCAGCTTCAGATTGTTGGTCATAGATGTCTGCATAGAAAGATTCTCTGTAGTCTCCACCGAATGCGACTTGTGCTGAACCACCTCCCATTTCAAACGCATCCATAGAGAATGTTGCTGAAATGGCGTCTACCTTAGATTCACCTTGACGGCCAATAGTAATAGAGTGCTCTGCAGCATCGCTTACACCGTCACCATCCAAATCAGTTGTGGTATTAACAAACGGGTCTGTCCAATCGTAATCACCATTAGCAATAGCTGTTCGCAGAGTTGACTCTAAACCGTAATTGTATCCAACACTATCAAACAAATATCTTCCAGACTGCACATAGACTTCATAGTCGACGCTATCTCCGAGTACACCTTCAAGACCAATTGTAAAATCAGTCACGTGGTTAGTATTTGTATTATCACGAGGACCATTACCTGCCATACGGTGACCTAAATATGAATACTCAAACTCTGTGTAGCCAGGAAGTGTAGCGTAATCTGTTCCCCATGCATCATTAACACCTTCACCAACAAACGGTCCTACAAAACCAAGCGCAGGTGCGTAACGACCAAAGCCTTGAGTTTGAGTGTAGGTGAATTTCGAGAAGAAATTATGATCATTCGATATTTCATAATTGCCGTTAACGAAAATAGATTTGCTATCGATTGCACCATTTTGCATCGCAATGTTAGCAAAATTGTAGGCACATACTGTTGAACCAGGACTTCTTGGGTGAGTTAATTCACGATAGAAATCTGGGTAGTTAGTTTCTAACGCATCACACCCAGGTGCAGCGGTATAATCAGGAACACTACCAAGAAAGCTCCAAATCGAGTTCCCCCAAGCACTTACATTATAAGTGTCAGCAAAGTCACCCGTCTCGCCCCAGTCACCAGCCGTATACCAGCGATCTCTTTGGAAAATTCCTTCACGAGATTCCCAAGAAATCCCCGCAGATATGTTTCCTTTTTGACCGGCAGTACCGATTAAGATGCTACCAGCTTCTTCGTCGCCGCCTTCCTGGGTTGGACGCCCAGCAGAAACGCTGATTTGTGCTCCTTCAAAATCTTTTCTTGTGATGATGTTAATTACACCACCAATTGCGTCAGAACCATAAACAGCAGAAGCGCCGTCTTGTAGGATCTCAACTCTTTCAACTAATGCAGCAGGAATAGAGTTTAAATCAACATTACCACCACCTAAAACCGGTGAAGATACAGCACGTCGACCATCAACAAGAATCAGAGAACGGTTAGAACCTAATCCTCTCAAAGAGATGTTAGCCTGACTTTGACCCGAAGAGCCAGAAACAGTTCTAAACGAACCAAATGAGTTAAAAGTAGTGTTTCTCAAAACTTCAGAAATAGCTACCTGACCAGAAGCATCGATATCTTCACGAGAGATAACTGTTACTGGTAGCGCGCCTTCAACGTCTGTACGTTTGATACGCGAACCAGTTATAGTAATTTTTTGTTCGTCAGAAGCCTCATCTTCCGCAGCAAATACTGCTGGGGCTGAAAAAGCTGTTAAAGAAGAACTAGCAATAAGAGCAAATTTTACTGCTCTCGCCAGTGGGTTTTGTTTGATTGTTTTACTCAATTTATTTCTCCCAGGTTGTCATGGAGGTTGTTATTTAACAAACACTCGGCTCGCCGTTATTGTTCAGCAAGTCCGAACTTTGTCTTTTGTTGGCCATACGGCCTGATCTGCCAAAAGCGATAATAACTGGATTTTATAATGCAGGTCAACTGCTAATATTGCTAATTTTTTGGTAATATTAGGTTCTTCATCGTTCTCCGAGCTAGGCGCTAGGAGCCCGTAATCCATGACGTTAAGTGATATTTAGGCTGGAACAAGGCAAGTTTAAAAGCATGCCAAATGGAGCATCGTGTTTAAAAGTGGCTAATAATTTTCAGCCAAATGTGAGCACTTTGTTGTCATTTAGATTTGACTGATAGAGGTTAGATAGATTCTAATTAAGCCTTAAATTAGCGCAAAGGTCTAAACAATTGACTACGAACAATCAAATAAACACACCTCAAGATTTTAAACACATTATTATTCTCGGCGGCGGAACAGCGGGCTGGATGACTGCCAGCCTTTTAGCAAACCGCTGGCATGAAAAGGGCATTAAAATATCTGTGGTGGAATCGCCAGATATAGGAATCATAGGTGTAGGTGAAGGGTCTACTCCATCATTGAAGATTTTTTTTGACTCTATCGGCGTCCCCGAAAGTGAGTGGATGAGTCAATGTAACGCGACATATAAGAATGGTATTCGTTTTGTCAATTGGTCAACAACCCCCGGCTTTGAGAGCTATTTTCACCCATTTACTTCTACTGTTGACCCTCAAACTCAGAGCATTTTTGAATACAATACGGTGTTGCGTCGCAAAGGAATAAATGTCCACGCTCACCCCGACCGCTTTTTCCTGAACACTAAACTAGCTGAAAAATCCTTATCTCCCAAGGCAAATTATAATTTCCCTCTACCTGTAAGCTATGGATACCATTTTGATGCGACTCTAATAGGAAAATTTCTACGGGAACGCGCCATAAAAATAGGCGTGAATCATATTGAAGCTGAGGTTTGTGATGTTGTAACCAACCAAAGCGGGCAGATATGTAGTCTCAAAACTACAACGGATCAGACGCTTAGCGGAGACTTCTTTGTGGACTGTTCCGGCTTCAAATCTTTGTTAATTGAAAAGACTTTGAATGTTAGACATATTAGCTTCAAAGAAAACCTTTTTAACGATGCAGCTGTGACTTTCCCAACACCTATTACAAAATCTATACCATCGGAAACTGTATCCACCGCCATGAAATGCGGTTGGGCTTGGAAGATCCCCCTAACAAACAGGTTTGGTAATGGTTATGTATACAGTAGTGATTTTTGCACTTCTGACGATGCAGAAACCGAGCTACGACAGTCGCTAAACGCGATGGAATTAGATTCCGAAGCTCGTCACTTAAAAATGCGGGTAGGTCGGTTTGAGAAGCATTGGGTGAAAAACTGCCTCGCAGTTGGTTTGTCACAAGGATTTATAGAACCATTGGAAGCCACGGCTTTACATTTTATTCAAGCCACCGTCGGAGAATTTATGACTGCAGTTGAAAAGGGCAACTTTAGTAGTAAACATCGAGACACTTTTAATCACAGAATTAACCGTAATTTTGAAGGCGTTAGAGATTACATTGTAACTCATTATAAAACAAACTCACGGAAAGACACGCCCTATTGGGAAGCTTGCAGAAACAATAAAAATATATCTAATTCATTAATGCAGCTATTTACTACTTGGGTTAATGGAGAAAACCTTACCAAAGACCTACGTCAACAAGATATCGATAAGTACTATGTTCCCATTTCATGGCATGTGATTTTTGCCGGTATGGGAGTATTTCCTGACCAGTCTAAACTAAAAGCCCCCGGTTCTGATTTGAAAAACTTTGATTTAAGTGAGGTTGATGAGTTTATTAAGAGATGTAGTGTTAATTTCGTCCCTCATGCCCAGCACTTGTAATATTAATTAAAAACATGCTAAACCCTGTGTAACTAGCTTTGACAAAGATACCTTAGTTTTTAGCATGTTGATTAGAAGTTTTGTGAAAAAGATGATATCTGAGTTTAGCTAACAAAGCGCAAAGCTTGATCGAAAACTGGGCGCCTCTTGAGTAGACATATGCCAATTTGTAATTAACATAGAATGCCTCTATTACAGAATGAAAGGCTTCTCTGTAACCTAGCATAATTTTGACTGCCGCTTTGCATTTCACGAGAATTGCATTCTTTCCCTGAAGTCAAACACTTAAGAATCTATCGAGTTGTTCCAATTGGAATAAGTACATTGTGCATGTTCTTTCGAGGTGATTTTTACATGTATAAATCCAGACTAATTGACAATGGCTTTTTTACCTCCAAATATCAATTTAGTCGAGCTAAAAAGTCACCCAAAACTTCATTTGCCTAGACTTACAGACTGTTACAACGTATCTCAGCTACTTATTTTCGGACAATGTTAATCGGGATAGCTAATAGTAATAAATTGATTACTAGATACGTTTTCTAAGACAGATATCGCTGCGTCACTATCTCGCCACTCCACTCTGATTTCATCAACTATTGAATTAGCTGCAATCCCAAAGTGTGCTTCAAGCGAAACTTGAGAGCTATAACTCGCTCCTAACTGAATTTCTCTCATCATAGTTATTCCACCAACTTCTACAAAAACCCTAGCACCAACGGCACTTACATTTTTTGCTTTTCCAATCAATTTAACAGTTATAAAATTGTTTCCGTCCGCGAAGTTTTTATTTTTAAATAATGTGGGGACACTCCCCATGTCAGTTAATAAAATATCTATATCACCATCTTTGTCATAATCGTAGCATCCTACACCTCGGCCCTGACCTAAATGAGTAACGCCTAGTTGACTTGCCATTTCTGTAAAAGTCCCATCTTGATTAGAAATAAATAAAACTGTAGGGTCTTGCACAAATTGACTGAAGTCTTCATTATTATTGCCAGCAGCAGACATCATTCCGTTTGTTTGTAAAATGTCGAGATACCCATCATTATTAAAGTCTGCAAAACAACTTCCCCAGCCCCAATATCCTTGTCTGACCCCTGCTCGGTCGGTAATGTCTACAAATTGCCCAGCACCATCATTTTCGTAAAGTCGATTGCCCGACTCACCACCACCATATTGGTTAACATCTATGGGGTTCCAAATAGAAGTGACAAACCAATCTAAATCACCATCGTTATCGAAGTCTGCAACGCTAGCCCCCATGCCGTTTTCATCTGAAATGACTGAGGTTGTCTGGTCTACGAACAAGTCGCTCATCGTATTTATCAGTACTTGACTTGAAGAGAAGTCCCCTGCCATTAATAAGTCTGGGTATAGATCTTGGTTGATATCAGCAAAAATAGGAGTGAATGATAATTCCTCGGACAAATTAGGGTCGCCCATATAATCTCTCGGGCGAATATCCACTTTTTCACTGACATCAGTAAAACGCCCTTCACCGTCATTTTCCCACAAGTACTCCAAACGACTATGTTCACCCCAGCTTTCTCTCCAATGAGAAAAAACTAAATCGATGTCATCATCACGATCGTAATCTGCGGCTGATACAGACATTGCACCTTTAGTGAGTACTAGGTTAGTAGACGATGTTATATCTGTGAATGTCTTATCCCCGTTATTACGATAGACTAATATATGCTCAGAAGCGTCTATTAAAGCCACTAAATCTAGCAGTCCATCCCCGTCTACATCGGCGAAAATTCCACCACGTTCGTTTGATTGCGCACCAATACCCGAGGATGAAGTAATATCTATATAGCCTTCATTCCCGACATACTCGAATAAACGACCGGTACCATTCATCCCGTAGGTTATAAATATGTCTTGGTCGCCATCATTATCGATATCACCGATTGCCACCCCCCCAGTCATTCCCTGTCGAATAGTTGTACCATGAGGGCTGGCTGGTTGAAGGCATAATCCAACAGTTTGAGTCGCTTTTACAAAAGCAGATTCCGACGTATTGATATCGTCAAAACAAAGCGGTGATGTGGCTATTTCGTTCTCCTCCGGTTGAGGTGAGCTGCTACCGCCGCAACCACAAAAAAATACCCCTACAAAAATCAAAAAGCTATATTGTTTGATTTGATGTTTTTTAAAAAGCGAAAAAAATTGCATTGCGTGATTCCTACTTTTGATGGTCGCCAAACTACGAAAAAATTAAAACCTGCTAACCCCATTATATCCCCACGCCCTAACTTCTCCTAGAAAGCAATAATCAATCGATTTGTGCTTCGCTAAGCATATTTAAACACTAAGACCCTGCGTCTGAGGTTAGACTTTAGAGTCGCTCCCTCCATTTTCATGAGCGTTAATTCCGACAGATATCAGCTAAATTTATCGCAAAAAAAATGGATAAACAGACGATTACATGCTTTTTTCTAGAGGCGCCACAAGTCCTTGCTAATTAACCAGTAAACTGAAGCTAACATTACAGCAGACGAATAATAATTTCGAGTTGCTTAGTTAAAGAATAGATAAATGACTAAGCCCAACCGCGAATAACTTGGTCAGGCGTAATTCATAAATAAAGAATATGGCTCTATGCAGCGTCGGATATCTCCGTCGCCGGTCAACATTCTATGAACTTTTAATCTTTGGCGCTCCCGGCCCGATGTGTTTTTCAAGAAATTTTAGAATTTCGCCATAAAGCTCAATTCGATTGTTTTCTTTAGAAAAACCATGCCCTTCTTCATCTTTGTATAGAACATTGTAGGGCTTACCAGCAGCTTTCAATTTCTCTTCTAATAAATAAGCGTTATCTATGGGAACACGAACATCTGCTCCTCCATGAACGATTAGTAAGGCGGCCTTAAGCTTGTCAACATGATAAACCGGTGAACGTTCTTTGACATTTTCATAGCCACCAATCGCATAATTCATATACCAATCTTTTCTTTCTCCGCCTTTCGGGCCTCTAAAAGAGTCTGCTTTGTCCCACTGCATAGCCATCTCATAAACCCCAGCATCAGGAATGGAGCATTTGTATAAATCAGGCTCCTTAACAACCGCGTTCATTGAAGCATAACCTCCGTAAGATACGCCATGAATACAAATTCTCTCCGGATCGGCTATGCCAATATTGATCGCCCATTTAGTCGCATCAGTCAAGTCATCTTGCATTTTAGCGCCCCATTCGGTCTCGCCCGCATTCTGAAAATCTTCTCCGTACCCACCCGATCCTCTGAAGTTTAATTGCAATACTAAATACCCACGGCTCGCTAGCATTTGTGCTCGGCGGTCCCAACCCCAACGATCACTAACTCCGTATGGGCCACCATGAGGGTAAACGACCATCGGTAAATCTTTTTCTGACACATTGCTAGGAATTGTTAACTGACCAAAGATTTTTAATCCATCTCTCGCTTTTAGTGAAAAAGGTTCAACAGCCGCCATTTCACTAGCCTTGACTTCCGGTTTTGAGCTTGCCAAGTAGGAGAGTTTTTTTGTTTTGTTATCAAATAAGTAGAATTCCCCTGGGTTTTTGTCACTTCTAACACGTACCACCGCCAATTCCGCATCATCGGTTCTACTAATCATCGCTACGAATTGATTCTTAAATGCTCCTGCCAATGATTTATTAATGTCAATATCAGCTTTGTTAGCTTCATTTTCAATATAGTGAATTTCAGGATAACCAGGCTCTAAATACACTCCTACCAATTGATTCTGCGAGCCAATAATTCCTCGCTGGAGATCCACGTCTGGATGTCGGTAAATTAGCTTAATACTCTTGGTTTCAAAATTTAGCTGAAATAATCCAGCTGTATCGGCATTTTTCATATCATGATTAGAAGTAAAATACGCCAATTTTTGATCGGCTGAAATCCCAATCAGGTTAACTACAGGTCTAGTTTTTCTTACGCTTGGAAGCGTCAACCGAGTCCATTTTTGCTGTGAGTCTTTGTAATGTAAATAACCTTTGTCATCATCAGGGTCAACTTCATCTTCTCCTTGATCATACTCATATGCAAAGCGAACTTGATCATCTAACCCTGTAAATACACCAACAATACCTGGTCTAGAATGGCGAGCTGCTGGTGGCGTACCTGCAATAAATTTCCTTTTAGCGTTGTAAACGTTTAGTCTCGTTAACTTTGCTTCACCTTGATCACTCCAATGACTTTTTAGTACCAGAATATGCTTGGGGTCATTACGTAAACGAGAAATCATTCTCATGTTTGAACCTTGAAAATCCCATAAGGTTTGTCGTTTTGTTCCATCTGCGTTTGCGGCAACCCAAAGAGGGTTTTGATTGCGACCGTCTAGCCAGCCTATTCGTGTGACAACTGTCATTTCGACTCTATCATCGTTTACCCAACTAAAACTGCTGACGTGTCGGTTTTCACCGAAGTCAAAAGATGAAATGATCTTCTTTGATTCTCTTTCCATCACCGCTAAGTTGACTTGTGTTCCCTCTTCATAAGTAAATGCTAAAAACTCCCCCTTCGGTGATATTTCCATATCCAGATATTGCGGATTCTTTGCAAACACACTAAAGTCTGGCAGTTTATCAGCAGCGCATACACCACTAATAAATAACGTCACAAACAGAATACTATAAATCTTATTCATCATTTTTCCTTTTAAGATTTCGGGACTATTGACCTAAACCAGGTAATAGAGCCTATATATTTGGTATTTAATCGCCAGCATTTTACACAGTTTTAATCACAGCTGCAGCGGTATTCGGTGAATTGGCTAAAAACGTAATTATTACCTAATTATTGACATCATTATTACACCACCTCAACTAATTAGAGCTCACATAGGCAGACTTAACCCGTGATATTTCCGATGTCAACTCCCAAAAAAACTGGTGGTCATCATACTGGGAAAACATTCTGCCAGAACTCGCGCGGTCATCTGGATCTGATAATCTAATTTCAGCCGGTGAAAAAGTGGCTAGAGACTGAATAGCGTCGGAAGATGCTTGATTGTTATGGTTATAATAACTAACGTAATCAAAATTAAGCTTAGTTGTTACCGGATAGTTATGCATGTCGTCCGGCATGTGTAGTTCATTGACTAACAGTACCGTCTCTAGTTGAGAGTCCTTTTTAATACCAAATGACACTTCAATGATTTCCGCGATCTCATCAAAAAACGCTTTCCATCCCCCAGGAACTTTCTTCGAGTCTATAAAATAACGCATCACCCAAGTAACATGAGTATATTTCTTACTATTTATTGCAAGCTGATTAGAAATTTCTTTTAGGAAAGTTATCGCTGGAATGCCCTTTTCCCATTGTAAGTACCGCATCACATACCTTAGAGCAGCATAACTTTCGGCAACCACAAAAATACTGTAAATCTGCTTCATCTTTAATAGCTCGTCTTCTGAAAAGCTAAAACACGAAATAATGTAATCATCTTTATCCACTTTTATTTTGTACTTTTCAATATAGCTTGGATCTGCCATCGGACTATTAGGCAATAATTGAGTTGGGTAAGCTTTGGCAGTAACGTCTACATCTATGTACCTTTGTAAATCCTTTTCAAATGACTTTAATGTACTACCAGGCAGTCCAATCATTAAATCAGTCGATAAAGGCAGATTGGCATCAGCAAAAATCTTGGTTAATTCATCGTATTTTTTAGTCTTTATATTTTTACGATCAATAACTTCAAGTGTTTGGGTGTCGGTAGTTTGAATTGAAATAATACCTTGACTAATAATATTACCTTCACTAAATATTTTAATTATCTCTACCAGTCTGGAAGTCGTGTTTTTGGTGTAGTTAACAACTACTTCCTTGGGGTAACCATACTTCTGTTTGGTATCAACAATCATCTGAGCGATTTCTATATCGCGGTCAAAAACGCCATAATTAGCGTCAGCAATCCACAACACTTTTACGTTGTGCCTTCCTATCCACTCAATTTCTTGGTGAACTCGTTCAATATCAAATTTTCGGATTTTCTGCATGGTAGCAGAACCCCAGTCACAAAAAGTACACCCAAATGGACACCCCCGATTTGTTTCGACGATAGCCGCCTGAACCTCATGATCATAATTATCAAATGCATTCAATAAATAAGGGGATGGAATACTATCCATAATTTTCAATCGAGCCCTTTCGGAAGTCCTAATAAAATTACTTCCTTCTAATTTCGACTCTCCCAGACTAAAATTTTCATTACTAGATCCTCGAAACGTTATTCCGTCTACCTGTTTTAACTCTTCGTCTCGATATCTAATATTTCCATTCGTTTCACGAACGATATGCTGCATGACCTCTTGGATAGTCAGTTCTCCTTCTCCATGTACGGCTATATCTACCGATGAATTCTTCTTCATAAAGTTCTGACATGCTTGCTCATAATTTGGCGTGCTAGGACCACCATGTATAGTCAGGTTTCGGCTGTCTAACTGTTTTAGCCCTTTTGAAAACCGTGTATTAAAATCTAAAGACCACATGTAATTAGAAAACAGCCAAACACCTGGACCAAACTTCTTAAGAAGCCCGTTAATCATTTCATTAGGGTGCATATAGGTAATTGGGATTAGCTGAAATTTTTCTAACAGTTCACCGTCTCGATAGGACGATATCGCAGCATGTAGCATTCCTAGAGCCAAAGGAATGTGATTTTGTGTATGTGGTGTGAAATATACAGGGATTTTCTTGCTTTCTTGAGGCAATGTAACCCAAGCCTTAGGTTGAATTTTATGACTATTTTGAGAATGTTCAATTACTGAAGTTTGTGGCACTTTTGAATCTAACTTAGGAGAGATAACAACACATCCAAACTCAATTAACTCGATTGAAGCTTGCAGAAGCCACTCCGCAATCGGTTGAGAGTTTCCGTTTAAAGATATTGTTCGCGGTTTGATAAACCATTCGATCGCGCAGAGCTGTTCATTACTCAGCAAAAGGTATTCTCTAGCTCTTGCAGACCAAACGACAAATCCCTTACTTGTTGGAATAAGTGCAAAATTAGCTGCTAACTGGTATGTGTTGCTATGGTTGCTGAGTTTCTTATCACTAACCGACAACTCAGATGATGTGATTACTTTGATTGAATTGTTGCATCTATCATCTGTAACATTGAACAGTCGAGAGGGTGCCAATTGCTCAATTCGTTGCAAGATAATCTGGCTAGGCATTGCCTTACCTAGTAGCTTCATCTGAAGCTCTTTTACCGATAGGCACACCTGTCCCTTCTCCGTTAGAGGATTACAAGAATTGAGAATCGGTAAATCAAACGGAGCTAGCTTTAAAGGCCTAAGGTCCATAGACAAGGCGGCAATAAATAGCTCACCTTCATTAAAAATCACCCTTAATCGATTAGATATGGTTGCTATTTCATGCATTCAGTGGGTCACCGTGGGTTATTTTTCAAATATCGCTATATGTTTTAATACACCAAATTTTCTCACTTCCACTGTAAAAAGTATAGATTCAATGACATAATCGTTATTTGAAAGAATGATTACGCTACAAATGGATTTTACATGAGTGAGTCCCTTTTGCGTTTTTGTTGTTTCAATAGGTTAAACAGGCCAAGAAGGTTTTAGAGTAAGGAGAGCGATGATTACTACAGAAGAAATAAATCAAAAAGTGCAGCTTGCTCAATCGCAGCACAAAGCTAAGCAATTTGAACAAGCCAATAGAACCTATGTAGATCTCCTCTCAGCTGTAACTCACCCCGACATTATGCACTTGTACGCAAACTTTTTACTGGACCTCAAGCAACCAAACAAAGCGATTACTGTCCTAATAGATGCAATCAGACTTAGCCCTAGTTCCGCGCCATACCATAATACTCTGGGGTTGGCATATAGAAATATTAATAATGACAACGAAGCTCTCGAGCACTTTAATCGAGCAATAGCTCTAGCTCCGAACTTCGCTCCGGCCTATCTAAACCTCGGCCAAATATTTCGCGCTAAGAGAAAATGGACAGAAGCACTAGCGCTTTTCAAAAAAGGGCTTTCTCATGACCCTAAGAACCCTAACATCTATTTGGACATAGGAAATCTTCTTAGAGATACTCAACGCTGGGAAGAGTCGATAAGTTTTTTTAATAAAGCTCTCTTATTGAATTCGAATTTCACTAAAGCTCGATATAATCTAGCACTTACTTTAAGAGATAAAGGTGACTATTCACAAGCATTGGTATTAATTAACCATCTTATAACCACCAATCCAGCCTATCCGAAAGCCGTGCTTTTGAGAGGCGAGCTCCTAGAGCATTCAGGAGAGTTGCAAAGGGCAATGGAAGACTACAGAAACTGCTTGAAAATAGACAGAACCTTCACTGAAGCATATTGGAGTATAGCGAACATAAGCGAGGTTGACTTCTCTGATAAAGATAGAAAAGAAATGATTGAACTATTAGACCATGAACTTACTCCCCGGCAAAAAGTATTTCTTTGTTTCTCATTGGCGAAAGCATTTGAAGAAAAAAAGGAATATCAAGAATCATTTGCCTACCTTGAAAAAGGTAATATGATTAAAAATTCTTTAATCGTATATGACAAGCGGAAGCATACAAAGGAACTACAGTTAATAAAATCCATTTTCTCTCAAGAATACATAAACTCTTTAGTAGGACTTACCAACAATCATATTAAGCCTATATTTATTTT
>Ga0316207_10003794_pt1 | contig 13707 bp, 7 predicted proteins | sample 6weekpyrite_MG_FD_204943 | JGI IMG/M metagenome (GOLD analysis project Ga0316207, IMG submission 204943) | Microbial mat bacterial communities from mineral coupon in-situ incubated in ocean water Damariscotta River, Maine, United States -... | ecosystem: Environmental > Aquatic > Marine >... | reverse complement strand
ATTCTGAACATATTTCGACGAGACAGTATGCTCGAATTTTAAGTTCCTGGCTTTCTGACATTGGTTTAAATCCACACGAATATGGAACTCACTCAATACGACGAACTAAAGTATCAATAATTTATAAGAGGACCAAAAACTTGAGAGCTATACAACTACTCTTAGGTCATACGAACTTAGAAAGCACTGTAAGGTATCTTGGTATAGAAGTTGATGATGCACTAGAAATGGCTGAGCAAACTGATATTTAATATTTAACTGGTAGCGCCTATTTTTTTAATAGGCGCTTACCAATCCAGACTGTGTGAAAACTCAGATTGCACATTTTATTCCTCAAGATTGCCTGTCTCGCGTAATTATGGCCTCTACGAGTGGTGAACTTCTTGTAACTAGCTATTTTAAAATAATTATTTTAAAAAATATCTCGTATAAATCTCTGCAAAGTACTGAGTTATACCTAAGTTTTTATGAAAACACAGGCGTTATGCCTGTATAGCTTCGATTAATGTCTTAACGCCCATTATATTGATTACACGTTTTAAATTATAGGCCAGCACATGCAGACTCATCTCCGCGCTAACGCGATCTAAAGTTTTCATCTGAAAATGTGCATATCCCATCCAACCTTTAATGGTGCCAAATGGATGTTCAACTGTATTTCTTCTTACCGCCATTTTCTCCGGCTCTCGCTCTATACGCGCATCAACAATATCTAAAATTTCTTCATGTTCCCAGCGACTAATACGTCTTTCTTTGCCGGTTGTACACTGTGACTTAATTGAGCAATGAGTACAGGAAGATGACCAGTAACGTCTAATTATTTTATTCGATTCTTCACGACTACTTCGGTAGGTTGCGCGTTCACCAGCAGGACATTCATATTCATCTTTATCAGGTTTATAAATAAAGTCACGTTTACCAAAAAGACCTTTTGCCTGATTGCCCGATGTTTGGCTCTTAGGTAAATAGGTTTGAATGCCAACATCTTCGCAGGACTTTATTTCTTTGCCGCTGTAGTAGCCGCGATCGGCCACTACTGATAGTTTTTTGCACCCTATTGCATCTTTCGCTTGTACGGACATGTTTTTGAGTTGCGCACGATCAGTGCCTTCATTGGTGACTTCGTGGGCAACAATGATATGATGCTTAACGTCCACAGCAGTTTGTACGTTATAACCTATAGTCGCATAGCCTCGCGCCTTCATGGCACGCGCATCGGGGTCGGTTAACGATATTTGCTTAACCTGGGTAGCGTCAAGTTGTGCTGCCATGTTATTAAGTCGTTCGACTTCTTTTCTAAGTTTAATTATTTTATTTTCGAGTTGATCCGTTTTGTTTTTTGCAACGGGTGCTTCTAGTCGATCTGCGCTGATGATTTGCTTTAAATATTGATCAACACTTTTATCAATCTCTTTTAAACGACGCTTTATATTCGCATGTGTGAAATTACGGGCGCTGCTATTAACGGCTTTAAATTTACTGCCATCAACTGCCACGAACGCATCACTAAATAAATTCAGTTTACGACAGATCATCACAAATTCTCGGCAGACTAAACGAATAGCCTTTGTATTATCTTTACGAAAGTCAGCAATGGTTTTGAAGTCGGGCACTAAGCGCGCTAATAGCCACATTAATTCAACATTTCGACCGGCTTCTCGTTCCAGGCGGCGCGTGGACTGAACTCGGTTAAGGTAACCGTAGTAGACATAAAGCTTTAGCATAGTCGCTGGGTGATAGGCGGGTCGTCCAGTAACGGCAGGTACCGTATTAAATCCCATACTGGAAAGATCTAGCCCTTCGATAAATACATCGATGACTCGAACGGGATTATCTTTGGCAATATAGTCATCAAGTATCTCGGGCAGTAGAGTGCTTTGATATCGGTGCTCACCTTCGATGAAACGCTTCATATTCAACTTCCTGTTGAGACGATAACGTAATTATATACTTTTATGTGTTTTCACACAGTCTGAATCATAAACAGACACTCAGAGAATTAGAGTGACAGAGTAAAAGCGGCCAGTAACGATCATTTTGGAGGCGGCATAATTGTACCGATGAGCGTCCGCACCTCACAACGTGAAGATACTCGCCAGTAGCCGAGCTTCAGCCAGACCCTGTCGCACACCTTTGTTGTGCAAAGCAAAAGCTCAGGCTCGGATATAAGAATTCGGTTGTTCGACAGCGGGAGTCGTCCACTTCATGTTATGGCTTACCTTTGGGGTGTTTCGAGGTGGGCAACCTACCGGTTTATTGGCGAATTGATCGCGCGATCGGAACGAGTCGTTTGGCGGTGAATCAATACCTGCCTGGTAATAGTTATATTACTTATTCCATTGTCTGAGCCAGGTTTTTAACTCATCGAAAGGCATGGGTTTTGCTATGAAATAACCCTGCACCTGGTCACAACCCAACTCGGCAATTAAATCCCAGTCTTCCTGGGTTTCAACACCTTCAGCGACGATGCTCATATTAAGCTTTTTAGCCAGGTCAACACTGGATTCCAGGATGGCGCGTGCAGATTTATCATGCGTAGCACCATTCACAAAAGCACGATCTATTTTGAGTTCAGAAAATGGGGCTCTTTGTAACTGTTCCATCGAAGAATAGCCGGTACCAAAATCATCAACAGAAAGCTTGAATTTATTCATGCTCAGGCGGGTAAGGATTTCGAGCGCAGAAGCCAGGTTTTCCATCAACCGACTCTCGGTAATTTCAAGAATAATATTTGATGAATCTATGCCTGCACCACTTACTTGCTGCAAGGCAAAATCCGGCCAGTCAAGATCATTCAGAGTTTCAACGGAGATATTGACGGCCACCTTTAGTTCAAAGCCAGCTGTTTTTAACTCAGCTGCGCATCGTATCGCCTGCTTGAATACACTTTTTGTCAATTCATCGATCAGGCGATTGTCTTCAGCCATCGATACAAACAGGTATGGCGCAATCATGCCTTTATCAGGATGTTGCCAGCGCACCAGTGCTTCCAGGCCAGCAACTTCGCGACTAACTACATCAATCTTGGGCTGAAAGAACACAACCAGCTCATCATTAACTATACCGTTTCGTAACTCATCTACAGACACAGCAATCTGGTTCCGGGGAGTTTGCTCTGGCTGCACTTTCGCTGTCAGTGCGCCCAGCTTTTTCAAAGACGCTTCGATTTCTTTCGGTGTTATCGGTTTTTCCAGAACCCCAATAACATTGAGTCGGTGTTCGTTAGCAAGTTTTTCGGCCGTATGTAAAATACGCGCATCTTCACCACTGATAAGCATCACACCACCGGTGTAGTTTCTTGCCGCCAGGTGGCGAAGCAACTCGATACCATCCATTTCGGGCATATTTAAATCACATACAACAGCATGGATTATGTCATCTATTTCGTCCATGATGGCAAGGGCTTTTGTACCTGTTAATGCGACCATCACATTGTTTATGCCCAGTGTGTTAAGCATCATCATTTCCAGATCGAGCATGACTTGATCATCGTCAACCAGCAGGACTGTGAACTGTGAAAAACATGCATTGTCGACTACTTCAGATGACTGTGTCTGTGCGTCGTATTTCTCTATGTAAGCATTCACTTCTTTGTACAGATTATCAAGTCTGGAGACCAGACGATCAATCTGATTCCATCGACTACTTTTACCTTCTATCTCCAGCATCTGACAGGTATCCGCCAGTTCATTGGCGCCCATGCTTCTCGCAGACGACTTTAACTTATGTGCCTGTTGCACAATGGCGTCGGAAATGCGCTTTTTATATGCTTCCTGTATCGTCTGGATGATGTCAGGTGTCGAATCAACAAAGGATTTAAACAGCAGACGATGTTTCCCGGTATCATTACCCACCAGCATCTCTAGCATGGAGATGTCTATCACGGTACTATCATCAATGTCTGCGCCGTCTGTGACAGTCGAGTCGCTAGCTACAACTAGTGGCTCTTTTTCTGGCAACCATTTTTCCAGTGTCGACTGAAATTTATCTAGACTGACTGGCTTGATGATGAATGCATCCATACCTGCTTCAAGGCAACGCTTTGCATCTTCATCCATGGCGTTGGCGGTAATTGCGATAACAGGAATATGCTCACCCGTCTGCTGTTCAGCGTCACGTATCTTGTTGACCAGCTCATAACCATCCATCAGCGGCATATGAAGATCGGTTAGCAAAATATCATAGCCCCCCTGTTGCCAGCGATCGAAGGCTTTAATCCCGTTCTCCACAATATCCGCAGTGTAACCGAGTATTCCCAACTGTTGCCTGAAGACCTCCTGATTCGCCACGTTATCCTCGGCAAGCAGCATGCGTGCCTGGGAACTGGATACCTGTCTGCCATCAGGCACCGGCGTCTGATTGTTATTCACCGGGGCTACGGTTGCCTCATCAGATGACATTGCCGTTATTTTCAGTTTCACCCAGAATGTCGATCCTTTACCGGGGACGCTGTCCACCCCTACCTCACCACCCATTAACTCTACCAGCTGGCGGGTAATGACCAGTCCGATACCTGTACCCTCGGTCTCACCGAACTCGGCACCGAGCCGGCTAAATGGCTGGAATAGTTTTTTTAACTGCTTATCAGTAATGCCCGGTCCAGTATCTTTCACATTTACGCGTACAGAACCGGCATCGTCCATCGTGCAACTGATAGAGATATGTCCGCGACGGCTGTTGTATTTCACCGCGTTAGATAACAGGTTTAAAAACACCTGTTTAAGCCGAGTGTAATCGGCGTTCACTACAATACGTTCACACCGTACCAGCGTCAGTTCCAGAGAAATTCCGTGGGAGTCAGCAAACGGCTGGATGAGGAGTTGGCACTCTTTCAGTACATTTAGTAGCGACGTATCCTCTAAAGATAGCGCGATATTCCCAGCTTCGATCTTGGACAGGTCAAGTACTTCTCCGATCAGTGTCAGCAAGTGCTCGCCGGCTTTATAGATCTCACGCGCATTGGTTTTTTTGTCTTCGGTCAGCCCCTTATCGTATTCAAACAACTGCGCAAAACCGAGGATGGCGTTTAATGGTGTGCGCAGCTCGTGGCTCATGCTGGAGAGGAACTGGGACTTGGCCAGGTTGGCGGCTTCAGCTTCGTCACGGGCTGTAATCAGGGACTGTTCAGCATTTATCCGTTCAGTAATGTCACGGAAACTCCAAACTCGCCCGTCATTTTTCCCTTCTCTTATCAGGGGGCTTGAGTAGCGCTCTACCAGGCGTTTATCACGAAACTCCAGTGTATCCAGGGATTCCTCCATGGAGCCGTACAATTCTTTAACCTTTTTGATGAATACATCCGGGTCGGTAAGTTGACTAAGAACGTGCTCAAGAAGCTGCTGATCACCCACTTTCTCTTTCAGTTCGTCCGGAATCTGCCACAGGTGAAAAAATTGCTGGTTGGCAAAATTCACCTTGCCTTCAGCATTTACCGCCAGGATACCATCTGCGGTAGCGTTGAGCACTGCACTCAGATCGTCCTGTTTTTTCTGTAAGGCCTGGTTGAAATGTTCAGTTTCATCCTTCGCGCTCTTCAATTGTGCAGTTCTGTCTCTGACCTTATGCTCAAGTTCTTCGTTATAGACGGCCAGCTTGGTATCGCGTAACTGGATTTGCTCCAGCATCTTATTGAATCCACTGGATAAAATATTCAGCTCAAAAATGTCACTGCTTTGCACACGGTTGTCGTATTCGGCGTTGTTGGACACGCTGTCTATCACACCAGTGAGGTCTGACAGAGGGTGCAACACCGAGGTACTCAGGCGTTGTAACAACAGTCTGCCGATAAACACAGCCAAAGTCGCGGCGATAAGGGTAATTATGATTTGCCAAAGCATCTGACCATACAATGATTGCAGGCTGACAACAAAATGAATATAACCTGATGAGCGGCCTTGATACAGGATAGGCATAGTAAAATCAATGTGATCGATATTAATTTTATAATGCGTAGCTGATAAATTACGTGCGGTATATTCGTCGTCACTATGAAGGGGATAATCGCTTTTGACATAATGGGCGAAGAATTTTCCATCATTATCATAGATAACCGCAGTGTCCACCTCCGGCGCATGACGAAGACTCTCAAGCAGCTCCGTAGCGGCAGTGTCATCATTAAACACAAGAGTGGCACTGGCATTTTCAGAAAACATCTCGACCGTAACCTGATTTGATTCGATGATACTGTTCAAATTGATGAAGAAACTTGTGATGATAACAATCACGATGACAATACCCAGAGCGATGCTCATCGTCAGCCGGTTGATGCGCTGTAGGTGTTGCTGGAGATGTTGCGGTGCAGATAGCTTCTGTGTCATCGGAGTACCTGCGTCGCCAATTTCAGCAGTTTGGAGCTGAGTCTCAATCCGTTGCTGCGGGCGGAAGCCAGGTTGGCCTCAAAGGTAACACGGTTCCCATACGTGCCCATGTTGAGGATAACACCCAGGCTTGCAGCCCCGGGGGTGTCAGCTACCGTAAGTACTGGTTTGCCCTTCACAGTGTTGAGCAGCTGCGGCAATTCGTCATTGGCCGAGCGGGCTATGAAAATAATCTGACAGTCCGCCAGGCGATTCAGCTCATTGATGCGCTGCACGGAAAGTTGGCGATCACCCACTGTTTTGCCCTGGAGTTTATCCAGATCATCACCGAAAGAATCCTGGCCATAAATGCACATATTAAGAGTGCTACCGGTCTCAGCGGGCCACTCGGTGTAGGTGGTGAAGTTATACAGGAAAGCCGCCTTGAACTGGTATTCTGCCGAATTTCCAGACCAAGCAGGAGATACACAGCACGATAACAGCACCATGAACAGCCATAACCGAGGTTGCCGTAACAAACATTTTATGTGAGGGAATTTTATCATTCAAACAGGTATTTGATCTGAGCATACAGTGTACGAGGCACCTCGGTTGGCGATATATCCGAGCTGAAATATTCAGGATGCTGGTCATCCAGCAGGTTTTGCCCCGCCAGGCTGAGCTCAAGATTCTTTTCTGGCTGCCAGGCGATGCGCATATCCAGCCGTTCGTAACTGGGAACATTGACAAGGCCGGTGGAATCACGCGGCTTGATGCTATCAACAAAATACAGAGCCACATCCAGTTCCAGCTTATCGTTAATATCCCAATGAGAGCGCAGCTGGAACTGCTGCTCGGGATTGGTATCTTCCCGGTCACCCGCGTTGTTCACATCAGTGCTGGTGGAATCCAGTTTCATGTCCAGTTTCTGCCAGGTATAACCGCCATGCAGTCGCCAGTTCGAGTTGACCTGCCAGCTCGTCACCAGCTCCAGGCCGTAGCTCACTCCTTGCAATTGGTTGTCAAAACTTCGGGCGATGAGGGCGTGGTCAGGAGCCGGTGTTGTTTCCAGCAGGAAACTGGTCTCACCAGTAACGAGATTATCGTAATCATTATAGAAGGCTGATATATCCAGAGAAATATCTGAGCGAGGCTGGCCACGATAGCCCAGTTCGAAAGCAATAACTTCCTCTGACTTAACCTGCTTGTTACCCAGGATAGACAGGAGCGAGGTAGCCCCAACTGGCAATGGTCCCGGTCCATCCGGATCGACGAAAGGTGATGAAAATGACACGATATTGATACGGATATCCTCATCCGTCCGTGCAGGCGTACGCACTGCGCGGCTCAACGCACCCCAGAATGTATGCTCTTGTGATGCTAACCACAGCAAGCGGGCACTGGGCTGGTACTCGAAACCGGTAAAATCATTGTGTTCGAACTTGGAGCCCATAGTCAGGCGCAGGTTATCACGCAGACGGATCTCATCCTGGATGAAGGCGCTGTAGACTTCCGTGTGCCGAGTTGCGGGATCAAAGGACACCGTAAAAGTGCTATCGATGTCGTCGTCTATAATTCGGTAGCCCAGCCCCCAGCTAATCTCGTGAAACTCGGTCGCCTGGAAACGGTGTTGAAGATCCAGATCGAAGGTATCGATTTTCTGACCTAGAGTAATATCTTTCCGTTCAGCGTGGTCAAAGTAAGTTTGTAATTCGAATTCCGAACCTTCCTCAAGGGTGCGGCGCCAGCGAAATAACAGATTTCCACCGTCCTGTTTAATGGTGTCCTGCTCAAAAGTTGCCGTAGACAGCAGATCAGCGAGGTACCCTGTCTCCTGATTGGAATCACCTTTATAGATATCTCCCTGCAGGGTCAGAGTATCCTGTGTCGTGGGCTCCCAGTCGGCACGGAAACCAGCCCGCTGCTGATTCCAGTCATCATAGGAGTCATCCTCATTCGAATCCACAAAATTGTCATGGTCGACAGTTTTGGCATAGGCGCGAAACCAGCCATTACCACCGAGAGCACTACCGTGTCGCATGCTGGCGCTTTTCTCTCCATTACCTGCTCGTGCAGTGACCAGGCCGCCCTGAGTGTCGCGGCTGTGCTTGGTGATGATATTGATTACGCCATTTACCGCATTGGCTCCCCACAGAGATCCACCCGGTCCACGGATTACCTCGATACGTTCGATGTCCTCAAGCAGGGTATCCTGAATATCCCAGTAAACGCCGGAAAAGAGTGGCGTGTACAGGCTTCGGCCATCGATGAGCACCAACAGTTTGTTGGCCCAGCGTCCGTTGAAACCCCTCGAGCTGATAGCCCATTTATTGGCATCGATCTGTGCTACATGCAGTCCCGGTACCATACGTAACAGTTCCGGTATGGTGGTCATTCCTGAACGACGAATATCATCCTGCGTAATCACATATATGGCAGCCGCAGCCTCGGACAGAGGCTGCCCCTTTTTGGACACCGAGGTGATCTCCATGGACAACAGTTCTTCTAGAGACAGTTGAAACAGATCCGTTGCGGCCTGGGCGGTAGTTGCCCCCAGCATGGCAGCACCCAGCAAGGCATATACAGTGCCTGTTTGAAACCTGCGTAGTTCTGTTTTCAGGAGCCCCATAAAACCATACCTGAAACCGGGTATTATGGATAACAGGTGCTCTGACTCTAGCCATTGCCAGGGTTGACAGTGGCTAGGGAGCAATGCACCCAGCAGTCTGAGTTTGTTCATCATTCCTCCAGCTCTATCCTTTTGGCATGTCAATATCAACGGGATTTTCAGTATACGTCATAATCAAGGGTTTTTTAGCTTTATCAAAGACGCTTTAATTGCTGCCGGTGTTATCGGTTTTTCCAGCACACCTATCACATTAAGCCGGTGTTCTTTAGCAAATTTTTCAGCCGTATTTAAAATATGTGCATCTTCTCCACTGACCAGTATCACCGCACCAGTGTAATTGCGTTCTGCCAGATGTCGCAGGAGTTCGATACCATCCATCTCGGGCATATTCAAATCGCATATGATGACATTGATGATTTCATCAATGTCATCATATATGGTAAGGGCATTAGCGCCTGTTAGTGCAGTGACCACATCTTTGATACCCAATTCATTAAGTATCATAGTTGCTACATTGATCATGACGTAATCATCGTCGACTAACAGAATCTTTAGCTGTTCAAAGTATGGATTACTTACTGCTGCAGATGGTCATGTTTGTGCACTGTAATTTTCTATATACTTATTTACATCTTTGAATTGTCCATCGAGTTGAGGGATCAGGTCATCAATCTGGTCCCATCGTTCTGCATTGCCTGCTATTTCCAGTGCCTGACAGGCATCGGCTAATTCATGAGCGCCCATACTTCTGGCAGAGGATCTTAGCTTGTGTGCCTGCTGCCTGATGGTTTTTGCCGCATGGTCTTTATGGGCCTTCTGTATTGCCTTGATTATCCCAGGCGCTGAATCAATAAACGATTTAAACAACAGGCAATGTTTTTCAGGGTCATCACCAACAAGCGCCTTTAGCATAGAAATATCAACGGCGGTCTTATTGTTCGTATTCACTTTGCCTTCCACCTCAGCGCTCTCATTCCCCGGCAACATGGGTTCTGCCTTGCTGGATTCCTGTTTCGGTAACCATTTTTGCAGTGTCGATTTTAAGTCATCAAGGCGAACCGGTTTAGCAATGAACCCATCCATGCCACTTTCCAGGCAGCGTTTTGCATCTTCTCCCATCGCATTGGCGGTAATTGCTATAACAGGGATATGCTCACCAGTGTGTTGCTCTGCTTGTCGAATCTGCTTTATCAGCTCATAACCGTCCATTATTGGCATATTGATGTCCGTGAGCAAAAGATCGTAATTTCCATGTTGCCAACGCCCCAGTGCTTTAAAACCATTTCCTTCAATATCGACAAGGTAACCGAGCAGTTCCATCTGTTGCCGGAATACCGCCTGATTGGCCGTGTTATCTTCGGCAATCAAAATACGTGCCTGCGAACCTTGTTGAGCAGATAACGTTTCCCGCGAGTCATGTATATCGAGTTTGCTGTCGACATCACCAAGGACATGACCAGACTCACTTGCCAGTGCTGTTTTCAACTCCACCCAGAACGTGGTGCCCTCGCCGACAACGCTCTCCACGCCGATGCTGCCATTCATCAACTCGACCAGCTGCTTGGTAATGACCAGTCCGATACCCGTGCCCTCTATCTCACCAAACTCGGCACCGAGGCGGCTGAAAGGTTGAAACAGGTTGCTTAACTTCTCTTCAGCAATGCCATGACCAGAATCACTGACGCTAATACAAATAGCATCGGGATTATCTATCGTACAACTTATGTTGATAAAACCATTTGTGCGATTGTATTTCACCGCATTTGACATCAGGTTCAGGATTACCTGCTTAAGTCGGGTGTAATCCGCTTTAACAAAGAGGTTGCTACATTTCGGTTGATTGAAGTCCAATGAAATGCCATGTGACGCTGCCAGCGGAGCGATAATGGTGCTGCACTCTTCGACAACTTTTATGAGCGATATACTCTCCATGCTCAGTTCGATGTGTCCCGATTCTATCTTGGCCAGATCCAGCACTTCGTTGATCAGCGACAACAGATGATGACCCGCTTTATCGATCTCTTTCGCGTTGACTTTTTGATCGGCGGTCAGGGTCTTGTCATATTCAAACAACTGCGCAAAACCGAGGATGGCGTTTAACGGGGTGCGCAGCTCATGGCTCATGCTGGATAGAAATTCTGACTTGGCCTGGTTGGCATTATCGGCATTTTCTTTTGCGTTCAAATACTCTGCTGTTCGCATCTGAATACGAGTTTCTAATTCATTATTCGACTGCTGTAGTTGCACCCTTATTTCTACCGCTTCCTGACGTAATTTATATTGTTCAGTGACATCATTAAAAACCAGAACCATACCCACTATATCGCCGCTATCAAGAATAGGAGCTGCTGAGTCAGCGATTTGGTATTCCGTTCCATCTCTGGAAATAAGTGTGGTGTGGTTGCTAAGATAAACAGTTTCACCTGTGGAAATAACCTTATCAACAGGATTTTCAATCGGCTCGCGAGTGGATGCATTGATAATAGGAAAAATTATTTTTAAAGATTGACCTTTTGCTTCTTGCTGTGTCCATCCAGTGAGTTGTTCTGCGACAGGGTTCATTCGGGTAACCTTACCTTCGGCATCGGTTGCAATAACGGCATCACCGATACTATTAAGAGTGAGCGAAAGATTTTGCTCATTTTCCCTAAGTTCTGCTCCTACCTTAGCGCGTGCGGTTATGATTGCCTGAAAGGTACTAACCATCTGCTGAATATCAGGGTCTGTGCTTTTTATTTCAGGGAAATCAATTTCATCCGTCACATCATATTGATGCAATTGCTCAGTAAATCTCGATAGTGGAAGGTTTATTCGTCGACCTATAAAAAATACCAGTCCTGTGCCCAATAAACCGACCAGACCTAGCAGCAAAATCATTTTACTACTAACTTGATTCAGGAGCGCATTCACCTCTGACTGGTTTAAACCCAAATGTAGTTTGCCGTCCATTCCAGCGATTAATGGTGCATCATATTCAATGATAGAACCTTGTTTTGTATTGTAGACGTCTTTCTGTTTGCCACTATAAAGAATATTAGTGTCGTTTTTAATACTCTCTGCTAAAAATCGAGGGAACCCGCTATCGAAAGAATGAGCAAAAAGCTGCCCGTCCATATCCGTGACAAAGGCATATTCAATAGCATCATCTGCAATTGCTAATTTTCGCAATAGTGCCCGCACTTTAAGCCTGTTATTATCAATTGTATCCTGCGCCACGCTTTCGCTTAACCCTTGGGCAAGGGTGTCAACCCATTCCAGTTGGCTTTGTTGTAAAAAACCACGAACCTCTTTACTGAGTAACGCAATGTTGACGATGATGGTTAGCGTAATAATGGACGCCACCAATAATAGTAATTTGGTGGTGAGCCTCATGGTTTACTTCCCTGCGGCTCATCTAATTTTATAAACCCTAAGCGAATAGCCCATTTCCGTAACTTGGTATAGTCTTCGTTCTTTGCCTCGACAAAACCTTTTGGCATTTCCGTCTTATCCCAGTTATACAAGTTCAATTTGTCTTTTGATTGCGGTTGAAAATCCAGTAATGCTTTTTTAACCTTGGCAATTACTTCAGTAGGGACATTCTTGTTAGTTGCGATTCCACTCGAAGGGTAGAAATCGGAAGTAGAGAGGATGCGCACAAGCCCTTGCCCACTCATGGTCATAGCCATAGTGTCCTGCATAGCACAGATATTAAACTTGCCCGACACCACTGCATTAGCACAGTTTTGATGTGATTCTGTATAAGCATAGGATGCTAGTGTATTTAAGCCGATGTTATGTTCCGCCAAAATAATGCGTGGAATCAAATGCCCTTGCGTAGAAGTCTTGCTGCCAAAGGCCAGATGTTTATCTTTTATGTCAGTAATGCCTTTTAATTTGCTATCAGGTCTTACGATAAAAATTGACCGGTATTCCGCCTTACCCTGATGATTAATACCTCGCACCAGTGGAATAACGCCATAACGATGCTGTGCGGCAATAAAACTGGTCGCACCAATGGCCGCAAACTGTATTTGATTATTACCCAATTCATCAATAATATTGCTATTTTTCCCTACAAAGTGAAGTTTGAATTGATAACCAGTACTATTTTCCAGGAACTTCAAGAATGGCAAGTATTGACGAGCATCTTCCTGCGGACTTGAGCGCAAATCAAAACTGAAAAGAAGTACATTCTTGTGTTGCTGTTGCTGTTGCTGTTGCTGTTGCTGTTGCTGTAACTCAGCCTCACTAAGTCGATCATTTAAGTCGAAGACACCTTTGTCACTACCTGAATCACATGATGATAGAAACCAATAGGGAAACAGTAGGAAAAGAAAAATTACGCGAATTAAATGGGTATTATTTTTTTTCATACTCTGTATAGATGCCCCTAAGTTTGAACCATATTTATACTTGAGTTATAAACACTTTAATAGTATGAAACTACAATTATTATATTTAGGATTTTAGCTTTAGTATGGATGTCAGCTTTGGGTCGACAGCTGCCCCACAGGCGTTTCAGGTTGATTTTAGTCTTAATATTGGCTTAATTACGTAAATGTAAACTAATCCGACGGTATTTGAATGACTTTGGAGAAATTTACACTTAGAAACAATGATCGTCCGGCTTCAATTTATGCCTTTCCAGGTGTTAACTATCAATTAATCGAGAGTCTGCAATGTGGTGTAAGCAGTATTCTCTAATGACCTCCCTAAATGACCGCTTTGGTCAATGTGCTAGATTATTAATACCTTCTACCAGTTTTCAACTTTAATAGTTAGTTTTCGACTATATTTGTT
>Ga0316207_10003793_pt1 | contig 13708 bp, 12 predicted proteins | sample 6weekpyrite_MG_FD_204943 | JGI IMG/M metagenome (GOLD analysis project Ga0316207, IMG submission 204943) | Microbial mat bacterial communities from mineral coupon in-situ incubated in ocean water Damariscotta River, Maine, United States -... | ecosystem: Environmental > Aquatic > Marine >... | reverse complement strand
GTACAGCTTGTGAGTAATTGCCAATCTTGTAATAGGTATTTGCTAAATTAAACAATGCTGAAGCCCGACTAGAATCAGAGTTTGCCATAAGAATTGCCTGGCTATATATGTTAACTGCCGATTTAAAATTATTCTGTCTGTAAAGGGAATTTCCTAAACCTATTAACGCATTGTAGCCAGCTAATTTTTTGTAGAGTTTTTCTGCTTTCAGAAAATTATTTTTTTTGTAAGCTTTATTTGCATCGTAAAAGGTTGCCTCATCAGCAATAGATTCATTTATGGGCATTATGGCAAAAAAAACGCCAATCATGGTTAACGCAGCTACAATTGTATTGCGATTAAATTGCAACGTGGAAATGATAAACAGAAATGTAGCGGGAATTAAAAACCAGTTCTGAATCGGGTTCCACACAACAATTGTATTCTTTGTAGACTTACTGGTGACAGTATTTCCTGTAAGTTTGATGATATTTATTTTTGTGTAATCAAAATTTTTATTGATATAAAAATATTTCCCGTTGGTTTCTTTAGAAATTGCTTTTAACTTGACAGTATTCAGGCGGCTTATTACAGGCTTGTTATCAAAGTTTAACCAGCCTCCACTCGATAGAGGGACAGGATGTCCTTCATTTGTTCCAAAACCAAGAACGTGTACAGGCACATTCGTTATAGGCAGATGTGTGTTTTTATTTTTTACTGGGAAATCACCATCAGATAGCAGGAAGATGACCTTGTTTTTCGCATCTGATTTTTCTAATAGTTTTTTAGCATGAATAATTCCAGCAACGTAATTTGAGCCAGCAACTGGTAGCATATCAGGCTGTATTGAAGGCAACACATCTCGTATAACACTATGATCATAAGTTAGCGGAATAACAGTATGTGCAGTATTAGAAAAAACAACCAGGCTGATTAAAGTATCGCCTGAAGATGTAATAAGTTTATTGATCGCCAGTTTAGCTTTAGATATACGGCTTGGGTATATATCTTCTACCAGCATAGAACTTGATACATCTAAAACCAGTGCAACTGCATGATCATATTTTTTATCATTGATCAGTGAATATTCCTCAATGTTAACCCGCGGACCAGATAAAGCGACGCAGAATAGTACCCAACACAAGGATGATATTAGTTTGTTGTTAGCAAAATAATTTTTAATTGACGGTTCAGATTTTGAGATTACCCAGGGTAGTAATTTTCTATCACAGTATCTGTTTGTCACGTAGAAATTAGCTATATATGATATTACGATAATGAATACAGGTAGAAGGGCAGCATATAACATCTTCGGATGGGAAAAATTTATCAATTGAAAAGATTCAAGCATTGGTCTTCCTCAATTGAATAGAGCTTAGTAAAAAATGACTAAGAATAAGTAGTAATGCAAACGCTAAAGGCCACTGAAACAGCGGAACTTTAATAAACTTTGATTCTACTTGTACCTTGCTTTTTTTGCGTTTCAAAATATCCTGAATCATAGAAGAAAGAGAGTTGGTAGATTTTGCCCAGAAAAATTTCCCATCAGCTGCTTGTGCAATCATTTTTAATCTTTCAAAGCTTGCTGGGTGATAGATAAGTGAAGAGCTCTCTATATCTTCTTTTTTATAAGTGCTTGCTCCGACAGCAATCACATATAACTGATATTTCTGTTTTTTGACATATTTTGCAATTACAACTGGATCCAGATCACGGGGTGGCCTTAGAACATCGGTAATTAACACAATACTGGGCTTTGTGCTGCTATTACTTGCAAAATTATTATGCAATGAGTTGAGTGTATACAATAATGCTTTTTGAGGGTTGCTTGTCCGACCTGTTAATGTTGCTTCAATACGTGGAATAGTTTCTTTAATCAGATTTGTGTCTGTTGTAAAAGGCAATAAAGTATGTGCTTCTTCTGAAAATGTAACCAGGCTAATGCGGTTACCTGCCAGCTTGTTAGCAAAATTCAGTAAAACACTTTTTACCATGGTCAAGCGATCTACGCGTATTTCATCAATAAAGTAATCTTTGAGCATCATGCTGACTGCGTTGTCTATTAAAAAGACTATCTCACGGTTGTCAGGTGGCTCAGGTAGCTTTTCTCCCTTGTAGTACGGGGAAGATAATGTTGTGGATAACAAAAAGATAATGACGATATAAAGTATTTTTCCGCTAAGAATATTTGTTTTTCTTAAATTTCCATCCTGATTAGCTGTCAGTTTGAAAAGCGAATGGTAATAAGTATGCTTGTAGATATAATTAAATTTTAATTTTTGTAATAAATTGTTAAATGAAAAACTATCAGAAAATGCAATAATTAAAGCAAGGGGTGCAAACACATAAAACCACACGGGTTGCTCATAATTGATTGAGTAAAACGCATGTATGTATTGCTGCAGCTCCATTACGCAGAACTCATAAAATATTTAATAGAATCTAATATTGATTTGTGGTTTACAGAATCATTTGAATAATATGTTTTTAATAAATTATCTCTGTGAAATTCTAATGTATGCTGTTCATAAATATGTTTTTTGTTTCCAATATAATCTGCTTTTTTATCCAGCATTAATAGACGTAGCAAGGCTTTGGCTGCAGCACGAGTATCGTTATTGCTTTTAAATTTCCTCAGGATTAACCATATTTTTATTTTCACAAAAAGATTAAAGTGACGTGCCAAAATAAAAGAAACAATCAAGAGTGAGAGTAAAATAGCAGATAGCTGCCAGCTAAAGGCAGTGTTTGACGCATACTGGGGTTCGATAATATCCAGCCAGTTATAATTTTTTAAAATATCTTTATCCATCTCAAACGTCAAAAATTGTATCTGTAGTAAGATGCTGGTTAAACATAATACCCATATTCATACACTGTTGTTTATACTGTAAAAATCTTTTCTGGTTTAAACTATAATATTTATTCTGTAATGTCTTGCTGCAGTTGAGTGTTAAAACTGGATCAGAAAATTTATTTCTGATTTTTATTGAACCTCTGCCAGGGATGTTCACCTCGACAGGGTCCTGAATCTGAGTTAAATTGATATTGTTATTTTTGCTTATGCTATATAGGGCAGTAATTGTGTCTTCATTCATATCATGAAAGTCGCTAATAACAACTAACTCTGATCCTGAAGTAAGCTTTAGTTTGTTGATTACTTGATTTAAGTCTGGCTCCCGGCTTTTATTAAACGCAGGAAATATGGGTGTATTTAGCATTCTGGAAAAAGTTGATATTGCGCTTGTGCCACTATGTATGGTGTGCCATTTAGGTTTATTCAAAATTTGAACACCGGAAACATTCTCTTGCTTATACATTGCTCTAAAAACAAAATAGAGGGCGACTGTTAAAGCCTGTTTAATCTTAAGTTGCCTGCGTGTACCAAAATACATATTCGATCGTTGATCCAGCATAATGTATGTCGATGGTCTTTTGTCTTCGTTATAGATATTTACAAATAACTGTTGAGTTCTGGCAAAAGTTCGCCAGTTAATAGCACGGGAATCACTACCGGGTTCGTATGGTTTGTTTTCTTCAAAATCAACACCCGCACCACGTATTTTAGATTGAAGGTCACCCGCCATATTTTCTGACGAAGTTTTAAACGATTCTTCAAAATGATGGATTTTTTGTTTTGCTAAAGACTGTAACTTAAATACACTTTTATCAGACAAGCTAACATCTTCAGGATTTTTTTTTGTTGGTAATTTCAGGTGATTTAGAAACATATTTTCCAGATAATTCTAGTAAATTTTAAATCAGGGAATAACAATGACTTCAATGATCTTTTCAATAATCTGATCTGCAGATACATTTGTTGATTTAGCGGCGAAGCTGGGGATAATGCGGTGTCGTAAAATATCAGGGGCAACTTCAATAATGTCATCTGGAATTAAGTATTCACGTCCGTTTAAATAGGCAAGCGCACTGGCAGCACGCAAAAGTGAAATGGAAGCACGTGGGGATGCAGGGGAATCAATAAAACCTTTCCAGTTGCTATCAATGCTTTCGATATTTCGAGTGGCCGTTACCAGATTAACAACATATTTTTCCAGAGATTCTTCTACATGAATTTCTGCAACTTCACGTCTTGCTTTTAGTACTGTGTCAGGCTGCAAAGGACTGGAAGCTAATAATTTATCATCGCCAAAATGTGTTTGCCGATCACGTTTAAGTATGAGCAATTCATCATCGTTTGAAGGGTAGTCAATTACAACATGTAGTAAAAATCTGTCTAACTGTGCCTCGGGTAAAGGATATGTTCCCATTTGCTCAAGTGGATTTTGAGTAGCCATAACAAAAAATAAATCAGGCAAAGTGTGTGTAACACTCCCAACAGATACCTGGTTTTCCCCCATTGCTTCTAATAGTGCTGACTGTACTTTAGGAGGTGCTCGGTTAATTTCATCGGCGAGGACTATTTCATTAAATAAAGGCCCTTGAGAGAACTTAAACTCACTGGTGTTGGGATCAAAAATATCACTACCGGTTATATCCGAAGGCATTAAGTCTGGTGTAAATTGAATACGTTGAAAGTGCGCATGAACACCACTAGCCAGAGCTTTTACAGCAGTGGTCTTGGCAAGGCCGGGTGGTCCTTCAAGGAGCAAGTGGCCGCCAGTTAATAACCCAATAATAAGTCTATCGATTAAAGCGGACTGACCAATAATAACGGATTGCAAATCTTCACGTAATTGTGCAAATGCGGATTGTGTTTGTTCCATTCAGAAGAAGACCCTGTAAATTAATTTTTATTCCGGTAAAACAATAAAAGTTACTAATTTGTTATAAATGATTGAATTTTATAAACTATATCAAGTATAGGTTTATTCAGAAAGTTTATCACCATCTATTTCATGACAGAGAGTTGTTAGTATTTCTGCAAATTGACGCGTTGCAGGGCCAATGTGATCTGGGTTAGCAAATATAAGATAAAGTATCGACGTATGACATTGACCATGATCGAGTGGTAGAGCTTTTAATTCATTTTTTTCTAACTGGTTCTTGATAATATCTTCAGGCAACCAACCAAATCCAAGTCCATTACTTATTAGTTTGTGAGCTGATTCAGGACTTGAGACTGTCCAGCGCCTTGAATCACTAATCCATCCTGCATCAACACTCTTACTGCCTGAATCACTGACAATAACATGTGTCTCCCGATCTAAGTCATGCGTTGTAATGGTTCTACCCAATTGATGCAACGCGTGATCTGGATGGGCTACGGCGATAAAGTTTACCTGTAATAACTCTTTCCCCATGTAACCATGAGGTACAAATGGTGTTATAACCAGGTCGCTCTTTCCTTCAAGTAGTGCATCTTCTGCACCAGATAGAACCACTTCATTTAGTCGAACTTGCGTGTTTTTACCTAATGGCTCGAATTGCTCTAGTGCTTTCATGATTAATTCAGTGGGAAATGCTACTTCTATTGCTAAACGTATTTCGGCCTCCCAACCTTGTTCAAGAAGATACGCTTGATTCTCGATAGCAGCCGCATCAGCAACAAGTTGTCTTGAACGTTGTAACAGCACTTTTCCTGCGTCTGTTAACACAGCTTTGCGACCTTCAATATGTAATAACCTTAGACCAAGCTGATCCTGTAAACGATTAACTGCATAACTGACAGATGACTGACTGCGATGCAGGTATTCTGCAGCCTGAGCAAATCCACCATGATCAATAACGGCCTGTAAGGCACGCCATTGATCCAGAGTAACTTTGGGACTTAATTTTGAGGTATCCATGGCCTTAATATATATCTAATAATTAGATAGGTAAAGACTAAAATATGCGCTTTTATATCTAATAATTTAAGCCATAATAACACTACACACTTTAACCAAGAGGAGAAAACAATGAGTAATTTAATTGAAATAGCAGGGCGTATTTTACTAGGAGCCATCTTTTTAATGGCGGGTATTAACAAAATTGGAGCCGGTTATGAGGGTACAGCAGGGTACATGGACAGTATGGGTGTTCCAGGCAGTTTATTGCCATTAGTCATCCTACTTGAAGTTGTAGGCGGATTAATGGTGATGACAGGTTACAAAGTAAAATGGGCTGGGTATGCATTAGCTGGATTCACATTAGTAGCTGGAGTCATATTCCATTCAAATTTTGGCGATCAAATGCAATCCATCTTATTTATGAAAAATCTATCAATTGCAGGTGGTTTATTACTCCTTGCCACTCACGGTGCAGGAATGTGGAGCTTAGATAAAAAGCTTTCAAAATAATTGTTAGAGAAGGCACCTTCAGAGTTTTGAAGGTGCTAAATAAATTCTATACAGGAAAATTAAATGGGCATGTTAATAAAAGGTGAGCTGGTTGATAACTGGTTAGATAAAGAGATAGACGAAGGTGAATTTAAACGAATGGAATCTACCTTTCGACACTGGGTAACAGTAGATGGAAAGGCTGGCCCAACAGGTAATGCTGGCTTTAAAGCTGAGCCAGGACGATATCATTTGTATATTTCTGATGCCTGTCCATGGGCACATCGTACTTTGATTTTCAGGCAGCTGAAAACACTTCAGAATATTATTGGTGTTTCTTATGTTGAAGCCGATATGCTTGATGATGGTTGGACTTTTGCGAACAAAGGTAAGTATAAAGACAACCTTTACAATTTTAAGTACGCTTATCAGTTATACCAAAAGGCTGATTCAAATTTTACTGGCCAAATAACGGTACCTGTCCTCTGGGACAAAAAACTTGAAACCATTGTAAATAATGAATCATCTGAAATTATTCGTATGTTAAATTCTGCATTTAATGAATTTACAGATGTAAAAACTGACTATTATCCTGTAGAGCTGCGTGATGAAATAGATAAACTTAATCAACCTATTTATGACAAAATTAATAACGGTGTTTATCGTTGTGGGTTTGCAACAACTCAAGCCGCCTATGAACTTGCATTTGATAATTTATTTAACGAGCTGGATAATGTTGAGAATATATTATCTAAACAACGCTATCTTACCGGAAAAAAAATTACAGAAGCAGATTGGCGCTTGTTTACAACGTTAATACGCTTTGATGCAGTATACGTCGGGCATTTTAAGTGCAATAAAAAACGTATCAGTGATTACCCAAACTTATCAAATTATGTGCGTGAGCTTTATCAAATACCAGGCATAAAAGAAACAGTGGATTTTGATTACATTAAAAGGCATTATTATTTTAGCCACACTAGTGTTAATCCAACTCAAATTATCCCTAAAGGCCCAGCTCTTAACTTTAACTTGCAACATGATCGGGCAGAGAAGTTTAATGGTGGATGCAAATGATTGAAACAAAAAATGTTACAGTTGTTCCTGAAGGAGATGGGGTAGACGTTAAACGATTATTTCCATTACGCGGTCTTATGAATTTCGATCCTTTTGTTTTGTGGGATCATTTTAATATTGGACCGGGTAGAGGTTTTCCGGATCATCCACACCGTGGTTTTGAAGCTATAACCTATATGTTTGATGGAGGTATGAACCATAAAGATAATCTGGGGAACGAGTCGTTCGTGACGGCAGGTGGCGCACAACGTTTTACCGCAGGAAGTGGCATTGTACATTCTGAAATGCCAGCGGCATCAGGTGAAAGCAATGGAATTCAATTATGGATTAACTTACCTAAAAAGCTAAAGCAAATTAAACCAGATTACCAACAAGTTGATGAGCATGAATTTCCGGTAATTAAATTTGAAGGTGGACAAGCAAAAATTCTTGTTGGTGATAACTCGCCTTTATCTCTGCATACAAAAATCATTTATCAACATATAAATTTGGATAAAGGAGCAAGTTATTCTCTAAGCCTGGAAAAAGGTATGAATGGTATTGTTTATCTAATTAAAGGCGCTATCACACTAAATTCATATGAAGCAGAAGCAGATCAGGCGTTATTTGTTAAAGGTATTGATGAACTTGAAATTGTAGCTAATGAAGACAGTATATTTTTGGTTTGCATGGGAATACCGCACGGTGAGCCCATTCGACAACATGGTCCATTTGTTGATTGATTTTTAAAAAGTTGAACTAAAAAGGCTGCATAAGCAGCCTTTTTTATTAAGCAGTAATTATTATCAAGGATCTGTGATTGTCGACATTTTGCCTTTCATCGTTGCCGCAATCCAACTAATACTTGCATCGCCACCAGTATCAATTATTGGTGCACCAGCCGTTGTTAATGTCAGCGAACCGCAACTACCTGTTGCATCAGTTGCTGTACCACCATCGTTAAAATCAATACACTGCAAGTCACCGACAGCTGTAATGTTCCCGTTGTCAGTAAAATCCGTTGACGTATCCGTTACATTAGACGTATTACGCATATAAGCATTCACAATATCATCTGCTGTACTACCATACATTGCAGCACGGAACCCCTGATCACTTCCTGTACCGGTATAATCAACTGCTCGTGTAATCCATATTTTAAATTTACTGTCAGCTTCGGTTTGCATTTTGGCAGTGAAGTATTCATTACCACTTGCTGAAGCTAACCCTTGTTCATAATACATATATAAGTCGAGCTGTGTGTCTGTTGATGTTTCAGTGTCCCAGTAAGTTTCAATATGTCGAGCAGTAGAAGGAGTTGCATAGGACTGATTATCAAAAAATCTTAACCAACCAACATTGGTGGCACATTGAAATTCAATATTCATAAACGTTGTGCCGTTGTATTGAACGGTTACATGCTTGGCAAATGTACCGCCTGCACCAGTGTAACCAGTTGGAATTGTTTTGCTAGGCGTTTTAAAATACATTGTAAAAGTATTGCCACCTTCATCTAAAGAAGCGCTACCTGTACTAGGTATATCCGCACAAGCATTAATATCATTGCTCGATAACCCTTTGCCTAAAGCAGTTGGTCCGGTTATTTGACGAATCATTCCTAATAGCCCATTTTCGGGTCCATCGAAACCACCTGGATAACCTGCTGCTGGCGGTCCATTGATAAGCCAATATAGAAATCGAATAGTGTTTTCCTGATTGCCACCCAGTATCGTTGCAGCATTAGCCATATTCATGCGAAATGCCTGAATAAATGAGGTTAATACATGATCTGGCTTTTTTGAAATTTTATGACTATCAAAACTAACCATAATCAAACATAAGCCAAGCGATACACCTATAACTAGTTTTCTAAGAAAAATATTCATAAACAGATCCTCCGATTACTCAATACACTGGCTTCCGCCACAATCCACACTGGGTTGAGGTAAAGCTGACGATGATGAGCTGCCAGAGCTACTTGAATTACTGCAACCGGTTGTAATAGAAGCCATTGTTAAAAAGGCAAGGATGAACAGCATTTTAAATTTACACATTTTAAAAACTCCATGAGTAGCTAATTCACATAACAAATTCTATATCGGTAAAAAATGATTCCCCTTTAGTGCTATAAGTGAATAACCGCGATAGCATCACATAAATATTAAATCGAATAAAAACATATACCTATGAGGATTAATATGAAATTTGTGCCTGATAAAACGCACGTTTTCTCAATATTCCAAATGAATAGGGTGTGAAATACAGTGTAATAATTTACTCAGTATTTTAAATTTAAGAGTATGATTTTATTTGAATAATGTGTTGAAAAGTTGATAATAGATACATGAATCTTAGCGTTAAATCGATATCTGAAAACCTGAATACCATTATCTGGGAAACACCCTATGAAAGTATTTCAACCAGACTCAGACCATTTATTACTTCGTTGAGAATAGGCCACCTCGTGATAAGAGACTTAATGGATGGGCAGCTAACCCTGCGCTCCATGGGGCTTGTGTACACAACATTACTCGCAATGGTTCCCTTGCTTGCGGTTAGTTTTTCGGTTCTAAAAGGCTTTGGTGTTCATAATCAACTAGAACCAATTATGCTTAACCTTCTTACACCGCTAGGCGATAAAGGTGTTGAGATTTCACAACGTATTCTAAGTTTTGTTGATAACATCAAAGCTGGTGTGCTGGGTTCTATGGGATTGGCATTGTTACTTTATACAGTTGTATCTTTGTTGCAAAAGATTGAGCGTGCTTTTAATTTTGCATGGCGAGTTAGTGAGAACCGACCCCTGGCGCAACGTTTTAGTGATTACCTGAGTGTAGTGCTTATTGGGCCTGTTCTGGTATTTACAGCTATAGGTATGACGGCTTCGGTTAGTAGTGCAGGTTTAATTAAAGATGCAATGGAAATTGAAGCAATTGGAGCATTGCTTACTTTTGTTGGAAGACTGATACCGTATCTACTAATCATTGTCGCATTTACTTTAATCTACATATTCGTACCTAACACTAAGGTTAAGTTTAAGTCTGCACTAATAGGCGGTGTTGTTTCCGGTGTTCTTTGGGAAACATCAGGATGGGTATTTGCTTCGTTTGTTGTTAACTCAGCAAAATACACTGCAATTTACTCAGCATTCGCGACACTAATTATTTTTATGATCTGGTTATACCTGAGTTGGTTAATTCTATTAATTGGCAGCAGCATTGCGTTTTACCATCAACACCCCGAACAACGAAATTTACAATCACGTATATTGCGATTAAGTAATCGTATGCGTGAAAAAGTTTCTTTGTTAATTATGTCTTTAATTGCTCAGAACTATTACCACAAAAAACCGGCGTGGACACTGGATAAATTATCTCAAAAAGTTAATGTTGGCATCGAAGCGGTTGGTTTGCTTGTTGAAAACCTGGTTAAATCAGGTGTGCTTATCAAAACTGAGGGGGAATCCCCCGGTTATTTACCTGCACAGGCTCCAGAAACCTTAAAGTTAAAAGATTTAATATTAGCGATCAGGCAGGCCGGTGAATCATCTTATTTAAAAATGGATAATTTACCTCAGACAAATGTTATTGATAGTCTTTATTCTGATATTGAAAACAGTCTGCTTAAATCAGTAGAAAATAAAACACTGCGAGATTTGTCGATAACGGAGTAAATCATGTTTAAGCGCCACCGTATCATCAGTATAAGCGTAATAATAGTTGTTATTGTTGCTCTGTTTTTAGGCTGGTTAAAACGACCAAAACCCGTAGCAGTGCTTATTGCAAGTGTTGAAACTGGCGAGGTACAACGAACAGTTACCAATACACGTGCTGGTACATTAAAGGCTTGCCGCCGTTCTGGTTTATCACCCGCAATAGGTGGTCAGATTGCAAAGTTACCAGTTAAAGAAGGTGATGTTGTTAAGGAAGGACAAGTTCTTTTAGAAATGTGGAATGATGACCATGTTGCTCAGGTAGCATTAGCTAAAAGCGAAATTCTTGCCAGCGAAGCTCGTATAAAAGAAGCCTGTGTAACGGCAAGCGTTGCTAAACGCGAAGCCGACCGTTTAACAAAATTATTGAAAAAAGGTTTAACATCAGATGGTAGTGCTGAACAGGCTGTGGGGGAAGCGCAAGCAAAACAGGCAGCCTGTGATGCTGCAAAATCATCTGCCGAAGTAAGTCGGGATCGGTTGGCTGTAGCAAAAGCAGCATTGGAGCGTACATTATTAAAAGCACCATTTGATGGAACAGTTGCAGAAATTATTGGTGAGCTTGGCGAATTTGTTACTCCTTCACCTGTTGGTGTTGCAACTCTACCTGCAGTCGATATTATTGATACAACATGCCTTTATGTACTTGCACCAATTGATGAAGTCGATGCACCTGAAATAAAAGTTAATATGCCAGCACGTATATCCCTGGATGCTTATAACAAGTTATTTTTTGATGGCAAAGTACGACGTATTGCACCCTATGTGCTTGATAGAGAAAAGCAAGCGCGTACAGTTGACATAGAAGTCAGTATTATTCTTGATGATAAAAATAAAAATATGCTACCTGGCTACAGTGCAGATGTTGAAATTATTATTGATGCTCATAAAAATACATTGCGAATACCTACTGAATCTTTACTTGAAGGGCAAAAAGTTTTTATTTACGACAAAGACAATCAAACAATACTTGAAAAAGAAATAAAGACAGGATTAAGCAACTGGAAGTACACAGAAGTTCTTGAAGGCATTAAAGAAGGAGAGCAAATTGTCACATCGATAGATCGTGACGGTGTAACGGATGGTGCAACAGTTAAAATTGAAAAATAGTAATGATTAAGCTTGAAAATATACATCGAAACTTTCAGGTTGGCGAACAAATTGTTCATGCTCTGGATGATATTAATCTTATTATCAATGATGGCGAATATGTTTCTATTATGGGGCCTTCCGGCTCAGGTAAATCCACATTATTGAATCTAATTGGTTTGCTCGATAGACCCACCTCAGGCCAATATTACCTTAACAATACAAATATTACCGAACTTGATGAAACGCAACAGGCCGTAGCTCGAAATCAGAACATTGGTTTCGTTTTTCAAACATTTCATTTAATACCACGTTTGTCCGCCGCAGAAAATATTGAACTACCGTTAGTGCTTGCCGGTATTGCTGAAGCAGAAAGAAAAGAACGAGTTCATCAATCACTTGAAACCATGAATCTACTGGATCGTTCGCATCACAAACCACAACAACTATCCGGCGGTCAACGTCAAAGGGTAGCTATTGCGCGTGCAACCATAAGCCGACCATCTGTATTACTTGCTGATGAACCAACAGGTAACCTCGATCAAAAGTCTGGTTTAAATGTCATTGAGACACTGGAAGAATTAAACAAACAGGGTATCACATTACTGATGGTAACCCATGACGAGGCATTAGGTGCACGTTCAGTCAGATCAATTCGAATGCTTGATGGCCGAATCGAATCAGATACGGTAGATAAATAAAATGTTATTGTTAAGTGATACTATTCGGTTTTCATGGCAAGCATTAACAGCTAATACAACGCGTACATTCCTTATGCTACTTGCAATGAGTATCGGTGTTGGTTCTGTTGTCATCTTAACTTCGCTGGGTGAAGGCGCGCGGAATTATGTTACAAAAGAGTTTTCTTCATTAGGAACCAATCTTGTAATAGTTATCCCTGGTCGTAGTGAAACCAGTGGCGGCGATCCTTCAACTATGATTGGTGTAACAGAACGTGATTTAACAATAGACGATGCCATTTCTTTAACCAGGCATCCAAATGTTCGTCGTATCGCACCACTTAATATCGGCTCAGCAGAAGTATCCTGGCAGGGGCGAAAAAGAGAAATCAGTATTCAGGGATCCAGCCATGAATTTTTAGAATTACGACAATGGAAAATGTCTCAAGGTAAATTCCTGCCTGACATCGATCTTGGGCGAGCAAGCTCTGTATGTGTTATTGGGAATAAAGTTAGAGATGAATTATTTGGTGCCCATTCTTCATTGGGACAATGGATTCGCATTGGTGACAGGCGTTATCGAGTAATTGGTATTTTAGATTCAGAAGGGCAATCTTTAGGAATGGATGTCGGAGACACTGTTATAATTCCAGTTGCATCAGCTCAATCATTATTTAACGTCCCATCATTATTCAGGATATTTGTAGAAGTTAAAACGCGCGAAGCTATCCCTAAAGTTATTACGTTTATTAAAGACACACTGCGCGAACGTCATCAGGGAGTAGAAGATGTAACAGTTATTACTCAGGATGCGGTATTGGCAACGTTCGATCGCATCCTTAGTGCTTTAACCTATGCAGTCGGTGGTATTGCTGCGATTAGTCTTGCAGTTGCCGGGATATTAATTATGAATGTTATGTTGGTGACGGTTTCACAACGTACCAGCGAAATTGGTTTATTAAAATCATTGG
>Ga0316207_10003792_pt1 | contig 13708 bp, 11 predicted proteins | sample 6weekpyrite_MG_FD_204943 | JGI IMG/M metagenome (GOLD analysis project Ga0316207, IMG submission 204943) | Microbial mat bacterial communities from mineral coupon in-situ incubated in ocean water Damariscotta River, Maine, United States -... | ecosystem: Environmental > Aquatic > Marine >... | reverse complement strand
GAGCATATTAATAACCGCGGAGTTCATCATCGGTGGCCCACACATATAGTATTCACAATCTTCAGGGGCCTGATGTTTCTTCAGGTAGTTTTCCAGCAGCACCTCATGGATAAAGCCGGTATAACCATCCCAGTTATCTTCTTCCATTGGGTCTGAGAGTGCCAGATGCCATTCGAAGTTTTCATTTTCCGCCTGTAACTTATCAAACTCATCGTTATAAAACGATTCGCGTAATGAGCGAGCGCCATACCAGAATGATATTTTTCGTTTGCTACTAAGGCGTTTTAGTTGATCAAAAATATGTGAGCGCATGGGTGCCATGCCAGCACCACCACCGACAAAGACCATTTCAGCATCCGTCTCCCTGGCAAAGAATTCACCAAAGGGCCCTGAGATTTTAACCTCGTCGCCGGGCTTCAGGCTCCAGATATAAGATGACATAATCCCCGGCGGAATGGTTTCATCCCTGGGTGGTGGGGAGGCGATGCGCACATTCAACATAATAATGTCTTTCTCTTCCGGGTAATTTGCCATTGAGTAGGCACGGGTAACCGGCACATCGGTTTTAGAGACATAACGCCAGACATCAAATTTATCCCAGTCCGGGTGATACTCACCAGCAATACTAAAATCTTTGTAATGCACCTCATGGGGAGGACACTCAATCTGGATATAACCACCGGCTCTGAACGGTACTTCTTCCCCCTCGGGAATCTCCAGCACCAGCTCTTTAATAAAGGTCGCCACATTATCGTTTGAGCGAACCTTACAATCCCACTGCTTAACCCCAAACACCTCTTCAGGCACCTCGATTTTCATATCCTGCTTAACACTTACCTGACATGAGAGGCGCTCTCCTTCCCGAGCTTCGCGTTTATTAATGTGGGTTTCTTCTGTTGGCAGAATCGCGCCGCCACCTTCAGAAATTTTCACTTTACACTGGCCACAGGTTCCGCCGCCACCGCAGGCTGATGAAACAAACAGATGAGAATCCGCAAGTGCATTGAGTAATTTAGAACCAACCGGTGTCTGCAGTTCTTTCTCACCATTCACCAGAATACTCACATTACCAGTGGCCACCAGCCGCGAGCGGGCCAGTAAAATAATCCCCACCAGACTGAGAACAATCACTGTAAACAGGCCTACACCTAATGCAATTTCTACCATCGACAGACCCCCGGTGACACTTCAGATTGATGACGCATACTCACTTCCTATTTTTATTCCTGAGCTGTTCACCCAGCTATAACTGAATACCTGAAAAGGCCATAAAGCCGAGGGACATCAGCCCGACGGTAATAAACGTGATGCCTAATCCCTGCAAACCTTCAGGTACATCACTGTATTTTAGTTTTTCACGGATTCCGGCAAGCGCTGTAATAGCCAGGGCCCAGCCTACACCACTGCCCACACCATAAACGGTGCTCTCTACAAAATTATAATCGCGCTCAACCATAAACAGCGAGCCTCCTAAAATGGCACAGTTCACCGTAATTAAAGGCAGAAAAACACCGAGCGCGTTGTACAGTGCCGGCATATATCGGTCAAGAAACATTTCCAGGATCTGCACCAGGGCGGCTATCACACCGATATAACTGATCAGGCCCAGAAAGGTTAAATCAACCCCGGTTATGCCTAACCAGCTCAGGGCGTCTTCCTTGAGCAGGTAATTTAAAATCAGGTTATTCGCCGGCACTGTAATCACCTGTACCACAATCACTGCAATACCAAGACCCAGTGCAGTCTCAATTTTTTTAGAGACGGCAATAAAGGTACACATGCCGAGGAAAAACGCCAGGGCCATGTTCTCGACGAAAATAGATTTAACTAAAAGGCTAAGTATGTCTTCCATCGCTATATCAAATCCGGGTTCTGTTCTTCATGAATTCGGTAATCGGGTTTCTCAACCTGCTTTGGTTTCCAGGCTCGAATACCCCAGATCATAAAACCAATAATAAAGAAGGCACTGGGGGGCAACAGCATCATGCCATTCGACTGATACCAGCCACCCTCGCTGGTTAAAGGTAAAACCGGGATACCGAACAGGCTACCGGCACCGAGCAGTTCGCGGAAAAAAGCCACGGTGAGTAACACCAGGCTATAACCCAGGCCATTGCCCAGGCCATCCAGTAAGCTCATCTTTGGGTCATGGGACATGGCATAGGCCTCGGCTCGACCCATGACAATACAGTTAGTGATAATCAGCCCCACAAACACCGAGAGCTTTTTCGCCGTATCATAGGCGTAGGCCTTGAGTAGCTGGTCAACAATTATGACCAGTGAGGCGATAATAATCATTTGCACAATAATGCGAATACTGCCCGGCACATGATTTCTGACCATACTGATTGACATATTTGACAGCGCAACCACCGAGGTCAGGGCTATCGACATCAGTAAGGCGGTGTTCATCGATGTGGTCACCGCGAGCGCCGAGCAGATACCCAGTATCTGCCAGGTAATCGGGTTATTATCAATTAATGGGTCATAAACGACTTTTTTTACATCTGCGTCCATGGCTTAACCCTCTTCTGTAACATTTTTGAGAAATGATTTAAAACCACTGGTACCCAGCCAGTAGTGCACCAGGTTCTGTACTCCCCGACTGGTTAAGGTAGCCCCCGCCAGTGCATCGACTTTGTACTGGGGATTTGAAGTGCTTGCACCCACCCCGCCCTTGATTAATTCAATCGCCACTTCACCCTGCGGGTTATAGATTTCTTTACCGACCCATTTAAGCTTCCAGTCCGGGTTATCCACCTCGCCGCCAAGACCAGGGGTTTCTGCATGTTCATAAAACCCAAGACCTTTCACGGTTTTACCATCTCCCTGTAAGGCAACGAAACCATACATGGTTGACCACAGGCCATAACCATGCACAGGCAGAATAATGGTTTCCAGCCTGGCATCTTTACGCACCAGATAAACCGTGGCGTAACGGGCCTGACGACGAATTGATGCGATGTCCTGGTCCTTTGTCAGGGCCTCGCTTAGTTTCGGGTCTTTGGCGGCCTTACGTGCATCATATTTTTCCGGATCCATATCGTCCACATACTGGCCGGTCTGCATATCAATCACACGGGACTCTATTTTCGAGAACGCCTCGTCGATTGAGGTACCTGGCTGCATCATATCGGCAATGGTGAGAATATTGCGTTTTTTATCCAGGGCCTTATTCGCTTCCTGGCGCGGCTTAAGTAACACCGCGGCGGTGGAAACCAGGATGGAGCAGACCAGGCACAGGGTCAGTGCAACAATAAGGGTCTTTGCCCGACTGTCATTGGGCATATCCAGAACTATTTTAACTGGATTCATGATTCAGTCTCCTGCACAGATTCCTGCCGCCTGAGCCTACGACGAATATTCTTTTGCATCACAAAATGATCAATCAGCGGTGCAAAGATATTGGCAAAAAGAATCGCCAGCATCATGCCTTCAGGGAAAGCTGGATTCACCACGCGAATGAGAATAACCATCAGGCCAATTAAAATACCAAAGTACCAGCGGCCTTCATTGGTCATGGCGGCGGTCACCGGGTCGGTGGCCATAAAGATCATACCGAAGGCAAAGCCGCCCAGTACCAGGTGCCAGTACCAGGGCATGGCAAACATCGGATTAGTATCACTGCCGATCGCATTAAGCATCCACGTAGTAGCCACCATGCCGATCATAACACCGGCAATAATTCGCCAGTTTGCAATGCGGGTGACCACCAGCATCACCCCACCAAGTAAACAGGCCAGGGTTGATGTCTCACCAATCGAGCCGGGAATGGTGCCAATAAAGGCATCAAACCAGGTCACATTGGTTTGCAACACCGCCTCAATGCCGCCACTGGCGGCAATCCCCAGCGCAGTTGCACCCGAGAAACCATCAACTGCAGTCCATACCACATCCCCTGACATAGCAGCGGGATATGCAAAAAATAAAAATGCGCGGCCAGTCAGCGCCGGATTTAGAAAGTTTTTACCGGTGCCACCAAACACTTCTTTACCCACCACGACACCAAAGATAATACCCATTGCTACCATCCACAGGGGAATCGTTGGCGGTAATGTCAGGGTGAATAGAATAGAGGTGACAAAAAAACCTTCATTGACTTCATGCCCACGTACCAGTGCAAACACTACCTCGGCAATACCACCAACAATGAAGGTGACCAGATAAATAGGCAGAAAATAGGTCAGGCCATGGAGGAAATTATCAACCACGCTATTGGGATCATACCCCACAAAGTCCAGTAACCAGCCACGAAAACCTTCAATGGTGTCCTGCCCCATGACGGCCATGGCCTCATTGGCCTGCAGCCCGGTATTAAAACAGGCCATAAACATCACCGGAAAGGTAGCCAGCCAGACATAACCCATGACACGTTTCAGGTCGAGGGCATCACGGGCATGGGGTGCATGGGGGGTTTTATCCGGCGGGCTATATAATAAGGTATCCACCATCTCGAACAGTGAATAATACTTTTCAAGTTTGCCACCTCGGGTAAACAGCGGCTCAACACTATCCAGCAGTTTTCTTAGCGCCATTAGCCTTCCCTCTCAATTTGTTCAAGGCAGGCGCGCAGGGCCGGACCATATTCATATTTACTGTGACAGACAAAGGTACACAGAGCTAAATCTTCTTCATCCAGCTCCAGTGCCCCGAGCTGTTGTGCGACATCGGTGTCACGTACTAATAATGAGCGCAGCAATTGCGTTGGTAAAATATCCAGGGGCATAACCTCTTCATAATTACCTAACGGCACCATGGCTCGACGACTACCATTTTGTGAGGTAGTCATTGCATATTCTGAAAGCTTACGCGCAAACACATTCATCAAAGAGAAATGCTTTAACCAGGGGTTTAGCCAGTGCAGGAACAGACGCTCGCTGGTTTCAGGTAATACGGTAATCTGTGTATTAAAACGCCCCAGGTAGGCGCTCCAGCCAGCCGAGCGGAAGCCCGACAAAACCGAACCAGAGATAACCCGGGCCTGACCAGGAACAAGTTCTTCATGAATTAAACAGTCTGAACAGACGCCCTGCCGGGTGCGAATTAAGCGAGGCTCTTTTACCATCGGACCAGCAACAGAAACCACCCGATCCATCGGGTTCTGCCCAGTTACAAAGAGTCGGCCAATAGCCATCACATCCTGGTAACCAATGTACCAGACCGTTTTGTTTACATTGACAGGGTCAAGAAAATGGATATGCGTACCCACAAGCCCCGCGGGATGAGGCCCTGAAAATTCGTGGTATTCTACATTGTCATAATCGACTTGCGGTATATCAGCACCGGCAGCCTTATTTACAAACACCTTACCGCCACTTAAGTGCCTCAACACCCGAATGCCATTAGTAAATGACTCCGGTTCAAGCGCAATGACCACCGCAGGGTCTGCGGCCAGGGGTCGTGTATCGATTGCCGTAATAAACAAAGAATGTGGCGTGCTATCAATCCTGGGCACCTTACTATAGGGGCGTGTGCGAAGTGCTGTCCAGGCCCCTGAGTCAACCAGTTGTTCTTTAACCTGTTGGACCGCCAGGCCATCCAGCCCGTGTTCACCGTAGGCGGTATATTCAATGGCCTGTTCATCGTCATCAATATCAATCACTACCGAACGCAAAGCTCGCCGGGCTCCACGATTAATAGCGCGCACCACACCTGCACCGGGAGCGGTGAACTTAACGCCGGGATTTTTCTTGTCTTCAAAAAGTACGTCCCCAATGCGAACCCGGTCACCTTCGGTCACCTTCATTGTGGGCTTAAGGCCCTTAAAGTCTCGGCCAATAATGGCAACGGTTTTAACCTCGTTTCGAGGTTCAGAGACCTTTTGCTCGGGTGCCCCCGAAATAGGAATGTTTAGTCCCCTGCTAATCTTCAATGCTTGCCCCTTGCTGATGTACCTTGCTGATGTACCTGGCTATCGTACTAGCTGTTCATTTAAATTTTTATTTAACACTAAGGTTCTTCTGGCCTGGTAGATGATCAAGAATCACCCTCCCCTAACCTGAAACCAATACATAGAATCAAATCATCGCTGTTATGCGCGAAATTATCCGTCAACAACGTTTTGCTATGCAACCTATTTATAGTTCATTTTTTAAAATATATAAACTCAGAGCACCAATGAGTGAAAATAAATAGCCATCACAAAAGCATTAATTTGCTGTCACATTGCTTACAACAGTTTTTACACAGACTATGAAGGAACAACAACAGCGCCATAAGGCATACCATACAAAAAGCAGGTAGCGGGTCGCGTAAGCTGCCCCTGCTCATATCTTGCCAGTACATTCAGGGCATGTAATCCGCAGGACACTCTCCGAGCACAAGGCTTAGAGGGGTATCAAGGGCATAGAACTAATGGAGTATGAACAACAATAACGATTGAATAAACAAAGAAAGAAAAGCTACGCGAAAAAGATTAATGACACTAAAGCTCATCACATATTGGTACAAACCAGACAGACCAGCAATCAGCATTACAGGCTTGTCCTATCCCCTGCCAGGCTATGTACACGTCTATGATAGCCAATTTTGATTCAATGAGGAGAAGCGATTTCAACAATACACTCTGATTACATGGAGATATATTAATCGAAAAAAGCATGGATAAGGTATATTCAGAACCATAGAAAACAATATTAAAGTCTGGTCATAGTTAATATTTGAGTGCTTGCTATGATTCTGAATATCCCAAAACACTTTGATAACTATCAATAAGCCACTTTATCTTGACCTGGTCGCATACCAGCCAGCTTCAGTACCTATAGTTATATTACCAAAGGTTCCAGCAAGTCGGTGCTTCGGATCATTTTTATCATAAGCCAAAAGATAAGCTGTGTATTCCTGTGTAATCGTGGGCAATTTACGCTGAAATGTAAACTCGCCGGTACCGCTATACCAGGTGCCATTAATGAAATCACCACTATTTATTGTCGCTGTAACAACTCCATCTATTACACTTATGATATTTAAACTAAAAATCCTTCCATTGGCAAGCATGTCCCATTCACCTGGCGGAAGGCTTGAGTCCGGTATATATGGACCTGGCCAAATTGCAGTCTCTGGAAAACTACCAGGCAGTGAAATATCTGCAGCATTACTCAAATTAACGCCAGACATGCCTAACAGAAAAGCGAGTCCTAATTTTTTATATTTGAAACCTGTTTTTTCTTAATCATTATTATTACTCCACATGGTTTTACGTTTTGATGGACATCATAATAAAGCAGGCAAAGTATATTTTTGCTTAGCATTAAGCACAAGATAGATATTTCACAAAATACGAACGGCGAATATATCAGGAAAAACCTTAATAAGGGAAAAGCACGAGCGCTTAAAACTGTAAAATTAAAGCACAACCCCTTCATCAAACAAACAAGCATTGAGCCGAATCATAAAAATAAATCCACATAGAAAATTACGCGCCAGTCACTCTTACTTTAATACTTTGAAAAACAGCACCACCTACACAACGGGCTATATCAGTGCAACAATATAGTGCAGACAGAAAGAACACGATGTAATTTAGTGCAGGAACTGACTAACTTAAATCGCTACTATATTGAATTTATTGAAGTTTTATTCTGGTATAAAACATGCATTTTTTATAACATGATAACAGGCGTTTTATATAAAAAATGACTGTTGTCCCGTTAACTTTATTAAATCCTGTGCATAGCGCCTATATAACGACTTAAGCACATTTTGTCTATTTAAATGGACATGAAAACAGGAAGCTACAAAATCGTCATCTTCGAATGCTTTTATTGAAGATCCAGCGACCTTGGAACCTGCAAAATCGCTGGGTTCCCGACAAAAGTATTCGGGAATGACGGAAGCCTTTAAGTTAACAAGGCAACAGTGATAAAAAATTAAATTATGCAATTATTGGTTAGAGTATGCTCCCCACCGCAGTGCTAATATCTCTAGTTTTTATTACAGGAGCCCTCTATTGCTGGAGAGGACACTACTGCCCGGGTGAAATAAAAAGAAAGCGAAACATTATTGAAATAAGCCTTTCATTATTACAGCTTATGCAGGACGTACAGCGTCATCGTGGAGCAAGCATGGTTATTATTAATGATAACCGCGAACTCGCCGATGAGTTCACACAGGATATTTATAATATTGAAAGGGAAATACAATATTCATTAAATAATATGCAGGACAACTATTCAGCTTATCAGCGCGTTATAAAAGATGACCAATGGCAGGCTCTTTTACATAAATGGTCTTCTTTAAAGGCTAGCTGGAAAGATCTTGACTTTATATCCAACCTGTTTGCTCACAATGAAATCATTAATGAAATAATAAATATCATTCAAAAACTGGCCGATAGTGAAAGAGTACGTCTCGGAAAAGAAAACAGACAATTATTGCTGCATTGGCCGAAAATGCTTGAACACCTGGGAATACTGCGAGCGCTTGGAGTATATGCATTGAGCAGCCAGTCAAGCAATACCCTGATGAATATTAGCTTAACCATGAGCGAACATAAAACCAGGGCAATGCAGATACTTTCTCATGAATCAAGCAAAGCAAATAACCAGCCGTTATTTCATAACACTGAGAGCGTATTACGACAAATAGACGATATGCTGGTGAACGGCGATCTAAACAATTCAGTTAAAAGCTTCTACAATGATATGACATTATTAATCGATGACTGGTTTGCAAGCCTGCACCAAAACCTTGAAAGCACAGATCTTGTACAACAACATAAAATCAACCATAGATAAGCCAGCGAGCCTCTGTCTATCCTTAACCTCAAATCGATGCATTAATAACCATTGTTGCATTCACCATAACAAAACTGGCCAAAAATATAACAAAGCCAATCATATCAAAACGATGAACCATCTGTTCATCCTGGTGTATCTCAAAAAGTCGAGTTGCAATTATCGTATGCCAAATCACCAGGAAAACCATTAACATTGACACACCTGTAATAACATCTGTAAGCGTCAGTATACCAACATTAGGGATATTTTTGGTTGCCACATAGGTTGCAGCGACCGCCGCAAAAAAAGCGCCTACACCCAGACTTATTCGGTTCGTCGTTGTCGTGCGGATAAAGAATGACAACATGGCAACCGCAACCGCAGAAAATAACCCCTCAAACATTTTAATATAGTTCCCCCACCCAGGACGCTTAATCCATATCCCATATATCAACTGAGAATAAGTATCCTGGCTCACATTACTTTTATGAACCTCACCTCTATCAGTTTTATATGAGTGGAATTTCTGTACGATTTTTTTATTATAAACTTCGTAACCCTGCAGCTTTACTCGCGAACTAACCGCAGTAGAGGCCTCATCCGGCACATACTGTAGCTCATACACCTGATGTTCTACATCTTCAATATTAATCGTCAACAGGTGATCATCTCGTGGGTAACGAGCTATATCAAAAAACTTGGTAATCCTGGCCTTAACGCGATACAGACAATAAGCCGGACTGGTATCAAGGACTTCCTTGATAAGTTCTTTCTTTAATATTTCACCATCCACAATCTGAAACCCCTTACCTGGATTTATCTCTTTATTGTCCCAACGAAACCAGATATAAAAATCTGCTACCCAGCTAGAATCAGGCAGTGATAAATCTATAATCCTTTCTACATATATACCAGTCGTCACCTGGACCGGTGTAGATTCGGCTAGTAGTTTCTGATCCCAGTTAGCCTGTGTTTTTCCATTTTCACTTAGTTCTGGATCCAGCCTTAACTGATGTGCTAGCTCCGCTTCCTCTCTCGCAGATATACCTCGCTCAGAGCCGACCAGGCTTGCAAGTAAAAACAGCATAATGATTGCAATATACCAGCCTCTCATAATTACCTGTGGATTTTTAGCAAGCACGCTCATTGATCCCATCTCATTCTATTAATTCCAGTTTCCTGAATATGAAAATTATGGCTAATGTAAATAACATGTAAAAACCGATTAGTGTGAATAATCAATTAACTTTTCAGCAAAGGTACGCTCAATTAAATGACAAATTTCTTTTGCGCAGCCAATATCCTGGTCTTTTACATAGCTAATGAATTCAGCATCATCATCCTGAACTTTTTTAACAAAACCACTAGCAGACTTACAACGTGGCAATAACTTCTGGTAAGCATCATGCCCAACAACCACATATAGCTGCGCGATATCAATCCATAAGTTAACCATAGTTGACATAGATAGCAGACCATCCTTTAAATTTTTCTGGGATGCATAAGCTAACGCAGCCATATTATCCACACCCTCCTCTTCCAGGCGCAGAACTTGCCAACGTGAAATTCCCGGCAACTCACTGAGATAACCTTTTTCTGCTTTTACATCACCCCCCATCTTTAATGCCCGTTCCTTTAGCAAACTAAAGCCAGCCATCGGGAAATAACCAATAAAAAACATCAACACACTTTGACCAGCACCCTGCTTCACAATATCTGATGCAGCAGAGGCCACATCAACTGAGGGAATAATAAGGGCAATACCATAGGTAAAGAGGAACTTTTTAAACATCAGGCCGTAAACTCTACTACTGACCACATCATCATGTACCAATTTTGAGAAAAAGTAGGTTAGAAGATACAGATACCAGCCTAAAAAACCAGCCACAACAGGTACCATACCATCTGATAAAATATACAGTGGCAAACTGTTATCTTGTGTGAGATCTACATAAATCAGGTATTGTACAATTGCACTATCACCTCTTCCTGTTGGATTAAGCACATACAACCAGCCAATAGACATAACACAGGCAACAATAAACTTCATCCACCAGTTTGATGTGGTCGTTTGCTGACGCTCATCTACAGATAATTTTATTTTTCGTGAAAAGGCAAGCCGTGAGCCAAATAAAACATATGGTAACAACACCAGCGAAACAATAAACATCGTATTACTTAGCCAGACTTTATTGAGAGTCCTGGAAATTGATTGCTCGTTTATTTCTGCAAGATTTTTATCCTTATTTTCGACACTATTACTTTCCACTAAACTAGACTCAAAATACTTTATGAGGCGTTTAATAGTCCCACTCAACTCTGAGGAAGAGTCATCTTCAAGCAAGCTCTTGCCCGATGTATTATTATCGACTTTTTGCTTGTATAGAAGGATAGTATCTGTAACCTGTTGTGTTCGTTCATAGTAATTATATAAAACCAGAGACAATGCCAACAATGCAGGCAAACAGTAAAAAAATATTACTTTAAACTTATTCATATTTCACACTTATATATTTTTATTTTAGATATTTTTACACCAATCCATGAAACAAACATTAAAGACGCTAAATTTATTTCAAAAAAACTAGTGCTATACACTCATAACTCATAGAACAGGAAATTCGTGATGATTAATTTTTATTTTTCCTACTTAACAGCATATCCACCCTTAAAAACCCCAACTATAAGTAATACAAAAACAGCTATTGGCTTAGTTGAGAGTCTGTTGTAGTAGGACAACCTAAAACCTGCTCTTTGTCGACTTCCCTGGCTCGCAACACGTAACCATCAAGATCAGCGCGCAGCATTGGCGTAGTTGTGGACTTTGCTTCGCATAACACCTGTAGCCTGACATCGTCCCCAACAGCAATATCACTTAAGCTTTTATTCTCTTTGAGCTTTGCACAAACAATATAATTACCAACATTAATTTTCGGTGCGTTTTCCACTCGACGAAACTCCTGAATACGCTCTTTAAATATAAGTCCGTATTGCGTATGATTAACGTGATCTAGAAAAACATCGCGAATACATTCGGCCTGAAATGAAACAGAACCATAATCCACATCTGGTGCAACTAATGGAAGATAATATTTCTGCGCTTTCCATTGAATTAAAACACTTCTATCCACCCCCGAACTATCCTGATACTCCCCTTTGGCTTGATAAATTTTTGTTGAACAGCCGCTGACTAAAAATGCGATTAACAAGGCTATAAATATTTTATATTTCATTATCTGGTTATACATAGGATTATCTCGTAAAGTATTAACAGGCATGTCATGAAGCATAACTAACCCCTTGAGAGTATTTGTCGAATACCAAGATTAACCGAAGCATCATCCCAATATGCGGTATGCGCCAGTAAATGCCCACTTCCGGTGATGACCGAACGAGACCTTAAATCCCAGCCTAAATCATAGGGTTTATCGCCAAATCGTTTATCAAACGCTTGTTCGTCCCAGGGCAAACCCGCCACACTCCCCGAGACAATTGGGTCTGTTGGATCCCAGTAATTTCGCCAGGGAAACAGGTCTGTATCTTCTGTAATGCTTTCTCCTTCTGGAATCAGGTTTGTCATTTTTTTCCAGTCACGGGAAAATAAATCCAGGGAAATTGGAGAGCCTAATGTTATAAGCCCCTGTACCGGTCGTGTCTCGGGCTTATTATATTGAAAAAACTCAGGGTCCTTCATCAAATCATTCACTACATCAAATGCGTATATCGTTCCAAGGCTATGCGCCACAATATACACAGGCTCACCTATTTCATAACTTTTTAAAATACGCTTTTTGAATTCACTGGTTATTTCTTTATAGGCATCACCTTTAATAAGCGCAAGCGCTACATCTCCGACCAGATCAACCGTCGTTGAAACTATCCATCCGGTTATTTTATTCCCTGTTAAGGCTGATAAAATATTTTTCACCAGCGATTGAGCTCGATCATTAATATCTTCATATTTAAATATATCGGTTGTAAACGGAAGATCGTAATCGGCCAGTTGTTGCTTTAGTATTTTTTCGATATTTTTATGTTGGGTCAAGTCTGAGCCATCACCCGTCTGTACACCGTGGATAACCAGCACTTTTTTTGGCAGGGTAAAATCAACAGCCATAGTTATTCTCCTGACGTTTCGGGATATTAACAATAATGACTGAGAAATCCTCAGCCATTATTGTTTCTATTAGAGAACTAAAGGGTTTTCATATACTCAATGAGCTGATACCGTTCAGCATCGGTAAAATCTCGCCAGGTACCGTTTTCATCCAGGGTTTTAGTAAACCCATTGCCCGAATGACCAGCATTTGAATTACCCGCCAGTGGCTTACCCTGATCATCTACAGTTTTAAACAGAAAATGATTTCCTTCCTTAGAGGATTCAAAACCAACTTTTACTGGATCAAACTTCTTGCCACCCACATAAAATGATTTTTCACGCTCACTATCCGGTAGTAATGTCTGATACAGGTTGGACATTGAACCATTATGCATATACGGCGCACTCGCCCAGATACCATTTAATGGCCTTGACCTGTAGGCAACCAGGTTAGGGGCTACTTCATCGGGTAGATGATAGCCAGTTAACTCCAGTAACTGCTGTTGATCCAATGGCGGTCTAAACTCAGCCAACTGTTTTGCAATAATATTTTTTCCGACCGCTGTAACCACTGCCGCCCTGGGTACTTTAGGTAAATCCCGGTACTTCTCATCAATAAACGGACGCATTTGACCTGGATCGACATTGAACGCTGGGTTAATAAAGTTCATCGCCATCAAAGGGTCAGTACCAATTTCTTTCAATGGTGTCATATGAATCTGTATAAACTGCTTACCGACTTTATTGGGAGCTGTCATGGGGAATTTACCATTAGCATCACGCACACCATGACAACTCAGGCAGTTTTTATCAAATAACTGCTTACCCTTCTCTGCTTTCTTAGTATCAATGGCGGGTAATGGAGAACCCCATTTAGGCGAGTCAAGCTTAG
>Ga0316207_10003791_pt1 | contig 13709 bp, 9 predicted proteins | sample 6weekpyrite_MG_FD_204943 | JGI IMG/M metagenome (GOLD analysis project Ga0316207, IMG submission 204943) | Microbial mat bacterial communities from mineral coupon in-situ incubated in ocean water Damariscotta River, Maine, United States -... | ecosystem: Environmental > Aquatic > Marine >... | reverse complement strand
ATAGTCTTCTATTTCTCTCGGATATATATTTTCACCACCTCGAATAATCATATCTTTAAGACGTCCGGTAATTTGTACATAGCCGTCTGCATCCATGGTGCCTAGATCGCCAGAATGTAGCCACCCCACTTCATCAATAACATTTGCAGTTGCCTCAGCATCGTTATAATAACCGTGCATGATATGATAACCACGAAAACAAATTTCTCCGACGCTGCCACTAAGAACAGTTTGATTGGTATCCGTATTAACTATTTTGACTTCTTGATGAGGTAGATTTTTACCCACTGTTTCTGTACGACGCTCTAAACTGTCTTCACGAGTCGTCAAATGTGTCAGTGGTGACGCCTCTGTTTCCCCATAAGCAATTAAAATCTCCTTGCAATGCATTTCCCTAATAACCCGTCGCATCAACGTAGGGGCACAAGGAGCGCCTGCCATGATACCTGTACGCAAACTACTCAAATCAAAGTCTTTAAATCGCGGGTGTTCTAGCTGAGCAATAAACATAGTCGGCACACCATGAATGGCGGTACATTTTTCTTGAGATATGGCTTGCAATTGCATTTCTGCATCAAAATGATCACTAGAAATTACCGCACAGGCACCAACTGAAAAACATAATAAGTTAGCGAGCACCATCCCAAAGCAATGATAAAAAGGCACCGGAATACATAAGCGGTCATTTTCATTAAAATGCATGGCTTGGGCAGAGAAATAGGCATTATTTAATATATTGTGGTGACTGAGAACGACAGCTTTCGGAAAACCGGTGGTACCCGAAGTATATTGAATATTGATCGGGTCATCACGGTCCAATGTGGCAGTTAATTCATCAATTTCAGCAAGATCAACTTCCTCAGCTTTTTTAATAAAATCCTGCCAACAAATAAAACCTGGGTGCTCACATACCGTTTCCATTGGATGTTCAGGATCATAAACAAAAACCTGACGTAATTCTGAAAACTCTGAGCTCTCTAATCGGTTAACACAAGGGGCATCTAATTCAGGGATCAACTCCCTTAGCATAGCGATATAATCACTGCTTCGAAATAATGGAATGACAAACAAACCTTGAATTTCAGATCGTTTTAACGCATACGCTAACTCACGTGTTCGATAAGCTGGATTAATATTAACTAAAATTATACCAATTCTTGCAGTAGCCATTTGTAATACTACCCACTCGATATTATTAGTAGACCAGATACCAACACGATCACCTTTGTTAAATCCAAAACTAACAAGTGCTCTTGCGACAATGTTAATTTGATCTGCAAATTCAGAATAGGATAGACGTCGATTTTGAGGTAAGGAAACTACTGCCTCATTTTGAGGAAATAATTCGACTATCTTAGAAAAATATTCAGGAATGGTATCGCCCAAAAGTGGTGTAGCACCTCCTCGATGGAAATAACTTTGTGTTAATGGATTCGTCATAATACGTATCCTAGTTAGTTAGAGTCTCCCAATAGCTATTAACGCTATCTTGAAGTTCATTAATAAGTTTTTCATTCCGGGCAGGTTTAAATAAATGATCAAAGCGTTCCTGAGTTTTTAAATAATCTTCAACTGGCAAACGAGAATGTGGAATCTTGGTATGTACTACTTCACCATTGATATATTCTTTTAATGGCCAAACACCTGTTTTCACCGCCAACTTACCGATACTAATCGACTCTTTAGGATCAAAACCCCAACCGGTAGGACATGGCGCCAAAGTAATAATTAATCGTGAACCTTTTAATTGTTTCGCTTTCTCAATTTTTCTTGCCAGATCCAACGGCTCAGAGCCGATGACAGTTGCAACATAACTGGGTTTATGAGCAGCCCAGATAGAAAATAAGTCTTTTTTAAATCCGGCAAAACCTAACGGTCCTTTACTCGTTGCAGTCCTGGCTGCATGGGGGGTTGCCCCTGAATATTGTTGCCCGGTATTACCATAACCTTCATTATCGTAACAGATATAGAGAAAATCCAGATTCCGTTCCAAAGCACCAGAAGTCGCATTTAAACCCATACCGTAGGCCGATCCGTCACCCGTTAAAACAACGGGTAGTAGATCTTCTTCTTCGCTTATGGCTTTTTTTTCTTTTAGAATATCCAGCGCATCTCGCACCCCTTGTGCTGCTGCGGGTGCTGCTGCCATTGCTGTGTAAAGCCATGAACCACGAAAAGGCGTAAACGGATAAACGGACAGTAATGTCATACATCCCGCTGCATTAATAAAAACGGTTTTCTCACCCAATACGTCATAAATCTCATGTAAAGCTTGTAAACCACCACAACCGGCACACATGGGAGTACCTGTACCCAACAAATGCGTTGAGGGTAAATCTTTCATGCGTTTGAAATGCGTTTCAGCCATGAGAATTCAACTCCTCTCGCTCGACATGAGCTATAGCTTGCAATTTTTGAAGCTGGCGCAATTCATTTTCTGTATAAAGCAGACGTGGCGGTGGAGTTTCTCCCTTAAGCACAGCATCTTTCAAAACCTTAGCAATTTCAAAAAATTCCTCTTGACTAATATCCCTTCCACCTAATCCACCAATAAAGCTGGCGATGATCTCCGGCGAATCACCATTGCCGTAAAGTTCTGAAATTAACTCTGTGTGTAACACACCACCTTTACCCATGGAAATATTTTGATCAATAACGGCTACGGCTTTTTTTCCCGCCAACAATTGACTAAAATCTTCCCCAGGAAAAGGACGAATTAAACGCGGTCGTAACAATCCTGTTTTCCACCCCGCCTCACGCAAGCTATCCACGGCAGCTTTGGCTTTTGTCGCAAAACAGCCCATCATAACAAATACGTAATCTGCATCTTCACAACAATAATTTTCGATAACATCATGAGATCGACCAAATAATTCAGTAAATTCCTGGGCAATTTCGCGATATACCGATAAAGCCTTTTTAGCCGCCAAATGTAACTCGTAACGGAAGTAAGAATATGGCCCTCCACCTAGAACCGCTACCGCCTGACTTGAGGGTGCACTTGCCCTAAATTTCATATTTTCAGTTTGATATTCTCCCACAAAATCTGTAGCTTTTTGCGAGTCAGGTATTTCTACTGGCTCTCGGGTAAATGACAAATAAAAACCGTCTTCATTTACGATCACCGGTAATCGTACTCGCTCATCCTCTGCCAGACGAAACGCCATTAAGGTACTATCTAGTACCTCCTGACAGGTTGCACAATGAATTTGTAAAAAACCACTATCTCGCACAGCCATAATGTCATTGTGATCAGGTTCCAAAGTAATTGGTGCGGAGAGGCCGCGAGATACATTAATCAAAACAAACGGCGCACGCCAGCCCGCAACTGTGTAAATCATTTCCATGCCATACAATAAACCCTGGCTGGAAGTGGCGGTAAAAGTGCGAACGCCTGTAGCAGCGCCTGCACCAGCTGCAGATATCATTGAATGCTCAGATTCCAGTGTGACTAAACGGCCCGTCATCTGTTTATTATCAATCCATGTTGCCAAGGTTTCGATAATTTCAGTTTGGGGAGTAATCGGAAAAACCGGCATATAATCCACTTGCGCTAGGCGTGCAGCCCACGCGGCAGCAGCATTTCCAGTCAGTAATTTGCGCGTCATGATACTTCCCCACTACGTTCTTGTTCCTGGGCTTGAGCGTCTGATTCAGCTACAGCCGTAATAGCATGAGGTGGACATTGGGCAACGCATATCAAACAACCTTTACAATGCTCATAATCAATCTGTGGATAATTTTCCTCATCAATATTAATTGCAGTATCCGGACAAAAACTACTGCAAATCCACCAGCAACGATTACATAAGTCATAATTAATCAATGGCCGCATGGTACGCCACAAACCCGTTTTTACTTCCACACTAGTCAACGCACCATGTATCGTTGGCGCAGAGATACGTGCTTCATCGAAAGGAATATCGATCCAATCAGGCTTCTGATAGTTTTTAGCAGATACCGCTGCTGTTTCTGTAACCTTCCCCTTCAGCCTAGCCATATCATCATAAGTTTTTACAGCAGCTCGAATATTTTGATCTATCACTGTTTTATCCATTGTCGCAAGTTCTTGTGTAATTGCTTTTTCCAATGATTGCCGTGATATCACACTGATTAACCTTGCAGCCGCAGCGGCACATGTTGTGCCAGCGGTGGTAACTTGTAAAACATCTTCGCTGGATTCTGATGAGGGAAGAACTAAAATCAATGCATTTGTGTTAAGTCTATGTTGCCACTCTTCAGCAGATTCGTGGCTTAAAATAAGAAGAACTGTTTCAGCAGTGAGGCCTTGCAATACACCAGCCGCAGGGACAGCCACCAAACTGTCATCAGCCACAACAACTAGATCAGGATTGGTAATTATGCCTCGTTCATTGATTGGTTTTTTATCAGCTCTAACGAATGAGAAAATGGGAGCACCACGACGTTCGGCTCCATAACGTGGTGCATCTTGTACTTCATAGTCTTCAAGAAAAAACGCAGTCCCTAAAATACGACTCGCTGTTTTTAATCCTTGTCCTCCACGACCATGAAAACGAATGCGGAACATATCTTCATCCTTTCATAAAACACAGACGAATTGAGTGTGCACCTTATTAACTATATAATTAAATCCTAACATGGATTATGGGATTCCGCGAGTTTATAAAATAGATCCCATAAGCTTAATCTATAACAATCAAAAGTATTTATAGTCTAAGATAATGGTATAGTTTTTACTCATGTAACTTCCGTTAAAAATGGTGAAAAATACTACATAGAATACTCAGTATTCTAGTATGAAATAGAATGCATGTTGAAAACTACCCTGGGTTATAATGTAAGTAATGATACTGATAATGATTTATTAAAATGAATGATAATCATCAACCTAAAAACCAGTTTTCTCCTTGGATTATTTATATTGTATCTGCCAGTATCTTTATTATTTTATATTCTGTCATCTTGCGTCCTGTTGCCTTAGATCCCATTTATAGAGTTCCCTATAGTGAATTCAAAGCCTTAATTAATGAAAATCTTGTTTCAGAAATTGTATTACGCGGTGAAAATGTTGATGGCAAACTAGAGCATCTAGTAGCCATCGGCCCTCAGGGTGAAGAGAGTCGTCGTTTTAAAACCCGCGTGCCTTCATTTGGAGATGACACACTTTTACCCGAATTAGAAGCGAAAGGAGTTTTGGTGTGGGTTGGAGAAGAGCCAGGGGAAAGCTTATGGGTAGGTTTCGTTTTGGGTTTACTCCCTTGGTTAATATTTTTAGGCATTTTAATTTGGCTACTACAACGCACAGGACGCAATTTGGGTGGACGTTTTGGTGGATCAGATGGGATCAAAGATTTCCTTGATCCAACTTCTAAGAAAGCAACTATACCAGACGTGACGTTTGCCGATGTTGCAGGACAAGAAAATGCTAAACGTGAAGTTATGGAGCTTGTAGAATATCTGAGAAATCCAGATAAATTTCGTCGATTGGGCGCTGAAATACCCAAAGGTATTTTACTGATGGGATCCCCAGGTACAGGAAAAACACTGCTGGCAAAAGCGCTTGCCGGTGAGGCCGCGGTACCGTTTTATTCCATTTCCGCTTCCGAATTTATTGAGATATATGTTGGTGTTGGTGCTTCACGCGTACGCCATTTGTTTGAAGCTGCAAAGAAAAGCGCGCCAAGTATTATTTTTATCGATGAATTAGATAGTGTAGGACGTACTCGTGGTGCAGGCATTGGTGGTGGGCACGACGAACGAGAGCAAACCCTAAATCAGATTTTAGCTGAATTAGATGGTTATACCGGCCGTGAGGCTGTATTGGTATTAGCAGCAACAAATCGACCGGATGTACTAGATGCCGCCTTACTTCGCCCTGGGCGTTTTGACCGTCATGTTACTCTCGATTTACCGGACAGGAAAGATCGCGTTGCAATACTTAAAGTACACACAAAAAATACACCCATTGATGATAGTGTAGATCTTGATACTGTTAGTGCTGGCACATCTGGCTTTTCAGGTGCTGATTTAAAGAATCTAGTAAACGAAGCGGCTATTCTTGCCGCGCGACGTAATGAAAACAAAATCAGCATGCAAGATTTTGAAGATTCTCGCGACAAAGTACTTATGGGAGCAGAACGCACGCTCGTCATACAACCTGAAGAAAAACATCGACTCGCTGTACATGAAGCTGGTCATACAATAATGGCGTATTATCTCCCGCTTGCAGATGCGCTCTATAAAGTCAGCATAATACCTCGTGGTCGCGCTTTAGGCGCAACAGAGCAATTACCAGAACACGAACGTCAAACATTACCAGAAGATTATCTCAATGATCGCTTGACCGTTATATTAGGTGGTCGTGCTGCAGAAAAAGCCTTGTTAGGCACCCTAAGTTCCGGTGCCGACAATGATATTCAGCAAGCTACACAAATCGCGCGAGCTATGGTATCACGATGGGGAATGTCCGATGACATCGGACCTGTCGATTTACGAGATAGTGAGGAACACCCTTTTCTAGGCCGTGAAATGGCGCAACCACGTCATTACAGTGAACATTCGGCAGAAGTTGTGGATGAAGCCGTACGGCAAATACTCATTAAAGCTGAAAAACGTGCCACAGAAATAATTACCAAGCATCAACCTCAGCTAGACAAATTAATTTCTGCACTGGAGAAACGCGAAACCCTGCATAAAGAGGATATAGAAAAGTGTCTTGGGCCTCGTGAAATACACTCTGATAACAAAAAGATAGCAACTCTAAATTTCAAGTAATTTAGCATGTTTCTTCTTTCCGACATCCCAAGCCCAAAACAGATAAATTAACGCTCAATACGCTCTATTAATTTTTCCAGCTTTTTAGCGACAGCATCCCATATAATCATTGGGCCCGCATTCTCAATTCCATCAGTTTGCCATTCATCCTGAGATTTTTTCTTGAGTGCATTAAGATGGTTAAGAAGCTCAGCTCTCTCGGTTCTTATCTCGTTAAGCTCATCATCAAATTCTAATCGATCTTTCTTAGATTGACTAGCACATTCTAGCATTTCATCGATATGTTTTAATCGAGCTTCGTTCTCTCTAAAATGCTGATCGGTTAAGCGGTCAATGACAGTCATAATATTTCCCTCCTATATCAAACAAATATTGAAAAATTCTGCAGGGTTAGACCACTACATAAATCAAAAACCTCATTTAAAGTATACGCTTAAACGATTTAAAATGACAAATATATTGGCATTAGCTCTTTAATTATTTCCAACGTGATAACCAAGATTCACGATAGGAATAGAATAGAACATTGAATCATTTACTAATTTTAACCCACAATGACACTTTTTCAGTCTTTCATTGTCTTAATAAAAGTTAATAAAATTATTTAATGGAGCACATTTAATGCATGGAACTGCTTTTGCGCTATTAATGACCATAAACCTACCTTTTTTATCAACAGAACACCAATCTTTAAATGCCCAACAGCAAGAATGTTTCGCTGCATCAATGATCGGCTATGATTATGTTATCAATTCACGTGCTGGATTACCCATAGAAAAAGCATTAAATACTGTTTCAGTAGATGAAACATCAAATATCGTGCGCGACACTTATAAATATTATTTACCAATAGTTGTTACCAATGCCTATCAATGGCGAAACTCACCACATATGTATGCGATTAAGGTAATGCATGCTTGTTCCTTCAATCAAGGAAGTCAATCTAGTTCTCACTAATATTTTCTCTCTTTAGATTGTTTATAACGCAATTTTTTATGCCATAATTTAATTAGGTGTGATGTCTATTTAAATTGCAGTATTTTTTTAATATAACAACTGTTGGATGGCGAAGTACCGCAATGGTAATTAATTTACGTTATTCTAAGTGTATCTTTATTCCGCTATTACTAGTTTTTGTAATAGATGTTATTGCAGCGGATAATTATACTTCTGAAAAACAAGCCATGTTAGCGGAAATTAAGACTGACACTCGGTTAACCAGTATTGCCACTGGAAGATCGAAGCTATCCAATCATGTAATGGATGCTTTAATTACTGTTCCAAGACATAAGTTTGTAAGACCTGGCGATGAAAAATATGCTTATGAAAATCGACCTTTACGAATCGGTTATGGGCAGACAATCTCTCAGCCGTACATTGTTGCGTTAATGACTGACTTAATAGATTTACGAGCAGATAATAAAGTATTAGAAATCGGCACAGGTTCAGGTTATCAAGCCGCCATTTTAGCCGCCATAGTCAAGTCAGTTTACACCATCGAAATCATCCCCCCTTTAGCTAAACAAGCACATAACCGCCTATCAATGCTTAGATATATAAATATAGAAACACGCATTGGTGATGGATATTATGGTTGGCAAGAGATGGCCCCGTTTGATGCTATTATTGTTACTGCAGCGGCAACTCATATACCCCCTCCTCTGATTAAACAATTAAAGCCCAATGGTAAAATGATTATTCCTGTAGGAGGTAAGTTTTTTACTCAACAACTAATGTTAATAGAAAAAAAAGCTGATGGCACCGTACGTTCTCGTCAAATTCTTCCTGTTGCCTTCGTACCACTAACGGGTACCCACTAACACAAAATGTTTACATCTTTTAGCAAACCTAATAGACCGCCACTGATTGCTATTTTTCTTATTTCATCACTGAGTTTATCTTATGAAGTCCTGTTAACCCGAATTTTATCTATTATTCAATGGCATCATTTTGCTTATATGATCATAAGTATTGCGTTGTTGGGTTACGGTGCCAGTGGCGCATTTATTACAATCTTCCAAAATAAACTGAAACCAAGATTCCCGCTTGTATTTATAACGAATATTTTATTATTTGCTTTAAGTAGCATACTAGGGCTATTACTGTTACAACAATTACCGTTTAATCCCTTAGAATTATTTTGGGATAATTCCCAGTGGATTTGGCTGTTTATATTTTATACCTTACTTATGTTACCTTTCTTTTTTGCAGCAAATTGCATAGGTTTGGTTTTATATCAATATCCTGGGCAAATTAGTGCAAGTTATGCAGCAGACCTACTCGGAGCCGCATTAGGTGCTCTAGCTATTGTTTTTTTATTACATTGGTTTTTTCCACTACAAACACTACAACTCATTGTATTAACAAGTGGACTTGCAGCTCTTATCGCGGCGCTAGAATTAAAGAGCAATAAGACCATAATATTGATTTGTTTCCTAATTATGTTGTTTCCTTGGCTTCTTCCCAAAGCTTGGATGGAATTAAAACCTTCAGAATATAAATCATTAAGTCAGACCCGAAATATCATTGGCACTCAGGTAATTAATAAAAAATCCGGCCCACTGGGCTTACTTACTGTGCTTGAAAGCCCGAAGGTTCCGTTTCGACATGCACCGGGGCTCTCTCTAGGATCAGACAGCTTACCACCAGAACAACTTGGCATTTTTTATGATGGCGATAGCATGTCTGCTATTACTCGCTTTGATGGTAATCTAAGCTCACTTGCTTATTTAAGTAATATGACTTCTTCTCTGCCCTATCACTTACTGGAGAACCCGGAAGTGCTTATTTTGGGTGCAGGAGGTGGTGCCGATGTATTGCAAGCAAAGTATTTCCAGGCAAAACAAATAGATGCTGTAGAAATCAATCAACAAATAGTAAATTTGATTAAAAATGATTACGCTAATTTCTCTGGTAATATTTATAACAGTAACAACGTCAATGTACATATTGCTGAGTCTCGAGCCTATTTACAAGCGTCTGAAAAAAAATATGACTTGATACAAATGGCATTAATGGATTCTTTTGCGACTTCTGCTGCAGGTTTGCATGCACTTAATGAGAGTTATTTGTATACCACTCAAGCCATGAAGCTTTATTTAAAGCATCTGAATACAAATGGCGTACTGGCACTTACCCGTTGGGTGAAACTTCCCCCACGCGATACGCTAAAACTTGTAGATACGGCAAAGCAAGCGTTACATCAGTTAGGCATAACTGACCCAAAACAACATATAGCGTTGATCCGCAGCTGGAACACCGCAACTTTACTTATTAAAAATCAGCCTTTTATTTCTTCCGATATAGAAAAAATCACTCACTTTAGTCGAAAACATTCCTTTGATCTCGCGTATTACCCAGGGATCACTAAAATGGATGTCAATCTGTACAATGTATTACCGGAAGCGTATTTTTTTCAAGGAACAAGTGCTCTACTCTCAGAAAAAAACAGACAATTTATCAGTCAGTATAAATATGATCTACAAGCTGCAACAGATGACAAACCTTACTTTTTTAATTTTTTAAAATCGCACTTTTTAGCAGAAATATTACAATTACCTGCCAATCAAGGACTAGCCTTAATTGAATGGGGAACCGTCATCTTATATGCCACTTTGATTCAAGCTTGCCTGGCAAGTGTTTTTTTTATTTTATTACCTTTATGGATTTACCAACGCCGTCAACCAGTAACAAGTCAACCGAAAATGAATACGTTTGTTTTCAGTTATTTTACTCTACTAGGTATAGCCTTCATGTTTATAGAAATCGCTTTCATTCAGCGGTTTATTCTATTCTTAGGCCACCCAACCTACGCAATTGCTGTAGTGCTCTCTGGTTTCCTTTTTTTTGCTGGAATTGGTAGCGCTTTTTCGAAAAAATGGCCTGCTATCCAAACAATAAAGACGGCTATAATAGGAATAGTATTATGTGCAATACTTTATCTGCTGATCTTGCCCAGTTTATTTAACTGGTGTATCAACCTGCCAGAAATCATTAAGATTATAATATCTCTACTGCTAATTTTACCCATGGCGTTTTTTATGGGTATGCCGTTTCCTCAAGGTTTGAGTTTGTTAGCACAGTATTCACCAAGCCGTATTCCCTGGGCATGGGGCGTTAATGGTTGCGCCTCTGTTATCAGCGCTATTGCAGCTATATTGCTCGCTATGAAATTAGGATTTACCTGGGTGGTGTTACTGGCATTGGTTTGTTATACACTAGCAGGAAAAATATTTACTAAAAAAATACAAAGTTTATTTAAATCGGAGGATGGAATATCATGAAACTATATCTCGTTCAGCATGGAGAAGCATTTAATAAAGAGGAAAACCCTGATCGCCCATTAACTGACAAAGGAAAATCCGATGTCGTAAAGATCGCCACGTTTCTTAAGCAAGCTAATATAAAAATTGAAAGATTATTGCATAGCGGTAAGTTACGAGCGCAACAAACAGCAGAATCTATTTCAAATATAATCGAAACAAGCGCAACAGTTGAAAGCAATGGATTGATTAATCCAAATGATTACCCTAAAGCTTTTGCCTGGCAGGATGATAGCTGGGATAAAGACACCTTGGTTGTTGGACACCTACCCTTTCTAGCAAAACTTATTTCTCATTTATTGATTGATAATGAAGCCACAACCCTTATCGCCTATAAACCAGGCAGTGTCGTTTGTCTAGAATGTGATGAAAGCGATAAATGGATAATTGAATGGGTGATAAGACCTGAGTTATTACCAGACTAAAAAAAAATATAACGTTACTACAACAATTGAACCACAAAAAATAAATGAGTATTTCACTCAGGTGATCTCTTTTAACATAAATAAAAAACGTCAATTAAGTTAACTCTTAATACTGTTTTAAGAATTCTCACATCAAGATAAATTGATACATATTTACGCTAAGCTATCCCTAACATTTTTAGCGTAGAATAGCTCAATTACTGACGTTTCAATAGGATTATCATGTCATCTGATAGCAATCCATTAGCTTATCTAATCGCTTATAAAAACAATGTAGTACACCTTAATAAAGCGTGTTTACAGCTGTTTGGTTACGATAAACTGGAGCAAATCAATGACACTTCAATTTTTGATAACATTCTACATCAAATTTGTCAAAAAAATACCTCTATCCCAGGCACTCCATATTCTGAAAATATACATAAAGAAAATACGCTTTCTACGATAATTTTTAAATCAGATGAATCAAATCTAGTAGTAGACGTAACAATTTTCGACATACCTAACAGTTTATATACCGCGCTACTTATTACCGAAAATAATACCTTAAAAAGCATTGATGGGTATAAACAATTAGCCGAGTCCTTACCAAAAAACGAAGATCACTTTCGCGTAATATTTGAGAGATCCGCCAGTGGAATCGCTCTAGTAAATTTAGAAGGTTATCTAAAAATAACCAATTCTGCTGTTCAAAAAATGCTAGGTTACACTTCAGATGAACTATCCAATATGATCTTCACTGATTTCACTCACCCTGATGACGCCAATAAAAACTGGGAACTTCAGCAAGAACTCGTTACAGGTGCACGTGACCATTATAAAATGGAAAAAAGGTGTTTTCGAAAAAATGGTGAAATGTTTTGGGGAAGTGTAAATGTTTCCGCCATACGCAATGATGATGGAAAGGTTCATTCAATAATTGGTGTTCTAGAAGATATTACTGAGCGTAAAAATATTGAAGACGAATTAGAAAAAAGCACCGCGCAATTTAAAGCCATTTTTAACTCAATTTCAGATGCCGCAGTATTTGTTGGGACTAATCGACATATTATTATGATCAATCCTGCTGTTAATAAGCAGTTTGGCTATAATATTGATGACTTACGTGGAATGTCTGCTGAAGTACTTTATGCAAATGCAGAAGATTATCAATTTCTAGGCCATTCTCGTTTTAATGTAGAAGCAAATGTAAATTCCCAACTATATGAGATGACCTATCGACGAAAAGACGGTTCATTATTTATCGGCGAGACTCAAGGCACTAAAGTAGAAGATGAACATGGTAATTTCATCGGTTTTATCGGCATTATCAGAGATATTAGCGAACGAAAGAAAACAGAAGAGCGTTTACGATTAAGCCAGAAAATTTTTGAAGATACAGCTAAAGCAATCTTAGTGACGGATACTGACAATAATATCATTGATGCAAATGATGCCTTTTGTGAAACCACAGGTTATCAACGTAAAGAACTCATTGGTCAATCGCCGAGAATATTAAAATCTGGTGTACATAACATTGAATTTTATAAAAAATTATGGGGTTCATTAATTGAATCAGGTTATTGGAAAGGAGAGATCTGGGATAAGAAAAAAAATGGCGAAATTTTTCCAACCTGGTCCACAATTAGCGTAGTAAAAGATCATCTTGGCAATGCAGTAAACTATGTCGCCATATTATCTGATATTACTGAAATTAAACAAAGTGAAAAGCGTTTGGAATATTTAGCACACTATGATCAGTTAACTAAATTACCCAATCGAATGTTATTCAATGACCGCCTAAGTCAAGCCATTACCAGAGCTGAGCGGCATAAAGACAGTTTGGCTATAATGTATATTGATCTAGATGGTTTCAAACAAGTCAATGATATTTTAGGTCATACTGCTGGTGATGAATTATTGAAAACTGTAGCTGATCGTTTAAAAATATGTGTGCGAGAAGAAGATACTATCGCACGTTTAGGTGGTGATGAATTTTCCATTATAATAAATGAGCTACATAGCATTGATTTCCTACATGTGCTAGCCAAACGCATCACTGAAGAATTGTCAATTTCACTGAATTATGAAGGTAGAGAAATAAATGTAACCGGCAGTATCGGTGTTGCTACTTTCCCTTCTAATGGAAATGATGAAGAAACCTTATTACGGCATGCCGACCAAGCCATGTATTATGCTAAACAGCTGGGTAGAAATACTTATCAAT
>Ga0316207_10003790_pt1 | contig 13713 bp, 14 predicted proteins | sample 6weekpyrite_MG_FD_204943 | JGI IMG/M metagenome (GOLD analysis project Ga0316207, IMG submission 204943) | Microbial mat bacterial communities from mineral coupon in-situ incubated in ocean water Damariscotta River, Maine, United States -... | ecosystem: Environmental > Aquatic > Marine >... | reverse complement strand
CTACACTAAGAACTTTAAGGATAAAACCAGCCTTACAATCGTTTTTAACAAACTGAATCCTAGAGAAAATAGACCAAAGTTAGCTACTACACAAAATACAAATAATAGAAGCATGACTGAAATGTTGGTTAAGATTTTATTCTTTTCACTGGCTGTTGCTTTAATCCCATACGCTATAATTGCCGTAATGTTAGGATGGATGAAATTTAAGTAAAAACGCATAATAAATCGTTCAAGTTCGTGGACGCCAACATAGCTGAGCGGTATTCTGGAGCCACCTAGCACAAACGTATGACCTCGCACATGTTATGTTTTCGAAAGTCTATGAGAACAATTTTATTTATCAACCAATATAGGAAACAATATGGACTGGACTGTATATCTTTCAGGTGAAATTCACACTGACTGGAGACAACGGATAAAAGATGGCTGTGAGGCAAACAATCTGCCTATTCGATTCACCTCTGCAGTTACGGATCATCAAGCTAGCGACAGCGCTGGCGACTTGCTTGGTGCTGAGGATAATAACTTTTGGCGTGATCACAAATCAGCAAAAGTTAATGCAATAAGAACTAAAACACTCATTGAAAACTGTGATGTCGCTATAGTCCGTTTCGGAGACCAGTATAAACAATGGAATGCGGCTTTTGATGCAGGTTTTTGTGCAGCACTGGGTACACCCTACATTACCCTGCATAACGAGGACATAATACATCCGCTAAAGGAAGTCGATGCTTCTGCAATGGCATGGGCCACCACGCCCGAGCAAGTTGTAGAAATACTAAAATATGTTATTTCCAAAGAGTGAACCCTAACAAGCACATTAAAATGACTCTGTTTCGGTCGCCGAGCGCACTTACCTCTCGCTATTGATGTGGGCGCTGATTGTTCGCTTTTTGCCGTCAGTAGAGTAGCCATTCTCAAGAATCCTGTCGTGGATTTGTAGGAACAATTTAAACTGCCGGTTTTACGAAAAGAAATGCAAGCTGATTAGAATCAGCAACTTTGTCCCGTTTACTGCTTTCAAGGTATGATTGCATTTGATCACCAGCATGGCATGTAGATACATATGGGTCGTTACCGTCCACCTGCACCAAAATCCTCTCCCTATATCACCCGTGATGGTTATGAGAGGATAGACAATGAGCTCACAGCACTTTGGAAACGACGCGCTGAGGTAACCAAGGCCGTAACAGCGGCCGCAGCTGAGGGTGATCGCTCGGAGAATGCGGAGTATATCTATCGCAAAAAAGAACTACGCGGCATCGATCGGCGAATTCGTTACCTCCAGAAGCGCCTCCCCGAACTTACCATTGTCGATGAGACACCTAGCGATCCCAGTCGGGTGTTTTTTGGTGCCTGGGTCCAGCTTGAAGATGAAGATGGCGGGCAGCATACATATCGAATAGTAGGATCGGATGAGATCGACATGGACAAACGCTATGTCAGTATGGATGCCCCGCTCGCCAAGGCGCTCTTTAAAAAGCAGAGCGATGATGAGGTCGAGATCCAAACACCCAAAGGCGCACATTGCTACGTGATTTTAGCCATTCACTATGGTGATCTCTCAGCTTAGTTGTCAGAATTGACCACCCTCATGGTTAACCCGCTCAGTGCTTAGACACGTTCTTAACACCTCAAATACAGTGGGAATTGTTAAATTTCGGTAAATATGCCGAATAACTATCCCAATATGGGACAAAAATAGCGATAATAGGCGACTGGAATCAATACCCCCCGCTGTTTCCACGCAATAAGACCAGGACATGGAGTCCGAAAAAATAAATAAAAGAGTCATTACGCGGATGAAAGCACAGTTATACACTTTGAAATCCAAAAGTCAGATAGAGAACTATCAGATCCGTCGCGTCCTGGGGATAGGTGGTTTTGGTATTACCTATCAGGCCCATGATGTTAATCTGGATTGCCCTGTGGCCATTAAAGAATACTTCCCTCATGGCTTGGCGGTCCGGGAAGCTAATGGTATGCAGGTGGGTGCGAAATCCAAGAAAGATAAGCATATCTATGAATATGGCATGCAGCGGTTCATGGACGAGGCGCGTGTCCTGGCCCGATTTAAAAACCGAAACATAGTCCGTGTCTCTCGTTTTATGGAAAAAAATGGCACGGCCTATATCGTCATGGACTACGAAGAAGGTGTCCCGCTGAGCCGTTACCTGATGCGCTGCAAAAGGCTTTCTGAGGTTGAGATCAAAAATGTCTTTCGACCCATTTTGCGCGGCCTTGCCCACATCCATGAAAAAGATTATCTGCACCGCGATGTAAAACCCGCCAATATTTACCTTCGCCAAAAAGGTACCCCCGTATTACTCGACTTTGGTGCCGCCCGCCAGGCACTGAATCATCATGGCCGTAGCATCACTAATCTGGGTACGCATGGCTACGCACCTATTGAACAATTTACCACCCAGGAACGTCAGGGTGCCTGGTCCGATATGTATGGAGTGGGCGCCACGATATATCACAGTATTACAGGTAGTTCGCCGATCACGGCGCTGGATCGCGTTGCCGCATTGCAGGCAGGCCGGCGGGATCCCATGATGCCGGCCGTCGCCGTTGGTAAAAAACGATATTCCAAAGACTTACTTGAGAGTGTTGATTGGATGTTAGGGGTGCGATCTAATGACCGGCCACAAACCGTCAATGAAATAATTTCTAGCTTTACACTTACGAGTAACGAACACAATACCATCCTAACCGAAACCGATGTGGACTGGGATGCTGAATTGATTGCACAGGCAGAGAGACACCTGGCCAAGTACCTTGGCCCGCTAGCGACAACTTTAGTGAAGCAAGGCATGAGTAAATCAGCCAGCGTTGATGAGCTTTATCAAATACTGGCTATGCAGATTGATTTACCAACAGAACGCGAGCAGTTCTTCCGTTCCGTGCAAGCCAGTACATCACTATCCGATAAAGTCGAACGAAAACAGCAGCAACGTGCGCAGAATTTCTCGGAACAAAAAACCATAGTTACACGAATCGACAGTCGCGTTGAGGCAAAACTTGAAGCACAACTCGCACGACACATTGGCCCGCTGGCAACCATGCTGGTCCGGGAGGCAATCAGAAACGGCTCTGATCTGGACGATGTTATTGAGATACTATGTAAAGAATTACCCGGTGATGAAGAAAGAACAAGCTTTCGTAGAAGTGTCACCATATAAATAATAATAAACCTCGGGGAGCGGCAACGATGCATATTGCCACAAAATTTAATCTGGTACTTATTACCATTATGTCTATTGCATTAGTGGGTGCAGGTTATTTCAGTTATAACCTGCTACAAAAAAACGCCCAACGTGAAGTCATTGATCATGCAGGCATGATGATGGAAACCGCTCTGGCGATTCGTGGCTATACTGTCAGCGAAGTGCGTCCACTGTTACAAGAACAAATGCAGCACACATTTTTGCCCCAGTCAGTGCCCGCCTATGCGGCTACACAAAGTTTTGAAACCTTGCGCAAAAATCCAAAACACGAAGAATACTCTTATAAAGAAGCAACATTAAATCCTACTAATCCCAATAATCGAACTACCGATTGGGAAGATGATATAATCCGCGCCTTCAGAAAAGATAAGGACAGGAAACAAATACAAACCGTTCGCGACACGGCAGACGGTCAGTTATTGCACCTGGCGCGTCCGATTCAAATCAAGAAACAAGCTTGTTTGAGATGCCATGGGCGTCCAGAGCAAGCTCCCGAGACCATGCTTGCACTCTATAATAGCCGCACCAATGGCTTTGGCTGGAAATTAAATGAAGTTGTCGGTGCACAGATTGTTACCGTCCCTATTTCGGTTCCTCATAATGCAGCGAACAAGACCTTCTTAAACTTCATGTTGACGCTGGTGGCAGTCTTTGTATTTATTTTTATCGCATTAAATGTGTTGCTACGCAGAATTATTATTCAACCAATTATTAAGATGGCAAAACAGGCTAATGATGTCAGTATGGGCAAGATGTCCTCACCAGAATTCAACGAAGCGGGCAAAGATGAACTATCAACGTTGGGAGCTTCTTTTAACCGTATGCGTCGAAGCCTGCATAAAGCAATTCGAATGATCGAGGATAAAAACCCTCGCCATCATTAGATTAGCCACTCAGGATTTAAACTGCTAAATAATTCGCGTTGCTTAGATGTCAAAGTCGTCTTCTATATCTCGGCGTAGACGTTTTTCTTCCATGTAATCTTCCAGCTTGCGCCTTGCGGAGGTATGGATCTTATCATCCTCCATTGCTTCGAGCTTTAAGGCTTCAGAGTCAAGCTCAATGTCCGTATCAAATTCATCATCATCAAGTAACTCGTCAGTGCGTTTTTTGACTTGTAGCTTTGCTTCTTTTGCCATCTTTTGTTTTGATGACTCATGTTTTGCCATTTCATGTTTCAATGGCACTGCTTTACCTGTATCAGACATTGATTGCCACTCCTCAACAAAGATAAAACCATTGCATAATGGTCATTGATGTTATTTGAATAAATAGTGGGAAATTGGTGTCTTGTCAATAATTGTGCGAGAAAGAAAAAAGGCTTAAAGACAAAAGGAATAAAGGGAGTGCTGAAAGGTATATCGAAGGTAAAGACAGGCGACCGACTAACTGGAAGTCGGTCACCCAATGATCCTATTTGCTAAAATGGGATATCGTCGTCAAAGTCACCGGCTGTTGCCATTTGTGGTGCCTGACCCTGTTCAACAGGGGGTGGCGCGTTTTCCGAGAAATTATTACTGCTTTGACCGCCACCTTGACCACCACCTGAACCACGCGAATCCAGCATTTGCATTTCGCTGGCCACAATCTCAGTAGTGTAACGGTCCTGCCCCTGGTTATCCTGCCATTTGCGTGTCTGCAATTTGCCTTCGACATAGATTTTGGAACCCTTCTTAAGGTATTCACCAACAATTTCAGCCAGACGGCGCCAAAATACTACTCGGTGCCATTCTGTCTTTTCGTGTTGTTCTCCAGTGTTTTTATCTTTCCAACTCTCAGAGGTGGCGATCGTGACATTGGCTACTGCCTGTCCATTCGCCATATAGCGGACTTCCGGATCTTTCCCCAGGTTACCGACTAAGATTACTTTGTTTATACCTCTGGCCATAATTTTTCTCCTAAAATCAATTAATTAGCACGTTATGTATGTAAAATGATGGTTCATTTCGCTTGTCCGATAGAGTAATCAAGTAATGCATCTCTGTCCAAGGCTTTCTTGTCGACCTTCAAATAAGCAATACCATCCTCGGGAATGACTACGGCCTCGGCGACACCACGTACTGCAGTTAGGCGCATCGCCAACGTCTGTGCTTGCGCTTTATCCACCTCACCGACATTAATTAATTCACTGCTCAGGTAGGGAGGCTGGCGCATGGACATGGTGATTCCAAGCCAGAGTCCGACCAAGACAGCATTGAGTAGAAAGACACTGGTCTCACCGTAATACTGACTCATCCAGCCTGCTGCACTCGCACCGAGAAAAGCCCCCATAAATTGTGAGCTGGAAAAGGCACCCATTGCAGTGCCTTTATGGGCAGCCGGGGCAAATTTGGCTACCAGGGAGGGTAAGCTAGCCTCTAGCAGATTGAATCCAACAAAAAACAGCCAGAGTGCCATCGCTAGCGACCACCAGCTGGCATGTAGTTGCCATATCAGCAAGCAGGCGATAGTAAGCGCTAACACTGCCATTATAACTATCTGTTTTAATTGTCTTTTTTTCTCACCAATAATAATGAGGGGCAGAACCGGGATCACGGAAAGAAGCAGAACAGGCAACCAAACCCACCAGTGATTAGCCAATTCAAAACCATGCTGTTTGACCCATATGAGGGGAAGCGTGAACATCGTTGCGGTCATCACAAAATGGAGTATCAGTACCCCAATATCCAGCCGCAGGAGCTGTGAGTGGCTCAGAACACGCTTAAGCCAGTTAAATTCAACCTCGGTGTCACGGTGAAATTTGGTCGTAACTGGGGTTGGCACAACAAACAAAACGATCAGGATTGCCAGGCCTGCCAGCACCGAGGTCGTCCAGAAAATACCCGATACACCAAACCAGCCTTCCAACACTGGGCCAAGAATAATGGCTATCGAAAATGCCAGCCCGATACTCATGCCGATGGCGGCCATCACCTTGAGCCGGTGTTCTTCACGTGTCAGATCGGCGGCCATCGCCATCACCGCGCCAGCAATGGCACCTGAACCCTGCAGTGCACGGCCAATAATCACCCCGACAATACTATCGGACATTGCTGCGATCACGCTGCCCAGGGCAAATATCAGCAGGCCGGCAATAATGATGGGCTTGCGTCCCAGTCGGTCTGATAAGCGCCCTAGCGGAATCTGGAGGATCGACTGGGTCAGGCCATAGATGCCTACTGCGACACCTGCCAGCAACAGGGTCGACCCGTCCAGCTTTTCAGCATAGATGGCGAATACGGGCAGAACCATAAACAGGCCCAACATGCGCGTGGCAAACACACCAGATAGGGCCAGCGCTACGCGCCGCTCGCTTGCGGTCATGGAATCAGGATTTTTCACGGATTTACTCAAGCCAAATTTTACAAACCTGAATTAACAGTAACTTAGTGGTGTTATTTTTTATTTATTGTCTGACTTTGCACCTAACGGGTCAGGAGGCGTATATTAACAGGTTTGGATTTGCCTGAGTAAAAGAGTTGTTATGGACACCATCCTGATCCGTGGGGCACGCACCCACAACCTGAAAAATATTGACCTCGAATTGCCCCGAGACAAACTCATCGTAGTGACTGGTCTTTCCGGTTCCGGAAAGTCATCGCTGGCCTTTGACACCATCTATGCAGAGGGTCAGCGGCGCTATGTTGAATCGCTGTCGTCCTATGCACGGCAATTTCTGTCGATGATGGAAAAGCCCGATGTCGATCACATCGAAGGCTTATCGCCCGCTATTTCGATTGAACAGAAGTCAACTTCACACAATCCTCGTTCGACGGTTGGCACGATTACTGAGATCTATGACTATCTTCGCCTGTTATTTGCACGTGCTGGCGAGCCTCGTTGTCCTGATCACAACACTGTGCTTGATGCTCAAACCGTCAGCCAGATGGTCGATCAAATCATGACGATAGAGGAAGGCACTAAGCTCATGCTGCTGGCTCCAGTTATTGAAAACCGCAAAGGTGAACATGTACAAGTATTTAACCAACTACGTGCCGATGGTTTCATTCGCGCACGGATCGATGGTGAGGTCTATGAACTGGATGACCCGCCCGATCTAGACTTACGTCGCAAACATACCATTGAGGTAGTCGTCGATCGCTTTAAGGTTCGCGATGACATCAAACAACGTCTTGCAGATTCGATTGAGACCGCCTTACAGTTAGCAGAGGATCGCTGCCGTATCAACTTCATGGATGGTGAACAGGAAGATATTATTTTTTCAGCGCGCTTTGCTTGCCCAACATGCGGTTATTCGATTACCGAGCTAGAACCAAGACTGTTTTCTTTTAATAACCCGGCTGGGGCTTGTCCCAGTTGTGATGGCCTTGGTATACGGCAGTACTTCGATCCAGATCGTGTCGTTGCCCAGCCAGAGTTAAGTCTTGGTGCAGGTGCGATTAGGGGCTGGGACAAACGTAACATGTACTACTTCCAGATGCTTACTTCGCTCAGCAAGCATTATAAGTTTGATATGGACAAAGCCTTTAACAAACTACCCAAGAAACTACGTGAGATCATTTTGCATGGCAGTGGTGATGAGGAGATCAAGTTTACCTATTATAATGATCGTGGAAGTAAACATGCCAAGACTCAGCCTTTTGAGGGTATTATTCCGAACATGGTACGCCGTTACCGCGAGACTGAATCTACTGCTGTACGAGAAGAATTAGCCAAGTATCTTGCTCATCAACATTGCCCAGAGTGCGAAGGAACCCGACTTAACCAGGCGGCACGCCATGTGTTTGTGGATGAGAGAACCTTACCGGAGTTAACTGAACTACCCATTGAACACGCCAAGACTTTTTTTGAAGAACTGGACTTACCAGGCAGACGTGGTGAGATAGCAAAAAAAATTGTTAAGGAGATTAATGATCGGCTAAGTTTCTTAGTTAATGTCGGGCTAGAGTATCTGACCTTAAGTCGTAGTGCCGATACACTTTCGGGTGGTGAGGCTCAGCGTATTCGCCTTGCCAGCCAGATTGGTGCTGGTCTGGTGGGTGTAATGTACATCCTCGACGAACCATCAATTGGTTTACACCAGCGCGATAACACGCGCTTGCTCAGCACGCTCACGTATCTACGTGATCTTGGCAATACCGTGATCGTCGTTGAGCACGATGAAGAAGCTATCACCATGGCTGATCATGTCATTGATATTGGTCCCGGCGCAGGTGTGCATGGTGGGCAGGTTGTTGCACAAGGTACACCAGAAGAAATTATCAATAATCCTGCATCGTTAACCGGACAGTATTTGTCTGGTCGAAAACAGATCCATATTCCGGAATCAAGAACCCAGCAGGATCCAAAACAACAACTATCTATACATGGTGCACGTGGTAATAACCTAAAGTCAGTTGATGTTTCCCTGCCTGTTGGGCTGATGACAGCAATTACTGGCGTATCTGGTTCTGGGAAGTCAACGCTGATAAACGACACGCTCTATCGTAGCGCCGCGAATGAAATCAATGGGGCTAGTCATGAGGCTGCGGAACACGATGAGATTAAAGGACTGGAGCAGTTCGATAAGATCGTTGATATTGATCAAAGCCCGATTGGACGCACCCCCCGCTCTAACCCTGCGACTTATACTGGATTGTTCACACCTATTCGTGAGTTATTCTCTGGCACACAGGAGTCACGTTCGCGTGGTTACACACCTGGTCGATTTAGTTTTAATGTCAAGGGTGGCCGCTGTGAGGCCTGTCAGGGCGATGGTGTGTTAAAAGTTGAGATGCACTTCCTTCCCGATATCTATGTCCCCTGCGATGTTTGTAAAGGTAAACGCTATAACCGTGAGACATTGGAAATCCGTTATAAGGGAAAAAATATTTACGAAGTTCTCGCTATGACTGTTGAGGATGCCTTAGGATTCTTTGAGGCTGTTCCCGTAATAAAACGCAAACTACAAACACTGATGGATGTGGGGCTCAGTTACATTCGCTTGGGACAAAACGCAACGACCTTGTCAGGTGGTGAAGCACAACGGATAAAACTATCCAAAGAGTTATCAAAACGAGATACGGGAAAGACCCTCTATATTCTTGATGAGCCGACAACAGGTTTGCACTTCCATGATATTGAACAACTGCTACACGTTCTCCACCGATTACGCGATCATGGTAACACTATTATTATCATCGAGCACAATTTAGATGTTATCAAGACCTGTGACTGGATCGTCGATCTCGGCCCCGAGGGTGGTCATAAGGGAGGAGAGATTCTGGTAACGGGCACGCCAGAGCAAGTCGCCGTTCATAAGTCTTCACATACCGGGCGTTATCTTAAACCGCTACTTGAGAAGGCCAAGAAATTAAAAACAGGCCGACTTAAACCCGGGACCAAGAGTAAACAAAAACGCAGTGCATAAAAACTAGTTCGTGCCTCCTCGACTGTTAGAGTAAGGACACCATTTTAGTTTTACCAAGATCGAGTTACCAATTATTATAGAGCCAAAGCTGATTGAATAAGCGTAAGAAGTTGTGACATTAGGCTATGTATCATCTTTATGTCATAACCATAATTTTTTCACCGACGTTAACGTTAAAAAATGTATCCGCGCGTTGCTGGTTTACCGCAACTTCAACCAAGCCCATAGAATTTGAATACCAAAATGGCTGGCCTTTTTCCTGCGAGGAAAATGTTTCTGCATGTTTGATTTTTTGATTGGAAATTATAACGTTGTCAGTTTTTGTCATCGTTGTTGCTCTACGACCCGTTACCAGATTGCCAAAACCATCAATATAAATCACTCCGTCCAAATCGTTAGGCCAATCATGGCCTATCACATCTTTTCTTTCAGTTGAGCGTTGTTCAAATATCTCGTTGTTCAATGTCATCGATAAAGCTGGTGCAAATAAGTCTCGGCCATGAAAACTTGATGAAAGATCTTCAGGACGCCAAACTATCTCATACACCTCTACCTTATTCGCTCGATTGATAATCTGACTGAACAAACCATTGTCTGGACCGCAATAAATTACATCATCGGCTTTGATGAGAAGTGGACGCCGATCCTGGTTTCCGACACCAGGATCAACAATGCCTAAACAGGCATCACCAGGAATGAATTGATTGCTTAATGCCGCAATTAGATAAGACGACGACTCAGGATCAAAAGTGGGTGCATCATGCATTAGATCGATAATCGAGCTATTAGAGCCTAATGTGCGTGAAAGCACGGCCTTCATTTCACCAACATACGGCCCTTGATAACCAAAGTCTGTGAACAAATAAATCATAATTAGCGCAAGTAGACTTTATTTATTTGTAATTCTTTTTCCGCATCCAAATTCATACCAAAAAGGGTGACGGAAGAAATATTATTCAAATCCATTTTTCTATCTTTTGGTGATTTATAAATATCTATTATCTGTACTATTATCGTTGAAGCACCAGGTTGTAAATTATATGTATTATTATATCTATCTGAATATCTATTATTGTGTAAACTATCATGAACGCGGATCGTAATCGGAAAATCTATTCCTGCTTTATTTACTATTTCTATGACAAGCTCTGTGTATTCACTCCAATTATCTCCTGATGTTTGTAACGCAACGATCGAGTATTTACCTTCTGGCAAAAGTGTGACCTTCAATACATCCCTATCATCAGTTCTTACAAGCTTTACTTTAGAGTGATTTGTACTCCACCTACTTATTTCAAATGATCTTGAGAAATCACTTAATACTGGGAATTGTTGCCTAATGTGTACTTCATCAATAAAAACTTTCATACTAGGCCATAGAACTAATATAGTTACCAAAAAGAAAAAAGACACATGGACTTTAAAATAATTTCTCAATATTCTACTTTTTAATATAACAATACTAAGTGCAATAAACGTCCCGCCAATATTTAAACCAATATCTTTTACTGATGCTGATCGGCCAATAAAATGTTGTATGATTTCAATTGCAAAGCTTGAAATCAGTGTAAGTAGCACAACTAACGTAATATGCTTCAATGATTTTGGATAAAAAACAGGAAACAAGTTAATTAGAAACATCCATGCAATAAAAAAACTAAATAAATGTCCTAAATTCCATATTTCTCTCCCTAGCCGAGTTTCAACCAGATCAGATTTAATTACAAACAACCCAAAAAATAGCACTAAACAAACTATGCCAAATGCCAGTTTAGACCTGAAGATATTGAAACGATTTTCCATAATATTGTTCCTACAGCTATCGTTAATCGTTATTGGGCCATGGTTTGCCGGAAACAAAAAGGCCGAGCATAAGAGCTCGGCCTTTTAATCAATCTGAACGTTGTATCGTCGAGATTTGTTCGTCTTAATCTATTCTTCAGTTGCAGCTTCGCTATCATCAGCAACTGGACGATCAACCAGTTCAACAATGGCCATAGGAGCTTTGTCACCAGTCCGGAAACCGCATTTAAGTATACGCAAATATCCGCCAGGGCGTGCTTCGTAACGCGGGCCCAGTTCGTTGAACAGTTTACTGACAATGTCACGATTACGCAGGCGATCAAATGCTAAACGGCGATTCGCAACGCTGTCAGTTTTGGCCAGTGTTATCAAAGGCTCTGCAACGCGACGTAATTCTTTCGCTTTTGGCAGTGTAGTTTTAATCAGTTCGTGATCAAACAAAGAAGATGCCATATTCTTGAACATCGCTTTACGATGAGAACTATTGCGATTTAATTGTCTGCCACTTTTACGATGACGCATTTTACTAACCCTTTAATTCTGCAATTAAGCCGCTGAGTCTTTTTCACGAAGACTTGATGGCGGCCAGTTTTCTAAACGCATACCGAGCGACAAACCGCGCGAAGCAAGTACGTCTTTGATTTCTGTCAAAGATTTCTTACCAAGGTTTGGTGTCTTCAATAATTCTACTTCGGTACGTTGAATCAAATCACCGATATAGTAGATTTGCTCGGCCTTTAAACAATTCGCAGAGCGAACAGTCAGTTCCAGATCATCAACTGGACGTAACAGGATAGGATCAACTTCAGGCTCCTGAGCCTGTGTTTCTTCTTCCTGCTTACCGGATAGGTCAACAAAGGCAGACAACTGGTCTTGCAAAATAGTTGCTGCTGCACGAATTGCTGCTTCTGGCTCTAACGTGCCATTGGTTTCCAGATCGATAATCAATTTATCCAAGTTTGTACGTTGTTCAACACGGGCGCTATCAACAACATAGGCGATGCGACTTACCGGGCTGAAGCTTGCGTCAATCTGCAGGCGACCGATTGGACGGTCTTCATCTTCTTCTGATTGACGAGCACTTGCTGGCTCATAACCACGGCCAACACGTACTTTTAATACCATGTTCAGTGCGCCAGCTTTAGTAAGGTTGGCTATCACGTGATCAGGATTAATAATCTCAACATTGTGATCAGCAGAAATATCACCAGCCGTTACCGGGCCAGGTCCTTTCTTATTCAATGTTAAGGTTGTTTCAGTGGCGCCTTCCATTCGGATAGCAACACCTTTTAAATTCAATAAAATTTCTACTACGTCTTCTTGTACACCTTCAATCGCAGTGTACTCATGCAACACGCCTTCGATCTCTGCTTCAACGATTGCACAACCATTCATAGATGACAGCAAGATACGACGTAAAGCATTTCCCAGCGTATGGCCGAAACCACGTTCAAGTGGTTCGAGTACAACACGCGCATGCGTGTCTGTAAGCTGCTGGACGTCGACAATACGTGGTTTCAGAAAGTCTGATACTGAGCCTTGCATTAATCGTCCTCTTTAATAAGATTAGAAAAAGTTCTGACCTGCCCAAGCTTATATCAAGGGAAACAAGTCACAATACCTGGATGTTACTTAGAGTACAGTTCCACAACCAAGTGTTCGTTGATATCTGATGGTAAGTCGCTACGCTCTGGTGCAGACTTAAATGTACCTTCCATCTTTTTGCTGTTCACTTCCAGCCACTCGGAAATACCGCGTTGCTCAGCCATATCCAAAGCAGTTTTGATACGTAATTGCTCTTTGCTCTTGTCTGCAATTGCAACGACGTCGCCTGGCTTAATCTGCATTGAAGGGATATTTGCCTTCTTGCCATTAAGACTGATCGCGTTATGACGAATCAGTTGGCGAGCTTCTGTGCGTGACGCACCAAACCCCATACGGAATACAACATTATCAAGGCGTGACTCTAAAAGAGTTAACAGGTTTTCACCAGTAGAGCCTTTAATACGGTCCGCTTCTTTATAATAAGAACGGAATTGCTTCTCGAGCAGACCATAGATACGGCGAAGCTTCTGCTTTTCACGTAACTGAGTTGCGTAATCAGACAAACGCCCACGCTTCGCACCATGTTGACCAGGTGGTGTAGGACGATTCTCAATCGCACATTTGCTTCCAAAACATTTCTCGCCTTTCAAGAAGAGTTTTTCACCTTCACGACGGCACAAACGACAAACAGGTCCAGTATAACGAGCCAAGATAAACCTCCAGCTTACACGCGACGTTTCTTCGGAGGACGACAACCATTATGAGGAATAGGTGTCACATCCG
>Ga0316207_10003789_pt1 | contig 13718 bp, 12 predicted proteins | sample 6weekpyrite_MG_FD_204943 | JGI IMG/M metagenome (GOLD analysis project Ga0316207, IMG submission 204943) | Microbial mat bacterial communities from mineral coupon in-situ incubated in ocean water Damariscotta River, Maine, United States -... | ecosystem: Environmental > Aquatic > Marine >... | reverse complement strand
CCAGCTCCGCGTCGGTCAGGTCAGAGACTTTCAATGCACCAGTCATTTCAGGGGCAGTATCTGAGCAATGATATGATGCGCAGCCTCTTCGACGCTCATATCCACGGTGTTGACGCGAATTTCGGGGCTTTCGGGTGCCTCGTAAGGGCTGTCTATCCCGGTGAAGTTCTTCAGCTCACCCGAACGGGCCTTTTTGTAGAGGCCCTTCACATCGCGCTGTTCGGCAACTTCCAATGGGGTGTCTACGAAAATCTCGATGAATTCGCCATCAGGCAGCATGTCGCGCACCATCCGGCGTTCGGCGCGAAACGGGCTGATAAAGGCGGTCAGCACCACCAGACCTGCATCGGCCATCAGCTTGGCAACTTCACCGATGCGGCGAATGTTTTCGATCCGATCGGTTTCGGTAAAGCCCAGATCCTTGTTCAGCCCGTGGCGCACATTGTCCCCGTCAAGCAGGAAGGTATGGCGGTTCATCAAGGCGAGCTGCTTTTCCACCTCGTTGGCAATGGTCGATTTGCCCGATCCCGAAAGACCGGTGAACCACAACACTCGCGGCCGCTGGTTTTTCAGCGTGGCGTGATCATCGCGAGTGATCGTGGTCGGCTGCCAATGCACGTTTTGCGCGCGGCGCAGGCTAAATTCGATCATGCCCGCACCAACGGTCGCATTGGTGAACTTGTCGATCAGGATAAATCCGCCAAGCTGACGGCTGGTCGCATAGGGTTCAAATGTGATCGGGCGGTCGGTTGAAAACTCGGCCACACCAATGGAATTGAGCTCGAGCGTCTTGGCCGCGAGATGATCGAGGCTGCCCATATCCACTTCATATTTGGGCGGCTGGATTGTGGCGGTGACCATCTGGCTACCCAGTTTGAGCCAATAGCCGCGCCCGGGCTTCATTGCGGTTTCATCCATCCATACGATGGTTGAACAAAATTGATCGGAGGCTTCGGGTGGATCAACAGCGGCTGCGATCACATCGCCGCGCGAACAATCAACCTCATCATCGAGCGAGATCGTGACCGATTGGCCTGCCACCGCTTCGCCGAGTTCGCCATCGAAGGTGGTGATCGCTTTAACGGTGCTGGTCTTGCCCGCAGGCACAACGCGTACCTTGTCGCCCGGTTTGATTGTGCCGCCTGTGACAAGGCCGGAAAACCCGCGAAAATCGAGATTTGGGCGATTGACCCACTGTACCGGCATGCGAAAGCTTCGGTCCTGAGCGGCGGTGTTGGCAAGCTCAACCGTCTCCAGATGTTCGATCAGTGCAGGGCCGTCGAACCACGCCGTATTGGCACTGGGAGCCGATGTAATGTTGTCGCCTTTGAACCCTGAAATCGGGATCGGGGTGAATTTCTCAATGCCGATCTCTTCGGCAAATGCCCCATAGTCGGCAACGATCGCGTCAAAGGTCGCCTTGTCGTAATCGACCAGATCCATTTTGTTCACCGCCAACACCAGATGTTTGATGCCAAGCAGATGGACCAGATAGGAATGGCGGCGGGTTTGCTGCAGCACGCCCTTGCGCGCATCGACGAGGATCACCGCAAGATCGGCGGTCGATGCGCCTGTGACCATGTTGCGCGTATATTGTTCATGGCCGGGCGTATCCGCGACGATGAACTTGCGCTTCTCGGTCGCGAAGAAGCGGTAGGCGACATCGATCGTAATGCCCTGCTCGCGCTCTGCTGCGAGGCCGTCAACGAGCAGCGCGAAATCAATCTCTTCGCCTTGCGTGCCGTGCTTTGCGCTGTCGCTTTCAAGTGCGGCCAGTTGATCCTCGAAGATCATCTTGGAATCGTAAAGCAGCCGCCCGATCAGCGTCGATTTGCCATCATCAACGCTGCCGCAGGTGATGAAGCGCATAAGGCTTTTATGCTGATGTGCGTCGAGATAGGCGTCGATATCCTCAGCGATCAGCGCATCGGTTTCGTAGGAGGCGTTGGTGTCTGCATTCTCTGACATCAGAAATACCCCTCCTGCTTTTTCTTCTCCATCGAAGCGTTCCCGCCATCCTTGTCGATCACGCGGCCTTCGCGTTCGCTGGTGGTGGTGAGCAGCATTTCCTGAATGATCTCTGGAAGCGTCGCGGCTTCGCTTTCAACCGCGCCCGTCAGCGGGAAACAGCCCAATGTACGGAAGCGAATAGAACGCTCTGTGATCTCGGGCCGCTTGCCCATGACCTTTTCGAGACGTTCGATATCGTCCGCCATGAACAACCCGCCTTCATATTCAAAGGTCGGGCGCTTGGCTGAATAATAGAGCGGCACGATCTCGATATTTTCGAGATGGATGTACTGCCAGATGTCTAACTCGGTCCAGTTTGACAGCGGGAAGACGCGGATGCTTTCTTCCTTGGTCTTGCGCGCATTGTAGAGGTTCCACAACTCGGGCCGCTGGTTCTTCGGGTCCCAGCCGTGGCTGGCTGTGCGGAATGAAAAGACGCGTTCCTTGGCACGCGATTTTTCCTCATCGCGCCGGGCACCTCCGAAAGCCACATCGAATTTGTATTTGTCGAGCGCCTGTTTCAGCCCCTCGGTCTTCCACATATCGGTGTGCAACGGACCGTGATCGAATGGATTTAGCCCCATCTCTTCGGCTTCGGGATTGCGATAGACGAGCAGTTCCATGCCCGCATCCTTCGCACTCTTCTCGCGCAGATCGTACATGTCGCGGAACTTCCACGTCGTATCGACATGCAAAAGCGGGAAAGGCGGAGGCGAGGGGTAAAACGCCTTCTTGGCGATATGCAGCATCACCGCGCTATCCTTGCCAACCGAGTAAAGCATGACCGGGTTATCCGCCTCGGCCACGACTTCGCGGAAGATATGGATGCTCTCGGCTTCAAGCCGTTCCAGGTGAGTAAGCGTACGCATGCGATTGCAGCTAGCGAATATGCGCCAGATCACAAGCCAAGAAAAGTTTGGATGGTATGAAGTTTGGAGCGGGTAAGGGGAATCGAACCCCTCTAGCCAGCTTGGAAGGCTGGAGCATTACCACTATGCTATACCCGCCCGCTCGTAAGGCAGCGCCATTGCCACCATTCGCACTCTTGCGTCAAGCAGAGCCTTCACTTGCAGCGCTTTGCGCGTCAGCCCGGTTTGAACGAACCGACGACCAGAACGCCAGACCGATCAGCACCGCGCCAATCAAGCCTGTAACAACCTCGGGAATATGCGCGAAGGTGTTGATGTACATTATCCCAGCCAGCGCAAGGATCGCGTAGAACGCACCGTGCTCAAGATAGCGATATTCGCTCATAGTTCCCTTGCGCACGAGAAAAATCGTCATCGAACGCACAAACATCGCACCGATACCAAGGCCGATCGCGATGATGATGAGATTATTCGTTAGTGCGAATGCTCCGATCACACCGTCAAACGAAAAGCTTGCATCGAGCACTTCGAGATAAAGAAACGCGCCAAAGCCCGCCCTTGCCACATCACCTGTCGAAGGCGTTGGTGGCTCAAGCAGGTGGTTGACGATCTCGACCAACAAGAACGTCAGCAATCCGCCGATCGCTGCGAGAATGAAGGTAAGCGCATCGCTATCGGCCAGCATCGACGATGTCGCCCAAGTTGCGCTCAGCACCAGCCCGATCGACAAGGCTTCCAGATCGGCAACCTTGGCGAGCGGCCTTTCGATCACACCGATCCAGTTGAGCTCCTTGTCGCTGTCGAAAAAGAAGCTGAGGCCGACCATACCCAAGAACGCACCGCCAAACCCCATGAGGCCGATATGCGCATCGCTGACGATCCGCTGGTATTCAGCCGGTTCGCTAAGCGCCAGTTGCACCGCGTCCACCGGGCCAAGCGAAGCGGCGACCATGACGATCACAAGCGGGAAAACAATCCGCATCCCGAACACTGCAATGGCAATACCCCAGGTCAGGAACCGTTGCTGCCAGACAGGGGTCATGTCCTTGAGGATCGAGGCATTGACTGCCGCATTGTCGAACGAAAGCGACACTTCGAGCACGGCCAGAACAACGCAGATCCACAGGATCGAAAGCATGCCTTCGATCGTCCCGTGGAGGGACCAGCCATACCAGCCGCCCAGCGCAAGGCAGAAGGCGGTGAAGAGGAGCGAACCCCAAAAGTGCTTCAGCATCGAGTTTAGTTCCTCAGGACAGTCAGCCGACTGCCATATTGTCGATCAGCCGCGTGCTGCCAATTCGGGCAGCAACCAGCAGCCGTGCTGGAGTGCCAGATAGTGTCTCTATCGGCGCAAGGGAAGTCGCATCGGCGAGCACAACATAGTCGACACTGTCAAACCCGGCGCCGAGCAGTTCATCTTCGAGCGCGTTGAGCGTGGGCGCGGTTTCCTGACCATCCTCGATCCGCGCAATCGCCTCTTTCATTGCGCGCGGAAGCGTCGAGGCGGCAGCGCGTTCAGCGCTTGAGAGGTATCGATTGCGGCTCGACATGGCGAGGCCATCGGGCTCGCGCACGGTGGGCACGCCGATGACCTGATGCACATGGGGCCGGGTCAGATCGAGATCGCGGGTCATTGCGCGGATTACGGCAAGCTGCTGAAAGTCTTTCTCACCAAAGAACGCATGGGTCGGCAGTACCTGATGGAACAGTTTGCACACTACCGTTGCAACACCGTCGAAATGCCCGGGTCGATTTGCCCCGCACAGCCCTTCGCTCACGGCCTTGACCGAAATGTTCGAGCCAAAGCCAGCTGGGTACATCTCTTCAACGCCCGGCGCCCAAAGCAGCGTGCAGCCTGCGCTTTCAAGCATGGCTGCATCTTCTTCCAATTGGCGTGGATAAGCGTCGAGATCCTCGCCTTCGCCAAACTGGGTTGGATTGACGAAAATCGAGGCAACCACATGATCACACATTTCACGCGCGCGGCGCACGAGTGTCAAATGGCCCTCATGCAGCGCACCCATTGTCGGGACGAGGCCGATCGTCGCGTCCGGCCCTGCCCCACTAGTGCGCAGATTTGCGACCTTTTTTCTCAACATTTCGAGCGTATGTGCGGTTTGCACGGGTGACCCCCCTGAGATAAAGTTGTGCTCCCGATAGCGGCTTGCCCTCTATTCGCCAACGCTTCGCACAAGACAAAGAGAGCTGCCTGAATGAGCCGGACCACTGCCCACCGTGTAGTTTTTGCCAATGAAAAGGGCGGAACGGGCAAATCCACCACTGCGGTGCATGTGGCGGTTGCCTTGTCCTATATGGGTGCGCGGGTGACTGTGCTCGACCTCGATCCGCGTCAGCGCACCACGCATCGCTATATGGAAAACCGTTTCCGAACGATGCAGCGCCGCGATGTAATTTTGCCGACACCGGCATGCGAAGTTTTCAAAGGGCGCAGCGAGCAGTCGTTGCTGGTCGCGATTGAGCGGCTGGAAAAGGACTGCGATTTCCTGATCATCGACAACCCCGGGCGCGATGATCCGTTTGCCCGTCGTGCGGTTGAAAATGCCGATACGCTGGTGACACCGATGAATGACAGCTTTGTCGATTTTGATTTGATCGGTCAGGTCGATCCGGAGAATTTCAAAGTGCAAAAACTGTCCTTTTTTGCCGAGTTGATTTGGGAAGCGCGCGTGAAGCGCAGCAATGCGACCATAGCTGGGTCGCGGCCGGAAATGGATTGGGTCGTGGTGCGAAACCGCACTGGCTATACCGAGGCGCGCAATATGGCGCGTATCGAAAAGGCACTGACCGAAATGGCAAAACGGGTTGGTTTTCGGGTGACCCATGGTCTTTCCGAACGCGTGATTTATCGCGAACTTTTCCCCTCGGGTCTGACTTTGCTCGACAAGGGGCATCTGGGTGATCTTGGCACCAGCCATCTGGTTGCCCGCCAGGAATTGCGTGCACTGCTAAAGGCGCTCAAACTGCCTAAGCTCAAAAAGGTCCAACCGTCGCTGGAGCTTGCCTGACCTATGCTGCGTTTCGCCATTATCCTACTGATTGTGTGCCTGCTGTATCGCTGGGCCTTTGGCGAGTGGCCGTGGCACGCGCTCACCTCAAGGCCGACCCGCGATCAGGCTCTCTTCAATGCGCGCAAATTGCTGCGGATCGAACAAGGGGCGAGCCGGGAACAGATATTGGCCGCGCACAAGCGACTGATTGCGATGGTGCATCCTGACAAGGGCGGCACCAACAAACAGGTCCACGATGCCAATGACGCACGCGACCTGTTGCTGGAGGAGTTGCCGGCAAAAGGTGCCGATCTGCCGTCGGATGATGGCTGAGAACCTTTTTTCGCCGGATATTCATCTTTATCCGGCACGCGCGCTGCGACATCGAATTTGAAGAATTGGGATTGATAATGGCTCATACTTTCCACCCGACCGTGCTGCGCGAATACGATATTCGCGGAATTATCGGAGAGACATTGGGCCCAGATGATGCGCGCGCAATCGGACGCGGTTTTGGCACCTTGCTTCGCCGGGCAGAGGCCGATGCGAAGGGCGTCGATGCGCCAGCGCCAACCGTCGCGGTGGGTTATGATGGCCGGGTTAGCTCACCCATGCTCGAACACGCATTGGTCGAAGGGCTGACCGCTAGCGGGTGTGATGTGCTCAAAATCGGGATGGGAGCGACCCCGATGCTCTATTTCGCGGAAAGTTCACGCGAAGAATTACAGGGCGGCATTCAGATAACTGGCAGCCACAATCCCCCTAATTACAATGGCTTCAAAATGGTCTTTCAGGGGCGCCCGTTTTTCGGGGCGGACATCCAATTGCTCGGCCAGATCGGAGCGGCGGGAGACTGGGATGACGGAGCGGGCGTTATCAGCAGCCACGACATTCTTAGCGAGTATGTCGAGCGAATGCTCGAGGGGCTCATCGGTATCGAGGGCGACAGCCTCGCTTCGCTCAAGGTTGGTTGGGACGCGGGCAACGGCGCCGCGGGTCCCGCGCTGGAGGCGCTTGCTGCGCGCCTTCCGGGCGAGCATCATCTGCTCTTTACTGAAGTTGATGGACATTTTCCCAATCACCATCCTGATCCGACCGTGGAAGAGAACCTTGCAGACCTGCGAACGCTGGTCGCTGAAAAGCGTCTCGATTTCGGAGTGGCTTTTGATGGTGACGGAGACCGTATCGGCGCGATCGATGGCGAAGGGCGCGTCATCTGGGGCGATCAACTTTTGATGATCTACGCCGAAGATCTGCTCAAATCGCCGGAATATGCAGGCAAGAACCCCACCATCATCGCTGACGTAAAGGCCAGCCGCGCGCTGTTCGATCATGTTACGGCTCATGGCGGTGACCCGCTGATGTGGAAGACAGGCCACTCGCTGATTAAGTCCAAAATGAAGGAGACGGGCTCTCCGCTTGCAGGCGAGATGAGCGGCCACGTCTTTTTCGCCGACACATATTACGGGTTCGACGATGCGCTTTATGCAGGCGTTCGCCTGCTCGCTGCCTCTGCCCGGCTGGGCAAATCGGTGACCGAACTTCGCTCTGCCATGCCTGCTATGCTCAACACGCCGGAAATGCGCTTTCAGGTTGATGAGAGCCGTAAGTTTGCAGCGATTGATGAAGTGAGCGCGCGTCTCACCACCAATCCCGGGCCCGAGGTCGAGGCAGTCAACGCTACCGACGGTGTGCGCGTGAACACCAAGGATGGCTGGTGGCTGCTGCGCGCCTCGAACACACAGGATGTGCTGGTCGCCCGTGCGGAAAGCGATACCGAAGACGGTCTTGCCCGTCTGCTCGCACAGATTGACGAACAACTGGCGCTGTCGGGTCTGGAGCGCGGAGAGAGCGTTGGGCACTAACCGCACCCGCTCTTGGGGGGGTCGGGCCAAATGAAACGTTTCTTGCTTGCTCTTGCACGGCTAAATTCGAAGACATGATTGCGGGCAGATCGGCCCCGGATATTCCACCAGACATTCAACGCTGGTTCGATCAGCGCGGCTGGCGCGTAAGGCGGCATCAAGCCGACATGCTTACCAAATCGCGCGAAGGGCGCCACGCACTGCTCGTCGCTGATACCGGAGCGGGCAAGACGCTCGCCGGGTTCCTGCCGACATTGTGCGATTTCGCAGACGGCGCCGATCACGACGGGCTGCACACGCTCTATGTCTCGCCATTGAAGGCGCTCGCGCATGATGTGAAGCGCAACCTGCTTACCCCGATTGAGGAAATCGGGCTTCCGATAACCGTCGAAACGCGCAGCGGGGATACGTCATCCGACAGGAAGAAGCGCCAGCGCAGCAAGCCGCCGCATGTCCTTCTGACGACACCGGAAAGCCTTTCGCTGCTCTTGTCATACCCCGAGAGCATCGATCTCTTTCGCACCGTGAAACGCGTGGTGGTGGACGAGGTTCACGCCTTTGCCACCGGCAAGCGCGGGGATTTGCTGGCGCTTGCGCTGGCGCGGCTTCAAACGCTTGCGCCCGATATGCAGCGCGTTGCGCTATCAGCAACGCTCGCCGATCCGCTCAGCTTTCAGGAATGGCTCGCGCCGCAACCTGTCGATGGCACAGGCGAGATCTCGGCGGCCGATCTGGTGCTGGGCGAGAAAGGCGCAGAGCCAGAGGTTGAAATCCTGCTTCCGGTCGAAGAACGCGTGCCATGGGGCGGCCATGCAGGGCGATGGGCGGTGGATCAACTATACGAAGCTATTCAAGCCAACCGCACCACATTGATCTTCACCAATACGCGCTTTCTGGCCGAGTTTATCTTTCAGTGCCTGTGGGACGTGAACGAGGATAACCTTGCCATCGGGGTCCATCACGGCAGCCTTTCCAAAGAGGCGCGGCGCAAGGTCGAAGATGCGATGGCAGCCGGGAACCTACGCGCATTGGTGTGCACCGCCAGCCTCGATCTGGGGGTGGATTGGGGCGATATTGACCTTGTGATCCAGATGGGCGCGCCCAAAGGATCATCGCGCCTGCTTCAAAGGATCGGGCGCGCAGGCCACCGGCTCGACACGCCCAGCCGTGCGGTACTGGTGCCGGGCAATCGGTTTGAATTCCTCGAAGCGATGGCGGCCAAGGATGCTGTCGATGAAGGCCAGCGCGACGGTGAGGATTTCCGCCCCGGCGGCCTCGACGTGCTCGCCCAGCATATCATGGCCTGCGCGTGCGCGGGGCCGTTTCAAGAAGATGATCTGCTGGCCGAACTGCGAGGTTCTCTGGCCTATTCGTGGGTGGATGAGGCGGTGCTTTTGCGAGTGCTCGCATTTGTCGAAAACGGCGGATATGCGCTGCGCGCTTATGACAAGTTCAAACGGATCGTGCGCGACAAAGACGGCACATGGCGGCTCGCCCATCCCAACCAGGCACAACGCCACCGGATGAATGCCGGGATCATTGTCGATAGCGAAATGCTGACCGTCCGTTTCAGAAACGGCCGCCAGCTGGGCAAAGTTGAGGAGCGTTTCGCGGCCCAGCTTTCAACGGGCGACACCTTCTTCTTTGCTGGTGTGAGCCTTGAGGTTGAAAAGGTGCAGGACATGGATGTGGTGGTTCGCGCGGCAAAGAAGTCTGCGACGATACCGTCCTATGGCGGGCTCAGGCTCCCACTCACCACGCATCTTTCCACCCGAGTTCAGGCGATGCTCGATGACCGCGCGGGGTGGGGCCGGTTTCCCGACGATGTGCGCGAATGGTTGGAGGTGCAGGACTATCGGAGCCGCTTGCCAGCGCCTGGTGAGTTGCTGGTTGAGAGCTTCCCGCACGCGCGAAAGCATTACACTGCATTCTATACGTTCGAGGGATGGAACGCGAACCAGTCGCTTGGAATGTTGATCACGCGGCGGATGGAGGATCGCGGGCTCATGCCCGGCGGTTTTGTCGCTAATGATTACTGTCTTGCGGTATGGGGATTGAAGCCGATTTCCGACCCCAAGCCGCTGCTCTCACCCGATATCCTAACCCGCGAGTTCACCGAATGGGTGACCGAAAGCCACTTGCTGCGCCGCGCGTTTCGTGAGGTTGCGGTGATCAGCGGGCTGGTCGAGCGGCAACATCCAGGCAAGCGCAAGACGGGTAAGCAGGTCACTTTCTCGACCGATCTGATCTATGATGTCCTCAAGAAGTATGAGCCCGATCATGTGCTGCTCGAAGCCGCATGGGCCGATGCGCGGGCAAGGATGACCGATGTTGGGCGGCTTGCCGATTTGCTCGAACGTTCACAGCGCGAGCTGGTCCATGTCGAGCTGGAACGCGTGTCGCCCTTAGCTGTTCCGGTGATGACGATGATCGGTCGAGAGGCCGTGCCGCAGGGTGCGGTGGATGATGAGCTGCTCTTGGAGGCGGAGACGCTGGCGGGCGAGGCCATGCGGATTGATCCGCCTCCAGAGGGTGATTAGTCGGGCTTCAATCCCAATCGCGGTACTTATGATTGCCGACAAAGGCGAAGCGGGTTGCGCCTGAATCTTTGATCAATGTGATCGTGCGCGCTGACGTGTCGTAGCTGGCCAGTGCAGCAGGTTCGAAGCGCAGAAGCGGTTTTTCTTCCATGGCGCTGGCTGCTGCGACCCGGTCTCCCAGCTCATCGCGCGTGACGGGGTTGCCATTCCACAGCAACTGATCGGATGCTGTTATGGCGACAGTGTTTTCAATCGGATTGAGGTCGCAATCACCAAGCAAGCAGGGTGTATCTGTCGGCAGGTCAACTTCGGTCACGTGCAGTTTTATCGGCACTGCCATAATCAACATCACCAGCAGAACCAGCAACACGTCGATAAAGGGGGTGACGTTCATTTCGCTCATCGAGCGGGCGTTTTTGGGGGCGAACATATTGGGTCGTTTAACGATACGGGGCATTGATTGATCTCCTCTCGCTAGGGGCGCGTTGGCGGCCTCAAAAGAGATCATATATCATCACGCGATAGGTGCCTAATGAGGACCTATTTGTTGTAGCCATCAAGCGCCGGGGGCGGGCCGTTCGGTCCGCTTGCCTTCGCTGAATAAGCGGCGGCTCGCGGCCATTCCAAGCTATCAGCAATGCCCCCCGATCCTTTGCCGCGGCAGTCAAAGGGCGACCGCCCGTCGCGCCTTATGGCGCGGTAGCCATGTGAGCGGACGCGAACGCCGGCGCTTGAAGCGCAAACAAAAAAGGCGCCGCGGTTTCCCGCAGCGCCTTCATTGACGGGCCTAAGCCCGAAATTCGTGTCTGACTTATTCGCCTGCAGCGAAAACGCGATACTTCTCGTTTCCGACAAAGCCGAATTTGGTCACACCCGATTGCTTGATGATCTGCAGCACCTTGGCAGCGAGGTCATAGCTGGCTTGCGCTTCGGGTTCGAATTGCAATTCCGGCTCAACCGACATCTGCGTCGTTTCCTGGAGCAGCGTGCGCAGCTGACCACTATCGATCGGTTCTGCATTCCACAGGATCTGGTCGGTCGCAGTCAGAACAAGCTTGTTCTTGATCGGATCGACTATGATGTCCTGTGGTGGCGGATTGCCTTGTGGAAGATCGATGTCGACCGAGTGGGTCGCCACCGGGATGGTGATGATGAACATAATCAGCAGAACGAGCAAAACGTCGATCAGCGGAGTCATATTCATATCGATCATCGGTTCGCCGTCGAGTTCGCCTCCGGACATACCCATGTCAGTTACTCCTTATACTCTAGGCGGATCAGATGCCCGGTTCGACCGGGTTCGAGATGAAGCCGACCGTTGGATAACCAGCGGCCTGCACATTGTAGATCGTGCCTGCAATGCAACGCCACGGGGCTTCCACGTCGCCGCGGATATGCACCTGCGGGATGCGATCGGGATCTTCCATGATTGCTTCGACGCCGCCTGCTGCTTCAACGATCGCCTCGAGCCGTGCGAAGGCTGCATCATACAGCTCTTCTGAAGACATCGGGGTGACATTGTTGAAATAGACACGGCATTCGCCAGTACGGGTTGCGCCGGTAAAGCCGCTACGGATCGTGCTTGCGGTAGCACCGGAAGCGTCTGTCGTGCTGACAGTGATCTGCAGGTTTTCGACCTTATCTTTCGATTCTTCCGATGCGAACACCGGAATTTCGAGTTGCTCGACCGTCTGAATCGCAACCGGAACCGCGATGAGGAAGATGATCAGGAGCACCAGCATCACGTCCACCAACGGCGTGGTGTTGATGTCGGACATCGGGGTTGCGCCCCCACCTCCTGTCGAAATCGCCATTGTGAATTCCTAACTGCTCAAAAGAGCTCTTGTCTGAATGTCAGCGCGCGTTGGCCAAAGTGGTCTTTGCGCGCTGTCGTGCGAAGTGCGATTTGAGTGGCCGGTCGCCGGGGCATTCTCGCAATTGCGAGCAACCCCGGCGGGCCAATCCAATCTTACTTCTTCGCAGCCGGTGCAGCAGCAGGCTTAGCAGCAGCTTTAGCCGGAGCCGCGGTCACAGCAGGCTTAACCGCGCCATCCGAGCTGATGTAAGCAAGGATGTCGGTCGAGAAGCTGTTGAGCAGTTCCGAGATGCGACGGTTACGCGACTGCAGCCAGTTAAAGGCAAGCACGGCAGGAACAGCCACGAGCAGACCAATTGCGGTCATGATCAGTGCTTCACCAACCGGACCAGCAACCTTATCGATCGAAGCAGAACCTTCGATACCGATGTTGATCAGTGCGCGGTAGATGCCGATCACGGTGCCGAGCAGACCGATAAACGGCGCGGTAGCACCAACCGATGCGAGGAAGGGCAGGCCGCCCGACAGCGCGTAGTTGATCGAGTCTTCCGAACGCTGAAGCGAACCATGCATGTAATCATGTGCTTCGAGCTGGTCGGTCATTTTGCCGTGCTTTTCCTGAGCGGTAATCGCATCGTCGGCAACCTGGCGCCATGCGCTGTTCTTTTCGAGCTTGGCTGCGCCTTCTTTGAGGCTGCCTGCACGCCAGAAGCTGCTGGCAACGCCTTTGTACTGCTTCATCACCTTGTTCTGTTCGAACAGTTTGGTGAACAGGATGTAGAAAGAGCCGATCGACATAATGACCATGACGGCAAGGATAGACCAGGCAACCGGGCCGCCTTCTTCCATTGCTTTCATGAAGCCGAATTCATTGACCGGCGCTTCGGTTTCTGCGGCAGCCGCAGCGAGATAGTAAAGGTTCATTGCGAGTATTCCTCTTAAAAATTTCCCCAGGGCCTTGTCGGATTAACTCCAGCTTCGAAAGGCCCGGCAATTCATCAATTCAGGCGATAAGTAATCCGCGTCGAATAGGCACCGCTGGTCGGATTGCCCGCAGCGTCGAGAGCCGGGTTGAAGCGCGCATAGCGTTCCATCCCGCGGCATGCAGCCTGATCGAGAATGCTCGATCCGCTCGATGCGGTAACCTGACAGCCGGTGGCCCGGCCGTTGGCGGTCACAGTAACGCGAACACCAACCGTTCCTTCGACTTCTTCACGCAGTGCACGCGAAGGATAATTTTCCTGAATTCGGCTAGCCCAACGGCGCTCGTTCCGGGTCGTCGCACCACGCGCCAGTGAAGGCGGCGGAGGCGGCGGAGGAGCTACTGGCGCAGGCGGCGGAATAACCAGCGCCGGCGGAGCGGGCGGTGGAATCGTCGGCTGCGTCTGAATCGGCGGCGGTGCCGGCGCGATGCTGATCGGCGGCGGCGGAGCCACAGGCGGCGGAGGAGCAACGTCCTCAGGCGGCGGCGGTGGCTCGTCCGGTTCTTCAGGGGGTGGGGGCTCCTCAATGTCGACCGTGGTAACGCGCTCAACGACCTGTTTAACGGCCGAAATGGCCAGGCCAGAGATGAGCAGGTACCCGATCAGCACATGGATCAGCGCCACTAT
>Ga0316207_10003788_pt1 | contig 13719 bp, 11 predicted proteins | sample 6weekpyrite_MG_FD_204943 | JGI IMG/M metagenome (GOLD analysis project Ga0316207, IMG submission 204943) | Microbial mat bacterial communities from mineral coupon in-situ incubated in ocean water Damariscotta River, Maine, United States -... | ecosystem: Environmental > Aquatic > Marine >... | reverse complement strand
CTGAATACGTTTTAGTCGATGGCTGGAAAGAAAAAGCAATTGATAAAATGGGCGATCTTTTAGGTCGTTACCGTAGTTTACAGGTCTTTATGGATTCTTGCGTTAAGTGCGGTGCCTGTACTGATAAGTGTCACTACTTCCTGGGAACAGGTGACGCGAAAAACATGCCGGTTGCTCGTCAGGATTTATTACGTAGCGTTTATCGCCGTTACTTTACCTTTGCAGGTAAATACTTCCCTAAATTAGTTGGCGCAAAAGACTTAACTGAAGATGTAGTACAGGACTGGTATAGCTACTTCCACCAATGTTCAGAGTGTCGTCGTTGTGCTGTTTTCTGCCCTTATGGTATTGATACTGCAGAAGTCACTATGGCTGCCCGTGAAATCATGGCGCACATTGGTAAAGGCCAGAAATACGCAAACGAGATTATCGGCAAAGTATTCACTATTGGTAATAACCTTGGCTTGCCTGAAAAAGCATTAGCCAATGTACTTGAAGGTCTTGAAGAAGATGTTGAGTACGATATCGAAGTGGAAGTTAAATTCCCGCTTGATGAAAAAGGTAAAGATGTACTTCTCGTTACTCCATCTGCTGACTTCTTCGCAGAACCCCATATTGATGGTTTAATTGGTTACGCTAAAGTATTCCACCAGACAAACACCAGCTGGACATTAAGCTCAATTGCTTCTGAAGCTGGTAACTTCGGTTTATTTATCGGCTCTTACGAAAATATGCAGCGTATTTCAATGCGTATTCGTGAAGCTGCTTTACAGCTTGGCGTTAAACGTATTGTATATGGTGAGTGTGGTCACGCATGGCGCGTTGGTTACAGTTTCTTAAATACGTTAGCTGGCCCATTTGATTTCCTGGATCAAAACTACCCTATTCCCCAGCACATCTGTGAGTTTACTTTAGACAAACTTGAAAAAGGTGAACTGACAATTGATAAGTCTCGTAATGATGACAAAGTACTGACATTCCATGATTCGTGCAACGTAGCACGTGGCTCTGGCATGGGTACTGAGCCTGGTGGTCAATTTACAATTCCTCGCGCGGTTATTAAAGCGGTTTGTAATAACTACGTAGATATGGAAAAAGACACTATTAACGATGCAACATTCTGTTGTGGTGGTGGCGGTGGTCTGTTAACAGACGACCTGATGGAATTACGTGTTAAAGGTATATTGCCTAGAGCAACTGCACTGATTAATGCGAAAGAAGAATCTGGTGTAACTCACATGGCTGCGATTTGCGCAATCTGTAAGAGCCAGTTCACCAAAGTATTGCCTTATTACGGCTTTACAATGGACCAAATTGTAAGTGTTCACCAATTAGTAAGTGATGCGATCGTCCTGGAAGGCCAGGTTGACCCTGAAGACTAATTGATTAGCACTGACTAAAGAAACAATTTAACAAACGATTTTGTTGCGCCATATTGTGCAATTTATGAAAATTGTCGAATTTGAAAAAGATTTTTTTACAAAAGTAAATACCTCTTTTTCAAAAGAGACATATCCCCATAAATCCGTATGATACGCCGCAACTTGATTTTTAACTATACGGTTTAGCATATAGGAGAATAGCATGGCCACTTCCAAAGAAGACATGCAGACTAACAACTTGACGACTCGTCGCTTTAAAGAAGGCGATCACGAATGGTCAAGCATGCACGATAAAATTTTCGTAGAAGACACTTCTTACAAGTGTCCTACTTACGTGCACCGCACTCCACCTTGTCAGGGCAGCTGTCCTTCAGGTGAGGATATTCGCGGTTGGTTAGATATCGTACGTGGTATCGAAACTCCACCAGAAGGTATGACAAAAGAAGAGTATGCTTTCCAGCGCTCAACTACTGCTAACCCTTTCCCTGCAATGATGGGTCGCGTCTGCCCTGCTCCTTGTCAGGACGGTTGTAACCGTAATGATCTTGATGACTTCGTTGGCATCAACTCAGTAGAGCAATACATTGGTGACAGTGCATTCTCTGGTAAATACAAATTTGCTGGCCTGCCAGACTTAGGTGATAAGAAAGTTGCTATCATCGGTGGTGGTGTTGCCGGTATGTCAGCTGCTTACCACTTACGTAAGTTCGGTATCGGTTCTACTATTTTTGATGATCACTCAGAACTGGGTGGCATGATGCGTTACGGTATCCCAGGCTATCGTACACCTCGTGACGTAATGGATCACGAATGCATGCGTATTCTTGATATGGGCGGCATCGAAACTAAATTAAATACCCGCGTTGGTAAAGACGTTCCTGTTGCTGATCTTGAAAAAGATTACGATGCAGTTCTTTGGGCACTAGGTTGTAAGAATGGCCGTGGTCTGTTCATTGATAACTGGAATGACGTTCCCAATGCTGTAACCGCTGTTGACTTCCTTGAGCAGTTCAACAAAGGCGAAATGAAATACACAGGCAAAAAGATTGTATGTGTAGGTGGTGGTGATACCTCTATCGATGTTGTTTCAGTTTCTCGCCGTATCGGTACCCTGAAAAACATGGGTGATGAGAAGCCGGAAGATTCAGCTGAAGGTCGTGTAAAACATGGCGATATCGCTGATGCTGACAAAGAGCCATGCACCAATGTTACTTTAACAGCGCTTTTCAAGCAGGAAGAGATGACAGCTGCAGAACACGAAGTTCAGGACGCGCTGAAAGAAGGCGTAACTATCATGAACGAAGTAATGCCAGTTGAAATCATCACTGATGATAATGGCCGTGCAACTGCTCTGAAACTGGTTGATTCTAAATTTGAAAACAACGCACCTGTAGCTATTGAAGGCGGCAAAGAATACACCGTTGAGTGTGACCTGATCGTTTCTGCGATTGGTCAGTTCGGTGACCTTGAAGGCGTTGAAGACATGGACAACGGTCGTTCATTAATCGATGCAGACAAGTTCTACCAGGTTCCTGGTAAGCCAGGTCACTTCGTAGCGGGTGATATTGTTCGTCCTCACCTGTTAACAACTGCAATCGGTCAAGGCAGTGTTGTTGCTGAAACCATCAAACAATTCATTGATCAGACTGATGTTAAAAAACGTCCTAAAGTTGATGTACATCACTTCAACATTATGAACAAACTGAATGAAGCAGACCTGGCTCCTTCTGATTATAACTACGGTTTATCAGAAGATGAGCAACGTGGTACTGATACTAGTGACTACGCTATTCACAACTACCAGGATCGTTCAGACAAAGAAATTATCAGTACTGATTTAATGTTCTTAGGCCACTTCGAAGGTGAAGCTCGTAACCAGCGTACTGAAGATGTTCCGTCATCTGATGAAGTACTGGGTCACTTTGCAGAGCGTATGAATGGTCTAGCTGAAGAAAGTGCAGTTGCTGAAGCCAACCGCTGCATGAGCTGTGGTATGTGTTTTGAGTGTGATAACTGTGTTATCTACTGCCCTCAAGATGCTGTATTCCGTGTTAAGAAAGACCAGTCAACTACCGGTCGTTATGTTGATACTGACTACTCAAAATGCATCGGTTGCCATATCTGTTCAGACGTATGTCCAACGGGATACATAGACATGGGCATGGGCGAATAATAAGCCATTTCACCTCTGTGAGGCTCCAGTCCTTCGTTAGAAAATGATCACTTACACGTGTAAGCTCACATTTTCCGCCTTGGCCTGAAACCTCACAGAGGCAAACTGACTTATTATTACCAATTGAAAGTTTTAGAAGTACCAGATTAAAAAATGAGTTAAACCAAACATCGTCATCCCCGAATGCTTATGTCGGGGACCCAGCGACTTTAAGTTAAAGTCACAAAGTTTGAGCCATAAAGGCTGAATCAACGAAGTGGTTTAAACAATAATTAATCTAACAATATAAGCTCTCTAATAATTTTAACTTTTGGAGTTACTAATGCAGCAGTTTCAGAAACGCATGCATAACACTTTAATCACAATCGCGGGATTAGCCCTACTGGCTTTTTCCGCTTTTGCGTTTGCCGATGAAGATTCATCTGAAAAACCATCTTTTGCACCTGAAGTTCCTCATCCAACTAATGGATCTACGGAATGTGTGCAGCCTGAAGATGAAATGAAAAAGAATCACATGAATTACATTCTTCATCAACGTGATCAAACGATGCATAAAGGTATTCGTACTGAGACTTATAGTCTTAAAGAATGTATCAACTGTCATGTGCCAAAAAATTCACAAGCACGCTTTGGTGACGACGAGCACTTTTGCAGCAGCTGTCATAACTTTACCGGTGTAAGCATTGATTGTTTCCAGTGTCATATGGATCGCCCTATGGGTAGTAAGCCTACGGGTAAAAACCCACACGGAGCACAGCTAACACCTACTGTTTCTACACATGGAGCTAGCAATGAGTAACCCTGACATCAATATCTCACGCCGTAGCTTTGTAGAAAAATCTGCAACCGCTGCCGCCGCTTTAACGATTGCTCCAGGTGTTTTTTTACACACTGTAGCAGAAGCAAAACCCGCTAAAGACGCAGTTACCGATGCCGTACGTTGGGGCATGTTAATTGATACAGCAAAATGTGCATCAGGTTGCACGGCATGCGTAAGCGCATGTAATACTGAAAATGGTATTGCATCACACGATCGACCAAGAACAGATCAGCAGTGGATTCGTAAAGTCACTCTTCGTGACAAGCAAACCAAACACGAAATTTCTCTGCCGATGATGTGTCAACACTGTGAAAATCCACCCTGTGCAGATGTATGCCCCACCGGTGCATCATTTAAACGTGTGGATGGTATTGTTTTAGTTGATCGTCATATCTGTATCGGTTGTCGCTATTGCATGATGGCCTGCCCATACAAAGCTCGTTCATTTGCACATGAAACCGTAGATTTAACCGTAGATTACCAACCACGTGGTAAAGGCACTGTAGAGTCCTGCACCATGTGTGTTCACCGCGTTGACGAAGGCGGAACGCCAGCTTGCGTTGAAGCCTGTGCAGAAGCTGAACACGGTGCCATGGTATTTGGTGATATTAAAAACCCTGATAGCGAAATTTCTAAAGAACTGGTTAAACATGGTGGCAAGCAAATCCGTGCAGACCTGGGCTTGAATACGGGCGTTCGTTACCGCGGAATTTAAAAACCATGCCACATGGGCACGGAGAACACAGAGTTTTTACTTTAATGTTCTTCTCCACGAACTCTGTGTCTCTATGGCAAAAGCTTATAACTAAATTATAGTTATTTAATAAATTTACAAGTATTAGAGATTAGTTGAATACTATGAAAAAAATACACTTAGAACAGATTGAAGGTAGCAGCACTGGCTATATGGGTTTAATTGCTCTTTTAGGCATGTTTGTACTCGGCGCAATTGGCTCAATGCTTTTTATGGAGCATGAGGGTCACTGGGTATCCGGCATGGATAACCAGATCGTCTGGGGCTTACCCCACGTATTTGCGGTATTTCTGATTGTTGCGGCATCCGGCGCACTTAACGTCGCTTCTATATCTTCTGTTTTCCAGAAGAAAATATACAAGCCTTTAGCACCGCTTTCTACTCTGGTAGCAATTGCCCTGTTAACCGGTGGCCTAATGGTGCTGGTACTTGATTTAGGCCGCCCTGATCGTCTTATCGTTGCTATGACCTACTACAACTTCAAGTCAATCTTTGCCTGGAACATGATTTTATATAACGGTTTCTTTGCCATTGTCGGTGTTTACGCATGGTTTATGTTAGACCGTACAATGAAAAAATATAGTCGATATGCGGGTATTGCTGCCTTTGTATGGCGCTTAGCACTGACCACTGGTACCGGTTCAATCTTCGGCTTCCTGGTAGCCCGCTCTGGTTATGATATGGCATTGATGGCTCCGATGTTCGTTATTATGTCATTCTCATTTGGCCTGGCAATTTTCATTCTAGTGTTACTTGCTTCATATAACGGCACAGGTCGCCCATTAGGTGATGTTGTCGTTAATCGTTTACGAAGCCTGTTAGGCACGTTTGTTTTTGCTACCCTTTATTTTGTCATTGTCTATCACCTAACTAACTTATATGCGACTGAGCATCATGGTTATGAGGCGTTTATATTACTGGGTGATAATGGGGGTGAAACCTACTCTAATATTTTCTGGATTGGCCAGATTTTATTAGGCAGCCTGTTACCCATTGCCATGATTTATGCACCGGCTTATAAAAACTGTCGTAAGACTCTAACCGCCGCTTCGGTACTGGTTGTAATTGGTGGTTTGGCTTCTATGTACACCATTATCATTGCGGGCCAGGCTTATCCGATGGAAATATTCCCTGGAATGGAAGTCGTTAGCACAAGCTTCTTTGACGGTGCGGTTTCCCAGTATTCCGCCAGCCTGCCTGAACTGCTGTTAGGCTTAGGTGGTGTTGCAATGTCACTGATTATGATAGCACTGGGTATTAAAGTTTTAGGTTTCTTACCTGCAACTTTAGAAGACTCGGTTGCTGATCCGCATCACAAAGCTGACTAGGTTTTACTTAACAAAAGCTTTATGCAGACGGCTCGGAGATTACTTCGGGCCGTTTGTTTTTAAGTCAAAAGCTGTTTTCCGCAAATGAACGCAAATATACGCAAATAAAAGCGTTATTTGAAGGTTCGCTGCTACGCAGCATAACCACATAATTTAAGGACAAGTTACAACTGATACAGGCAAACTTGCAAAGCAAGTTAATCCAAAAAAACATTTGCGCTTATTTGCGTTCATTTGCGGAAAACAGCTCTTTATTAACATGTCACACTTCCTAATCTCAGCAGCACATAAATCCTCAGGTAAAACCACCCTGAGCATCGGCCTGTGCGCAGCGCTTGCAGAATCCGGTTCTATTGTTCAACCCTTTAAAAAAGGCCCGGACTACATCGACCCAATGTGGTTAAGTAAAGCCGCTGCCCGCCCCTGTCATAATCTCGATTTTTACACCATGCGAGAAAATGAAATCATCGATACGGTTTCACAGTACTCCAAAGATGCCGATATAAGCGTAATTGAAGGCAATAAAGGTCTCTACGATGGTTTAGATCTGGATGGCAGTAATTCAAACGCCGCCCTCGCCTCACTACTTAAAGCACCGGTTATCTTAGTACTCGATGCCCGTGGCATGACCCGCGGTATCGCACCACTCATTCTTGGATATCAGGCATTTGACGACGATATTAATATTGCCGGAGTCATTTTAAATCAGCTCGGTGGTAGCCGTCACGAAAGCAAACTTCATGCGGTTATCGAACATTACACCGATGTAAAAGTCATTGGCTCGGTTTACAAAGATCCTGCTTTATCCATTGATGAACGCCACTTAGGTTTAATGCCCAGCAATGAAGATGATTCTGCAGGTGTAAAAATTAGACAGATTCGAGATATTGTTAAAGACCAGGTTGATTTAGATTTACTCCGTTCTATTGCAAGTGAAGCGCCCCCACTAGCCGAATATAAAGCACAGAAGCAACAAACAATACACATCACATCACCACTTAAAATCGGTATCGTCGAAAACGATGCTTTTGGTTTCTATTATCCTGATGACCTGGATGCCATTCGAGAAACCGGTGCTGAGTTGATCAGTATTGATACCATACGCGACACATCCTTACCTGAGATTGATGGCTTATTTATTGGTGGTGGTTTCCCAGAAACCCGCATTAAACAGCTAGAAGCAAACCTGGGCATACGCTCACAGATTAAACAGGCTTTAGAAAATGGTCTACCCTGTTACGCTGAGTGTGGTGGTTTAATGTATTTATGTCGACAACTCAGCTGGAAAGATAATACCGGTGAAATGGTCGGCTTTATCCCGGCGGACTGTGTCATGCACAAAGCACCCCAGGGCCGAGGCTACATTAAACTTGAAGAAACAGCAGATCACCCATGGGGTCCATTCAAACCCTCACCAGAGTCTGTCATCGCCGGACATGAATTCCATTATTCTGCACTTGAAAATCTTGATACGAATGTTAAATTTGCCTATCAGGTTAAACGGGGTGCGGGTATTAATGGCAAGGCAGATGGCATCGTTATAAACAATACACTGGCAAGTTATGCCCACTTACGTGACACGGCTGCCAACCATTGGGCACAACGTTTTATTCAGTTTGTGCAACACTGTAAATTAAACCGGAACTAGACCTATGAACATGATCAAATTAACCCCGGCTGCGGCAAAGATGATTAAGCGCTCAGCCAAAGAAGGCAATTTAGATGGCTTACCCCTGCGACTTGCCTGTACAAAATTGCAGGATGGAAGCTATCATTACGGCATGGGCTTTGATGATGTGAAAGAGGATGATATCACCCACACGTCTGAAGGTATTGATCTAATTGTATCGGTTACTGCCAATGAGTTTATGAATGGTATGACCATTGATTATGTTGAAATTGAAGAAGCTAAGGAGCAGTTTATTTTCTTGAACCCTAACGACCCCAGCTACGTTAAACCAGCTGAATAATTTTTTATCTGTAGTGTGGATCAAGCGAAGTGGATCTACCAATACCAGAACATGGTTAACTTAAACCCGGTGGGTCCGCTTCGCTTGATCCAGCCTACCATTATATAGAGAACAGTATTTAAATATGTCACTCACAGAACGTATCTATTACGAAGTTAAACAAATGTCTAATCGACATTTGTTTAACTGTATTTCTGCGTTGTTTGTTTTACTGTTTTCCCTGGTACTCAGCAGCATCTGGCTTGCCAATACTGAAACCAGTAAAACACTGGCTCTGTTCGTTCAAATAATTCTCATAACTTTAGTTTTTTTCAGCATTTCATATATTGCTTTAACCAACCAGATAAAACAGGCTGCCAATAGTCAACAGCAATATCGTGCCCAACAAATTCTGTTTAACATTACAACCACAGTCAATGCCGGTCGTGAATTAAAAGAATTGTTAAACCTGTTTTGCAAAAAAACCTATGAAGAACTAGAAGCCCATAATGTATCTGTATGGTTGATAACTAAAAATAACTGGCTTGAATATATTACGGGCTCAGGAATAGACCCGAATATTGTATCCCAGCAAAAACGAATTAAAATAACCCGGGAGCTTGCTGACTCATTAATTGGTAACTCTATTATTCATGACAATGAACACGTAACCCGTTTGGCTGAAATACTTCAATGTGATGTCGCCGATGATGACCGTTCATTTTATTTACCACTGCATCACCAGAATCGCACCCTGGGCGTAATTCGAATTAAATTAAACCAGTTGCCCTTAAGTAACCAGAATGATCTTTATGAATTATTTTCGACACTGGGGAGCCAGCTAAGCAAATCAATTGAAAAAGCCAAACAGGATCAGGAATCCCGCCGCATGATTATCATGCAGGAACGTAGCCTGATTGCAAATGAACTACATGATTCCCTGGCACAAACCCTGGCAAGTCTTCGATTCCAGGTTCGAGTATTAGATGAAACCCTGCAACCCACTGCTGAGTTTCAATCTATTCGGGGTATCGAGCAGGTTGAAAACAGTCTGGATGAAGCCTATTCTGACTTACGTGAATTAATTGCACATTGCCGTACCCCAATTGATAAACAGGGACTCATCCCCGCCGTTGAAAAATTGATTTCCCGTATGCGTAAAGATTCCGGTACGCATATTCTGCTACAGAAAGAATGGGATCATTCAGACCTGCCACCCAACCTTGAAATGCATATTTTCAGAATTGTACAGGAAGCAATGAATAATATTCGCAAGCACAGTAATGCAAAAAATGTGCGCCTGATGTTTCGCTGTGAAGAAAATGGACACCATCGAATTTTAATAGAAAATGACGGTCGTGGTTTTGAAACTCCAAACGAAAGTGACCACCCTGGAAAACATGTAGGTTTGAGTATTATGAGCGAACGTGCAAATTATCTTGGTGGTGAATTACGCGTTGAAAGTGAACCGGATGAGGGTACTCGTATTGAACTTAATTTTACCTACAGCAGTGATACAGATCATGACCCACTACAAAGATTATCGGAGATAAGCTCTTGAGTATGCGCGTATTAATTATCGATGACCATGCACTATTTAGAGTTGGCTTACAGGGCTTACTTGAACAACGTGGAATTGAGGTTATCGATGCGGTAGCAGAAGGCTCCAAAGGGCTGTTATTAATCAATGAGCTAAAACCTGATATTGTATTACTTGATCTACGCATGCCCGATATGAGTGGTCTGCAAGTTTTACAAAAAGCAAAAGAGCAAAAAGTAGAAATTCCCATTGTTATGTTAACCACCAGCAATGAAGAACAGGATCTGGTTGAAGCGCTTAGAAATGGGGCCCAGGGTTACCTTTTAAAAGACATGGAACCAGACGAGCTAGTTAGTGCTCTACGTGATATAGAAAAGGGAAAAAGTGTAGTTGCACACGGCCTCACTGATGTACTCGCCAAAATGGTTCAGGGTGAACCTATAGAAGTAAAGAAAAAAGAAACCCCCTTCTCCGCACTGACTCCCCGTGAACTTGAAATTTTATGCCTGCTTGCAGATGGACAAAGTAATAAAGTGATTGCCCGAAATTTAGGCATCTCTGATGGCACAGTAAAACTCCATGTAAAAGCAATACTACGTAAACTTGAAGTTCACTCACGGGTTGAAGCAGCAGTTATTGCAGTTGAGCAGGGTCTCAGACAAAAACAGACAAAAGATAATTAAGCGGACATCCACAATATGAAAACATTCAGATCACTTATTGACGAAGCACTACCCAATATAAATGAAGTATTTCCCTGGGATCTGGAAGAAAAACTAAATAGTTCAAATGATATTTTACTAATTGATATAACCGAACCCGCTGAATATGGAACGGTACATATTAAAAACTCAATTAATGTACCCAGGGGTGTTCTAGAGTCATCCTGTGACTGGGGTTATGAGGATACTGTACCCGTTTTAGTAAGCGCAAGAGATAAAGAAGTTATCGTCATCTGTCGTTCTGGTAATCGCAGTGCACTAGCCGCATTTACCATGCAACTAATGGGTTTTAACAATGTGACATCACTTAAAACGGGATTACGTGGCTGGTTTGATTATGAACTACCCTTATACAATGAGTTTGAGCAGGAAGTTGATGAAGATATTGCAGATGCTTATTTCAGTAAAAGCCCGAGTGCAGAACAGATGGGCCCTGAAAGCTAGGCAGGTTTAAAAAATAACTGTTTATACTCTTAAGCAGAACTTCCCAAATTTCATATTCTCAATATCTGTGTACTGTTAAGAAACATCTCCATCGGGGAAAGACCGCCGCTTTTTGTCGCTCTGTCCCCTGTTGTGAGACCACCAAGAGTTGTGCGGAGTAGTTCATCACACTGCCCATCTGATCGGAATTACCACATGGGACAGGGCGCTAAAAAGCAGCGGACTGTCCCTGATGGAGATGTACCATAATCAGCTTCAACTACTGCTTTTTATATTAGCCAGATGATGCACAATTTTATGCACATGAACACTCACTCTTCTCAACCAGCGTATTGCTTCGAGATGTCTGTTTGCCTCACTAACAGATACTTCTCCGGCTGCAATTTTTGACATTGTTTGATCACGTAACAACTCTGCCTTTTCATTAACATAAATCAGATAATCATCCAGATTATTCAGTATACCTGCTCCTATTACAATTTCATCATTGACTATTATTGCAGAAATAAGTTGACTGAGTTTATTTCTAGGCTCATCAAGTATATTTAAAAAAAGTGCTGTTTCAGCCCTGTCAGCATCTTCATCAAGTCGTTCATGCAAACGTTGCATATGATCAAGCACATGAATTAAAGATAAAAGCTGTAAACGATGCGTTTCATTTTCATCTTTAATTTGAATACGATCTGCAAAATCATGTGATTTATTTAATGCCTCCTGTATTTCAGCCAGTTCATACTCGCGGCCTTTTTCAACATGAGCCTTTTCTACTGCACCTAATGAAAAATTAAGCCTGAAAAATAATGCAGTCATTTCATGCTGCACTGACATTTTCAGCGCTGTAATTGCCATACCGTTATCTTTCAATAATGATTTATCCAGTGCAGATGTATAGACAGATTCTTTTTCCGGAATCACTTTTTTTATAAAGTCTGCAAAACGTCCTGCAAAAGGCAAAACCAACAGGACGCCCAATAAATTAAACGTTGTATGAAATGCAACTAATGCCACTTCCGCATTATTATACAAACTACCCGGTGCAATTATTTGCCATAGAAAGATATAGGGCGATAACAACAACATTGCACCCATCCCTGTCATCAAATTATAAATGACATGGGATAAACCCGTACGCCGCGAGCTGACATTGCCACCTATAGTCGCTAATGCTGCCGTTGATGTAGTGCCGACATCCATGCCGATAACTACCGCTGCTGCCTGCTCAAAATTTATTACTCCTGCAAATAGAGCGGTTAACGCAACGGCAACGCCGGCACTGGAAGATTGGGTAATTACAGTAATAACCACACCGAGAAAAAATAGTTTAAATCTTCCGAGAATACTGTCCTGGGGAAAAATATCAGGAGTGAGCACACCCTGTAATGATGACATTGCATCCTGCATTACCGATATGCCCACAAAAAATAAACCAAAGCCCGCTAATGCAAAACCGACTTCAGCCAGCCTTTTACCTGCAAATAATTTCAACAGTACGCCGAGCAGAATAACCGGCATCATCAAATCGGCTAAATTCAGTTTAAACCCGACCAGTACAACTAGCCAGCCCTTAATGGTCGTGCCAATATTTGCACCAAAAATAATACCCAGTGATTCTGAAAACGATAACAGCCCTGCACCAACAAAACCGACAGCTACTACTGTCGTTGCACTGGATGATTGCAAAACCGCCGTGCTCAGTGCGCCTGTTACTGCACCTGAAGTTGGATTACGTGTAAATTTCATAATGACAGAACGCATATAATCACCGGCCAGCGCCTTCAGGCCATCCGTCATGATGATCATACCCAGTAGAAAAATACCCAGGCCACCTAATACTGGAAAAATAATAGATAACATTTAAATAAAGCCACAGTAGAAAGAAAAACCTGACATCTCCAAGTCGTTTACTTTATTAAGAAGAGTAACACAAATATTTCAGTGAGGCTTTTGTGAACTTATGCATGCTTGCTTATCACCAAATGTAGCAAGCATAATTTTTTAACTATTAGAATCTATGCACACCAGGAGAGGATTAGTTAATATTTCTGACAGTAGTGGGTACTAGAAATTATAATGAGGGATTAGAAATACAGGAATACGGGAGGAGTCTCCCAGGATTTTTCACTTCTCATTACGACCTGTAAAATAGCACTTTATCCAGTAGCTGAATCAAAGCAAGAGGATTCAAATAACGATACTAATAAAATCTACGGTCTTTACGACGCTTACCCGCCTGTTGAACAACCACACCTTTTATATGTGTAGGCCCCTTAAACTCTTCTGTCTCATACAGATCATTTAAAGGTACGAGATAATGTTTTTCATCGTATTCTCTATATTGACGAAAGGTATACTCATCTTTCATATCTAGAGCTACCACATAACAGCCATCGCGTATAACGCCTTCCGGGTCTACAACAATCACTACTCCATCCATAAACTCAGGCTGCATTGAATCGCCTAATACTTGTAAGGCAAAGGGCTCGGCTTTACTACAGGATGATGCTTCCATTAGCTACTCTTGGATATTGAATTAAACTGGTCAATAATTATACACTAATATTACCTCTGAGGCCCACCTGTTTCAGGGTGTAGACCAGGGAATGGGAT
>Ga0316207_10003787_pt1 | contig 13720 bp, 9 predicted proteins | sample 6weekpyrite_MG_FD_204943 | JGI IMG/M metagenome (GOLD analysis project Ga0316207, IMG submission 204943) | Microbial mat bacterial communities from mineral coupon in-situ incubated in ocean water Damariscotta River, Maine, United States -... | ecosystem: Environmental > Aquatic > Marine >... | reverse complement strand
AGTACTAAAACAAACGCGCTTACTATACCGATAAAGAGGAAAAACTGATCATAACTCACCAACGAGTTGACGGTAAGAAAGAGTACTGCACCGACATTACCGAATGCACCTACCATTCCTGCTATTTGCCCTGTCATGCGACGTTTTACTAATGGCACCATGGCGTAGACAGCACCTGAACCGGCTTTTGAAAATATCCCACTGATAATTGTAAGACCAACAACCATCCAGATTGACCATGATTTTTCAACCAGGCCAAGCAATAGGAATCCTATCGTGATACCCGTAAAAACAATTAATAAGGTCAATTTGCGACCAATCTTGTCGCTGATCCAACCACCGCCAGGACGTGCGACCAGGTTAATGAATGGGTAGATCCCCGCTAGTAATGCTGCAGTGACCTTTGGTAATTCGAACCAATCGACATAAAATAGAGCAAGCATTGATACTACGGCGAGCTCCGTACCAAAGGTAACAAGGTAACACCAGTCAAGGATCGCAACTTGCCTGAATTTGTATTGGTGTAGAGCGGGTACCGGCGTTGTTAATACATGGCTGTTTATCTGCCAGATTTTCCATAATTGAAACAGATAAATAGCTACTAACGTAGCATATATAATACTACTGGCAGTCGCGCTGATTAACCCCATGTTAGTAGGCGAAAGTTTCCATGTGAGTATTCCAAGTGCCAGGAATAACGGGATGTTCATAATCATATACAGAAACAGATCACTTTTGCTGGTGATTTCCATTGCGCCTGTTTTCTTTGGTTTGAAGTAGGTGGATCCCTTTGGGGTATCGCTCACACTGAAGAAATAAATTACACCGTAAATAATTGCAGTAATACTCGCAGCAGTTAATGCGACACGCCAACCACTTGCATCACCGATACTGGCGGCAATAAAGGGTAGGGTACCGGCTGCGCCAGCTGCACCAAAGTTACCCCAGCCACCATAAATACCTTGAGCAATACCCGTTTGCTTAGCAGGGAACCACTCACCAATCATGCGTATTCCGACAACAAAACCTGCGCCAATAAAACCAGATAAGAATCTTAAGATAGCCAGGTGCTCGTAGCTATCAGCCCAGGCGAAGGCAATACTGATTAAGCCACCCAGTATTAGAATACTGGTGTACATGACTCGTGGGCCAAGTTTATCTACCAGCATGCCAACAACAATGCGCGCAGGTATCGTCATAGCAACATTAAGAATAAGTAGGACTTTGGTCTGTTGATCACTTAGAGCGAGTGCTTCCTGGATGAAGGGCATGATTGGTCCAAGACCCAACCAGACAACAAAGGTCATAAAAAAGGCGAACCATGTCATGTGCAGGATCTTGATATTGCCCGAGAAGGAAAATAAGTTAAGTTTTGTAGACGCTTCAGACACCTTACTGCTCCAGGTTAAATATGATTGAACATACTTAGAGCAAATGTTGTGCCATGTTCATTGTTTATGAACAATTATTGCGCACGCAGTTTCGTAAAAAGTGGTTACTCCTTATTAGTAATGACAAAACTATTTTCAGCCTCTATTTGATGATCATTTTTTGCACACTGCCTGGATCCGTAATGGTTCATATGAACTACTTTGTGCGACTTATTTTGATGCATAAGATTTCTCTAATGCACCAGGATGGTGCATCATTTTAGATGCCTCATTTTTAATTTTTCCATGTTAATCATCCATATTTAGTAAACAAAACAATGTGTTAGGAATTATTTAAGCATTTTCTAATAAATGGCACAGTGTTTGCTCTTATGGTGAGTAAGAAATGATCTCATCAAATTTGGAGCTAGGTATGAAAGAACGACTGATTGTCATTGGTAACGGGATGGCCGGTATGCGTACCGTAGAGGAAATCCTCAAACTAGACTCAGAAGCTTATGACATTACCGTTTTTGGTGCCGAGCCATACGGAAATTATAATCGCATCATGCTTTCACCTGTTTTGGCAGGCGAGAAGACCATAGATGAAATCATGATCAATGACGAGCAGTGGTATGTGGATAACAATATCACCTTGCACAAAGGTAAGACGATTGTAGATATCGATCGAAAAGCACGAAAGGTTGTTGTCGATGATGGTAGTGAACAAGAATATGATCGTCTACTAATCGCAACAGGCTCAACCCCGTTTATTATTCCTTTGCCGGGTCACGAACTTGAGGGCGTAGTCGCATTTCGTGACATCCATGATGTCGACATGATGATCGATGCAGCCAAGAATCACAAACATGCTGTTGTCATAGGGGGTGGTCTACTTGGCCTTGAAGCAGCTAATGGTTTAATGCAACAAGGTATGAAGGTAACGGTACTGCATATCGTAGATACCCTGATGGAACGCCAGATGGATTCAGTGGCTGGTAAGATGTTACGTAAATCGCTTGAAGAACGTGGTATGGAAATCTTAATGCCTGCTTCGACAAAAGAAATTGTTGGTGATGGGCGGGTTGAAAAAGTTATTTTAGAAGATGGTCGTGAAATCGAAACGGGCATCGTAGTCATGGCTGTAGGTATTCGTCCTAACATTGAACTGGCTAGCAAGGTGGGTATTCATTGTGAACGCGGCATTGTCGTTAATGACACCATGCAAACATTTGATCCACGCGTTTATTCAGTCGGTGAGTGTGTGCAACATCGGGGTGAGACCTATGGTTTAGTTGCGCCATTGTTTGAAATGGCCAAGGTCTGTGCCAACCATCTTGTACAACACGGTATCGCACGTTATGAGGGTTCAGTGACATCTACAAAGCTCAAAGTAACCGGGATCGATTTATTCTCTGCAGGTGACTTTACGGGTGATGAAAATACTGAAGAGCTCGTGTTTCAGGATGCCTCGCGAGGTGTGTATCGAAAACTGGTCATTGAAGATAGCAAGGTTAAGGGCGCCGTCATGTACGGTGACACTATCGACGGTTCCTGGTATTTCGATTTAATGCGTGATGAAACGGATATAACCGATTTCCGCGAAAAAATTCTATTTGGCCAGGCACATCTCGGTGACTCGGGGCATGGTGATGAGAATCGCATTGCTATGATGGATGATTCTGCCGAAATTTGTGGTTGTAATGGTGTGACCAAGGGTGACATCGTTCATTCAATTAATATTAATAAACTACTCACACTTGAAGAAGTGCGTGCTCATACCAAGGCATCCGGTTCATGCGGCTCATGTACTGGCCTGGTAGAAAGTTTGCTTGCGCATACTGTAGGTGGTGATTACTCAGTAGCACCTCATCTTAAGCCAATATGCGCCTGTACAGAACATACGCATGATGAAGTTCGAAAAGCAATAAAGGACAACGAGCTAAGATCTATTCGTGCAACGATCGATTTCATGGAATGGAAAACAGCAGATGGTTGTAGTAAATGCCGTCCGGCACTAAATTACTACGTCATGTGTCAATATCCTGATGCAGGTAGTGATGATAGCCAGTCACGCTTCATTAATGAACGTGCTCACGCCAATATTCAAAAAGATGCAACCTATTCAGTTATTCCTCGTATGTGGGGCGGTGGTACGACGCCACAAGAACTGCGAGCAATTGCTGACGTTGCTGAAAAATATGAAGTCAAAACAGTTCATGTCACAGGTGGTCAACGTATTGCCTTATATGGTTTAACGAAACAGGAGTTGCCACAAGTGTGGGGGGAATTAAATGATGCCGGGCTGGTATCGGGCCACGCTTATGGTAAGGCACTACGTACGGTTAAAACCTGTGTCGGTAAAGAATGGTGTCGTTTTGGTACCCAGGATTCTACTCAGCTCGGTGTTGACCTCGAAAAGATGACCTGGGGTTCCTGGACGCCACATAAATATAAAATGGCCGCATCAGGTTGCCCACGTAACTGTGCCGAAGCAACCATTAAGGATTTCGGCGTCGTTTGTGTCGACTCAGGTTATGAGTTACATGTCGGTGGTAATGGTGGGATAAAGGTTCGTGCAACGGACTTGCTTTGCACGGTTGCTACTGACGCTGAAGTGCTAGAATACGCTGCAGCCTTTATGCAAATTTACCGCGAAGAAGCACATTACCTGGAACGTACCGCGCCATGGATTGAGCGAGTTGGTCTAAGTTATGTGAAACAGCATATTGTTGATGATGCAGAAAATCGAAAAGTGCTTGCAGAACGTTTCCATTATTCACAGAGTTTTGCCCAGGATGATCCTTGGGAAGCCCGTGCCAAGGGCGCTGAAAAGCATGAATTTGAACCAATGAAAACAATTAACGCGTAAGCATCTAATTGCGAGATAAGACAATGAGTAATGAATGGATTGAAGTTGGTAGTTTGAGTGATATTCCTAAATTAGGTGCACGCGTAGTGAACGCACCTGGTGGAGATATAGCTGTATTTCGGACGGCAGATGACGAAGTTTTTGCCTTACGTGATGCCTGCCCACATAAAGGTGGACCACTGTCACAAGGTATTGTTCATGGTAATCGTGTTGCATGTCCATTACACGACTGGAAAATCATGCTGGATAGCGGCAATGCAGTTGCTCCTGATGAAGGTTGTGCAGCCAGCTACCCGGTTAAAATTGATGCTGAGACAATTTTTTTATCACTAACACCTAACGATGGTTGTCCTAACCAGGATTAACCTACAGAGTAATAAAGATGCTTTTTGGACGCAAACAAAAGAACCCGATTAAGATCGCTGATAAAGGTGTCGTTGAGTGGAAATATACGACTTGTGGATATTGTTCAACCGGCTGCTCGATTGAGGTTGGCCTGAATGATAAAGGCACAGCCGTAGCATCTCGTGGTGTCAGTGGTGCAGATGTGAATCGCGGTAAATTGTGTTTGAAGGGTATCTTTGAACATGAATTATTTTACACGCCTAATCGTGGTCGTGTTCCGTTAATGCGTGACAAAATCCATGATGAGTTTGAAGAAACGAATTGGGATACGGCACTTGATCATACTGCAAGCGAGATTAAACGCATTCAGGAAACCTATGGTCGAGATGCCTTCGCAGTCGTCTCCACTGGTCAGATTATGACTGAAGAGTTTTATACCTTAGGTAAGCTTACACGTGGAGTCATCGGTACCAACAACTATGATGGTAATACCACCCTATGTATGTCATCAGCAGTATCGGGTTATAAGCGGTCTTTTGGCTCAGATGGCCCTCCGGGTTGTTACGATGATTTTGAACATACCGAATGTTTATTGGCGATAGGTTCCAACCTGCCAGAACAGCATCCCATTATTTACTGGCGTTTAAAACAAGCGCTGGAAAAACGAGATTTTCCGGTCATCGTGGTTGACCCTCGCGTTACAATGTTTGCCCAGATGGCTGATATCCATTTACCCGTGACACCAGGGACCGACTTGGTATTACTCAATGCGCTGGCCCACGTAATTCTTGATGAAGGTCTTGAAGATCGCGCCTATATTGATGCGCATACCAATGGCGCAAACGAGTTTGAAGAATTAGTCGCACAGTATGATCCGATCACTGCCTCACGTATTTGTGGTATTGATGAGGACACGATTCGTAATGTTGCGCGTATTTACGCCAAGGCGGATGCGGCAATGACAATCTGGACTATGGGCATTAACCAAAGTACTCATGGTTCTGATGGTGTCGTCGGTATTAACAACCTGAACCTTATCACCGGCAATATTGGTAAGCCGGGTGGTACTAGTTTGTCGATTACTGGACAGTGTAATGCGATGGGCACACGTGAATGGTCATCTTGTTCAGGTCTGCCAGGTTATCGTGCCCTGGAAAAACCACAGGACCGTAAAGACATTGCTGAATTTTGGGGTATAGAAGAAGACTTTTTGCCCGAGAAGCGCGGCTTGTTCCAGACTGATATTTTTCCAGAGATAGAAACTGGTCAGATTAAAGGCCTCTGGTTAATTGCGACCAACCCAATGACCTCGATGACGAATACCGCGCGAATCCGTAAGATACTTGAAAAAGTCGAGTTTCTTGTTGTACAGGATGCCTATGCTGATGTGGAGACGAATGAATATAGCCACGTGTATTTCCCTGCCGGGATATGGGCTGAGAAGGAAGGCTGTTTCACCAATACCGAGCGTCGCGTGAACCTTATTCGTAACGTACTACCACCGTATGAACAATCAAAACCTGACTTATGGATCTTTAACCAGATGGCGAAGCGTTTTGAGAATGGTGCCAAAGTCCATTTCCCGGAAACCTCGGAAGGGGCGTTTGAAGAAATGCGCCAGCTTTCTAAAGGACGTATGCTGGATTACTCGGGCATGACCTATGACAAGATCGAGCAACAAAGAGGCATTCAGTGGCCCTGTAGTGATGATGACGACAAGGAAGAGGGCACCAAGCGTCTGTATACCGATGGCAAGTTCCAGTACGAAGATGGGAAGGCCAAACTGATCCCCTTACCATTTGTAGATAACAATGAACGTCCTGATGATGACTATCCATTCTGGATGAACAGTGGTCGTGTAGTTGAGCACTTCCATACCCGTACCCGTACGGGCAAGGTGGGTAACCTGAATAAATTCAGCCCAACTCCTTACATGGAAATGAATCCGGATGCGGCAAAAGAACTGGGCATCAAGTCAGGCAGTTATGCACGGCTTACCTCGCGTCGTGGTGATGCGGTCGTGATGGTTCAGCTAACACAGCGTGTGCCACCGAACATGGTGTTTATTCCATTCCATTTTCATGAATGTGTAAATCGAGTGACGTTAGGTTTATTAGATCCACATTCACGCCAGCCAGCATTTAAGCAGTGTGCAGTTAAGATCGAGCCGGCAGCCGACCAGCAAGCAGCGGCAGTGCGTAACGTAGCCGCCCGTACTTTTTAAAAGATAGAGTAAATCATGTTTAAAGTAAGAAATGACGAACCCGATTACGCTTTTATACCAAAGGTAGAATCTCCTGATGAGAATCGATATGGGAAGGCGATTGATCTTGCAAAGGATAATGCAGAGTTAAAGGGTAAGAGTCTCAATATTAACGGCGATGCATCGATTAGCGATAATCCAGATCGTTACAAGCAACATGGTTTCTATTTTAATGCAGATAACTGTATTTCCTGCCATGCCTGTGAATCGGCTTGTAGTGAAAAGAATGATCTTTCGCCACATCTTGCATTCCGTTCAGTCGGTTATGTAGAAGGGGGTACCTACCCGGATTATCACCGCCTGAATATCTCGATGGCCTGTAATCATTGTGACGATCCAGTCTGTCTAAAGGGCTGCCCGACACGAGCTTATACCAAGTTTGCTGAGTATGGTGCAGTGCTGCAGGATCCGGATATTTGCTTTGGCTGTGGTTACTGTACCTGGGTGTGTCCTTATAATGCACCGCAGCTTGATCCTGTTAATGGCCAGGTTGAAAAATGTAATATGTGTGTTGATCGTCTCGAGGTAGGGTTAAAGCCCGCATGTTCTTCAGCATGCTTAGCTGGTGCCCTTGATTTTGGTGTCATTGAAACCACCCCTGAGAATCGTGACCAACTTGAAGTGCAGATACCTGGTTTTCCTTCGCCGGAAATCACTCATCCGAATATTCGTTTTGAGCAAAAGAAGTCATTGCCTCGCGAAATGACACGTCCGGATGTGATGCCTTTACGCTACGAACGTGACGAGCAAGGTCAGGGCGAATTCAAGACCAAGGTACATGAACAGGTAGAAGAGACACAATGGAACCTGCGTAAGCTACGTTCTCGGGAAGATCCCCTGGTGTTATTTACCTTGATATCGCAAATGGTAGTTGGGGCATTTCTTTTCCTGTTCTTCGGTCCAATGCTGGGTCTAAATGAATTAACACCTGCAGCCCATCCGTTGGCTTATTCTTTGTTGCTATTTGGTTTGTTGGGTATAGAAACCTATGCCTTGTTTATATCGACCATGCACCTGGGTAAGCCGCACCGATTCTACCGGGCCTTTAATAACTTACGTTATTCACCGGTGAGTCGTGAAGTCGCGAGTTTGGCCGTTTTTTATAATTTACTTGGCGCCTATGCCCTGTTAGTAACACTCCCGTTTGTACTAACCGATTGGTTAGGAATGCCGGCAGAGTTTGTTGATACTTTAACCAGCATAGCTGGCTGGGCTGCAGTCATTGCAGGTCCTGTATCACTGTTCTTTATGCACAGCATTTATCGTATCAAGGCGCGACCTTTCTGGAATCACTGGCAGGTGCTGACTAGTTTCTATGGCAACATGTTTGCACTTGGTGGCTTATTAATTGCGCTTGTTTTCGGTAGTGTATTACTCATACAAGGACAGGAAATATCGTTATTGTTGCAGGTCTCTGCCTGGATGATGCTGGGTGGTTTGGTTCTGGAAGGTTTCGGCTTATGGCGCCATGCGGCTGATATGAACAAGCAGGGCGGTGAAGGTGCAGCCTCTCATTTTGTGCAATGCAGTGATTTCGGCAAAACATATAGCGCCAGGAACATTGGCTTACTGATAGCGATATTATTTGTTGCAGGAATATTACTGGTTTCACCTGCAGGTGCAATCGGCCTGGTCAGCATGGCTGTTATCGCGTTTATTATGCTGGCGACAGCAGTTGTTGGTCGTGCATTATTTTACGTATTGGTTATTCCAACCACCATGCCGGGTGCTTTCTTCTGGCGCAATAAAGGTTTCCAGGAACATGCTCGTGAAACCGGTTTGGCTGATATGCCGCAGGTTGGTGTGGTGCCCGATTCACATTAATTGTTGAGATGACTATGTTCCTCGTTTTTTGGGGCCAGCTGGCCTACAAGACAGAAGGAACTCTTAAGTCATTGAAAGAATTGCTATTTATGTAGGGTTAGCAATATGACCCAATGAGGTCATTCCGGTTTACCCATTTATAAGGTTAAGATCACGTGTAATCATAGAAATATCACTCCTGTGGGGGGAGTCATATGGATATTTTGAAAGTTTCACGTGCTTTATTAGCAGGTACTGTTCTGGTCTTTGCTTCTGCTGCGAATGCGGCACTAATCGACTTTACAGATGCTAGCTGGGGAGCAGCCATTGCGGCTGGAGACGGCACAAGCGCAACCCTGGGCAATATCACTTTGACCGCTGGTGGCGATAATGCTCACCTTACTTTTAATGGTACAGGTGATCAGGGTGGCTGCCAGGCAGGTCAATCAAGTCACGGCCTTGCTTGTGCAGGAGATGGTATCGGCGTTAACAATGATGAAATTACGCAAAGCGGTAGTTCATTTACTTCATCCGATCAGAGTATCACTATAAGCTTTGCAGAAGCCGTTGATGTGAATGATCTATTCGTACTGGATTTGTTCGGTAGTGAGCGCACGGGTGAAATTGCGATTATTGACGGCAATCCATATGCGGCACCGGTGGGTAACCTTGGTATTCCAGGTGGTTTTTATGCCACGGGTTATTCTGAACTGGGCATTTTATCAGTTGTGCTTTCCGGTAACACCGATTGGTTTAGTGACTATGCCCTGGCGGCAATAGATGTTGAAGTCTCACCAGTGCCATTACCAGGTGCGATGCTCCTGTTTGGCTCAGCCTTGTTAGGGATGTTCGGTTTTAAACGTTTTTCCTAGGCTCATTTTTTATCGTAATTTTTAAGCCAGCTTTATTCGGGCTGGCTTTTTTATTTATAGCGTTTGACCTAGTCAGTATTGAGTAACGCGCGAAGACTACTGAGAGTTGCTCTGCCTTCTTCCTGAGTTTTTTCAGGGTCAGCCTTTTCTCCTTCGAAGTGCAACAGGTCTTGGGGGATCTCATCGAGAAAGCGGCTTGGTGTGCACTGGATCATTTCACCGTAACGTTTTCGGCGCATGGCATAACTGAATGACATTGTTTTTTGTGCGCGTGTAATACCGACATAAGCGAGTCGTCGTTCTTCTTCAATATTGTCTTCCTCGATACTAACGCGATGTGGAAGCAGGTCTTCCTCCATACCAACCAGGTAAACATGAGGGAACTCCAGGCCTTTAGCCGCGTGCAATGTCATCAGGTGAACATGATCGCCATCTTGCTCATCATCTCGATCCAGTATGTCGAGTAGGGTAAGGCGACTGACTATATCGCCTAGCTCAGCCTCGCTGGATTTTTTCGCTAATCGGTCGACCCACTCGATCAATTCATTAACATTATCCATCTTTCTTTCTGCGATTTTTTCATCTGGGTAGTTATCTTTAAGCCATTGTGGATAATCAATATCACTAATCAGGCTTTTTACTACCAGAGTAGGGGCATCGTTCTCAGCTGCGTGGACCAGGTTGTCAAGCCAGTTGCAAAAGTACTCTATACGACTAACTGCGCGAGCAGGCAAGGCTTGTACGATTGCCTTGTCATGCATTGCAGCGAAGAGGCTTGAATTCGTATCGGCAGAAAAGCTAACCAGTTTTTCAAGTGTGCCAGGGCCTATTTCACGGCGTGGAGTATTTATAATGCGTAACATGGCATTGTCATCATCAGGGTTTGTGATGATGCGCAGGTAACACATAATATCTTTGATTTCAGTGTAGGAAAAGAAGGAGGTGCCACCACTTAAGTAATAGGGGATATTATATTCCCGTAGCGCACGTTCAAATAAACGTGATTGGTGATTACCTCGGTATAGAATTGCATAGTCCTTGTGATCTGTACGATGCCTGAATTTATGGTGCAATAGTCGAGTGACAACTTTTTCTGCTTCCTGTTCTTCATTGGCCGCGCGGATTACTTGCAGTGACTCACCAAAACCAAGTTCACTCCAGAGTGCTTTTTCAAACACATGTGGATTATTGGCTATTAGGCTATTTGCTGCCTGGAGAATTCCACCCATAGAACGATAATTTTGCTCAAGTTTAATGACGCGTAGATTCTTATAATCTTCTGCAAGCAAATTCATATTTTCCGGTTGTGCACCACGCCAAGCGTAGATTGATTGATCGTCGTCACCGACCACTGTCAGGCAGCCACGCTCACCAACCAAAAGTTTGACTAACTCATACTGAGTGTTATTCGTATCCTGGTATTCATCGACCAACAGGTAGTGTATTTTTGCTTGCCATCGATTAAGAACATCAGTTTCTTTTTTTAGTAACTGCACCGGTATTAATAACAGATCATCGAAGTCGATGGCATTGCAGGCATGTAAATGACGGTCATATGCTTCGTATAGCTCGGCCATGCGAGCGATAAGTTTGTCTTCGGCACTCGCCATCGCTTGTTGATGTGTTATACAGGCAGATTTCCATGCCGATATCTGGTTGCGCAGCATCCGTAATTTTTCATCGGTCTCGCCACGTGCTAACTCATTGAGTACGCCCATACTGTCAGTATCATCATATATAGAGAACCCGGTACGGTAACCCAATGTTTCAAGTTCACTGCGAATGATATTTAGACCCAGGGTATGGAAAGTGCTGATGCGTATCCCTTTGCTGGTGTCTTTGTCGAGTATTTCACTAATACGTGAGCGCATCTCACGTGCGGCCTTATTGGTAAAGGTAACCGCTGCAATGCGACGTGGTTCAAGACCATGTTCGCCAATGAGATCGGCAATCTTGGTGGTAATGACGCGGGTTTTACCGCTACCGGCTCCGGCAATTACTAGCAAAGGGCCGTCACGATAGCGAACAGCTTCTAGTTGACTTGGATTAAGCAAAGACAAGGACATGGGTAATAGCTAACTTTATGAAATTTATGAAATTATTTACATAGGACTACTGTTTACAGCTAATACCATGTTACCCTCTATGATACATAAAAATAATCACTCATACATCTATAAAACTATGTCTGATGAAATACAGTCGCGCATTGAAGCCCTATTCGGGGCTTATCGGGAAAGTCTGCCGGAATTGCTTGCCGAGTTAGATTCAGCGTGGAGTAGTTTATCTGCCAAATGGGATGATACAGTCGCCAAAGATTTTGACCGCAAGGTGCATGGTATTGCAGGTTCAGCACCTACATTTGATTTAGTTGATGTAGGCGAGGCAGCAAAAAAACTCGAACTGGCATTTAAGATCCTTGTTAGGGAAAAAACTGAATTTGATGGGGATTTATATAGTGAAACTCACCAACTGTTTCTAGATCTAAAAGAAACTATATCATCCAAGCTTAATTGATTAGTTATTCACCACGTCTACCTTAATATGTAACTGGGACTCTGAGCTACTATCACGGTGGGTGGAGTGGAGTGTACCCGAACGGGATTGCCTAGACTGTTGTGTGACACCACCAATGCTAATCCACTCACCGAGTTTACCGCGTAGTGTAGTGCCCGTATGCTGGGTATTAAATGTCTGCTTGCCATGACGGTTAAGGCTGACATTGTTTTGTACAACATCCAGGCTTACGTGCTCACCTGATACGCGCGGCACAACGTAAAACCCGCTAGTTCTATTTGCATAACGCACAGTGTTGCTTTCGCGACCAAATTGATCGATTCGACGTTCTCCTACAGGAACAAGTTGCCCAGTCTGAATAAATGCCTGGCGGCCTTCGGTGACATTAATGCGACGAATTGAGTCATCATCTATTGAACGGCGTGTTTCATGTAACCTGATCTTAGCCGGACCACCACCATTAACTGACACACGTGCATCACCAGACCGTATAGTGCCTGATGCACTGAGTTCGTTTCTGCTGGCTGAAGAAACACCACCACGACGAAGACTGATAGTTAATTGTTTGGGCGGACTATCGAGCTGACGAACCAGGTCGTGTACCTGCTGTATGGTTTTTTCTGAACCACTAATAATGAGCTTGTAACCCTGTGAGCTGATACCCGTCCCAGGTTCAAGCAAGGGTTCAATGATCGGGATAATTTCATCGGCACTACGGCCTTGTAACTGGATTACTTCAATGCGGTCTGCCGCGAAGCTGGCACCAGAGAAAATGAAAAGTGCTGCAACAAGAATAACTTTATACACGTTTTGAGTATTCAAAATTTTTCTCCTATTGCTAGCTAGATACTGAGTTGGCGAAAATTAGGATCGTTGCTTGCCTCGTGCCACATGCTGTCAAATGATTCTGAAACATCTTTAAGTTGACGCGCCGCACAGTAATCAACGTCAGCAGGGTACTTGTCGGCGTAAGCACGGCGTATCCACGCTTTATTGTCAACGATCAACCAGGCTTCGTTGAATTCTTTAAAGCGTTTTCCCTGGATACGGATTTCTATAAAAGAGGTTAGTTTGCGAGCCAGGTCAATAATACGGTGTCCTTGTTTGATGGCTTTGTTACTATCCTGGATCAATATCCTGATTTTAGCCTTAGGTCCGCTGGTGGCCAGCTTTTTAACTGCAGACACAAAATCATCGTTGTCATAGATCTTATGATCAAGATCACGGCTAACAATATCGAGCGTATAGCGTGCCTGTTTAACAAGTTCCCTGCCTGCAAGGCGATTTTGTTCAGCATCCTCCAATTTGATAACAGGAGATTTACCAATCGTTGCGGTTAATATTGTATTTTCTATGTCAGTATTCATCGGCTTTTGCTGGTTGTATGTTCATGATCATTTTGTAATGAGGGATGCCGGCATCCTGGAATTCTTCACCTATGACAGTAAACCCGTGTCGTTGGTAAAAGCCAGTCGCCACGGTCTGTGCATTCAGGCTAATATTTTTGACACCATTTTCCTTCGCCTGTTCCAGTAATGTTTTTAACATAAGCGAGCCAATTCCCTGTTGCCGGTATGGTTTGAGAACAGCCATGCGGCCAATCTTCGCCATGGCACCTTCAGTATACATGCGTGCAGTTGCGATGTTGCTTGTGTTATCTCCTGAAACAAGCAAATGC
>Ga0316207_10003786_pt1 | contig 13720 bp, 16 predicted proteins | sample 6weekpyrite_MG_FD_204943 | JGI IMG/M metagenome (GOLD analysis project Ga0316207, IMG submission 204943) | Microbial mat bacterial communities from mineral coupon in-situ incubated in ocean water Damariscotta River, Maine, United States -... | ecosystem: Environmental > Aquatic > Marine >... | reverse complement strand
GTATGTTATTGTAAAAGTTCATTGGGTTTTCTCCTGTTGGTTTTGTCACCTTTCAGTTTAGTAAACTTTTTTTAAACTGAGGAGAAGGCTCAATGAGTATCAAGTATGTCAACCGGACAGTTTTTTGCTGCGCGCTTTTGTGCATTTCGCTTCGTTATATTTTTGCACAAAATCACTCTACAAAAAACTGCTGGTTACATAGACATTAGCTCAATCAAAAAGGAGATAGAGAGATGAAGAAGATGGTGACTGCAGTATTGGTGGCTGTGCTGATGCTGGCCGGGTCGGTACAGGCCGTAGAGAAAGCGCTAACAGAGAAGAGATTTGACCAAACTGACGGGGTTCTCGCAAGAGCTGGTTCGGTTGAGGATATTGAATACAAGATCATGGTCCAGCGAGCTACTCAAACGGCAATCTATTACATGCCTGCAGCTGTCATGGTGGACTTCGTGAAGGCAATCCGCCGTGACCTGGGTGGAGACATCAATGATGTGGCTTATCTGAATGCACCGCTGGGATCTGATGACGGTTTCCTGACCGCAAACGATGTAACAGCCTACGCCTGGTCCTCCCTGTCCTCTGAGCGCGGACCCATTATCGTCGAAGTGCCTCCTGCAACGGATAAGGTGAGTTACTTTGGCTCCATTTTGAATGCATGGTCTCAGCCCATCGAAGATGTCGGGCCTGCCGGCAGGGATAAAGGCAAAGGTGGAAAGTATTTACTGTTGCCACCTGGGTACGATGGAAAGAAGACTAAAGCCGATCTCGAGAAGGAAGGGTATTTTGTATACCAAACAGATACGTATGAGTATGGTTTCTCCTTTCGCCCACGACTCTATAACAAAGCCACTGACAAGGATGCCGGTGACTATGCGAAGGGAGTTAAAACCTACTACTTGTCCGAAGCAGACAACCCGCCACCAACCAGGCACCTTGATGCTACTGAGAAGAGCTATGATTGCCTTCCTTACTACAACTATACATTCTTTCAGGACATTGATCATGTCGTGCAAAACAATCCCATTCGCACCCAGGACAAGGCAATGGTCTCACTTCTCAAAGACCTGGTATCCTAAAGGGGAAACCTTTTAAGCCGACAGACAGGCAGAAAAAAGCCATGAGCGAAGGCCTGCTGCTCGCCTACGCATCAATGCAGAAATACTTTGTGACGCCCGGCAAGTCTATGGAACCCCTGTGGAAAGATAAGAATGGGAAACCGAAAACCCATTGGATGTTCTGGCTTTTTGCACCGGGGCAGGCCGAAGCTGGATTCACCCATGAGACCGACACCGAGGTCCTGGTGGATGACAGGGCCGCGAAATACTTTTATGTTACTTATTTTCCCAGGTACCTGGGCGGAGGCACTTTCTACCTGACGGGACTGTTTGATTCCAATGGTGATATGTATGACGGTAAATCCATATACAAACTCAATGTCCCGAAGGATACGCCTGCCAAGGATTTCTGGTCGGTTATTGTCTACAGCATGGAGACCAAGAATTTCATTCGTGACGTTGAGCGAGTTGGGCTCTCAGCTCGAAATGCGGAATTCATGCAGGTAAATAAAGACGGCTCCTACGACATCTACTTCGCCTCGAAAGCACCCAAGGGGAAAGAGTCGAACTGGATTCCAACCGGCGAAGACTTTTTTCTGTTGTTCCGTCTCTATGGGCCGAAGACCAAGGACTTTTACAAGAGCTGGATACTTGGCGATCTTGAGAAGGTAGAATAGAAAAAGTGGGGTCAAAAAAAGTGGAGTCAGAGCCAATGCCAGTAAGTTAGGGAAATCTTGATAATGTAGGTTCGAATTTATTCGAACAAAGCCCTTTATAACGTACTCATGCGGATGCAAACTACGCTACGCTTCGTTTACACCGCACAGTTTGATAATTATGTGTCTAAAAATAAAATATTCTAATAGGAGATAAAATGTTTAACATACCAGCATTTACCCTAAGAAAGAAGGTTGCAGTTTTGACTTTGATTACTACTTAAATAAACACATGCCAATATCAATAGAGTTACTCTCCAAAGCGAAAGGATTTAAAGGGGTATCTGTTGAGCGTGTCGCCTTACATGACGCTCAAGTTTACGTTAGGAAAAACAAAGAATACATATGGGTTTAGATACTGTTGAATTATTAATGGCAATTGAAGATGAATTTGGCATCCATATAGATGATGATGACGCCGTCAATTTAACTACTCCTGAAGAGGCTGCCAACTATGTATACGCCCGTGTTCGTAAAAGCGAAGAAGACCCATGCCTTTCTCAAAAAGGATTCTACAAACTCCGTAAAGTAATTACAGAAACATTTAATGTCAAAAGAAATAAAATAAAACCAGACACAGAACTAAAAGAGTTACTGGGCGACAATATTAAGCGCAATTGGAAGCTTCTCAAAAATTCAATTGGTGTTAAAGACTTTCCGCATTTGAAAAGAAGCAATGCTTTATTTTACAGTGCGGTATTAATAGCACCTCTTATTACTGTGATCCCATTACTATTAAATAGCGCCCCTTTAGAACTAATATTAATTTCGTTTTTGCTCCTTTCTGTACTCCTCAATAGCATCACGTACAAAATGGCCAGCATTATTCCAACTGAATACGCAAGTGTAAGCTCACTTATTCCATATGTTGAGTGTAGCAAGAACACAATCTGGGAAAAAGAACACATAATTCAACGTATAATTGAAATTACATCTGAACAACTAAGCATACCCATTGAGAAAATAAACAAAGACTCTCACTTTGTGCAAGAGCTTGGGGCTGATTAAAAATGACTAACAATAAAATTAACTCAGGTAATAATGGTGTTAGGGATTAAAATGGACTTAAAGAAGATGTTTATTGTTTTTATAATTGCATTTAGTAGCAATACTAATGCGCTTGATAAAGGTGATATAGGTGAATATGCAGTAATCCATAAAGATGGCCATGTTACAAATAAGATTTTTCGTGTTGCCTATACTAACGACAACTGGAAAATTGAAGATCGAAAAATAGATGGTTCTTGGGAAGGGGTAACATGTGAAAAATATTGCATACTTTCAAACTCAACAGAACAAGAAGTAGAGTTATTTATGGGAGGCAAGCCACCAAAAAACATGTCTACTAGCTGCATACATAACAGAGAGTTTGCATTTTGTAGTGTCACAAAAAGCGATGAGAAAATCCGAAAATATCTATTCCTTGTTATTACACAGAATCCTGCAATAGCCATAAATTTACAGCCATTAAGAAATAGTGAAAAGAAGCCTTAACAATACGCCCTGAGGTGGACAACAAGTCCAGATTTACCCATTAACAGCATAGGCCAATAATGGTGAGCCTCTTTTTATAAGCGCTTTCAGGTACTTTGATTCATCGTACGGTGTGTTTGTTTTCCTGCACCTGTAGGCAATTCTAATCCATTTAAAAGCCAGCGACCTTATCACCGTATTATGTGATTTCCCTTACTGATTTGTTGCTCATAGTACGCCTTTGCCCAAAACGAATATCGTACGGACTGACCTGCCCATTCAACAAAAGTTTGTCTAAGGAATTTCGGGCAACTATACAGCCAATATGTCCATGATTTCTGACCACTCTGCTCAATAACCGGTGCGACACCGACAGATTTTTGTATTTCCGAAGCACTGTTATACTTTTCGCGGTTAACACCAAAGGCGACAAGTAGTCGAGGTGCCAGTTGAGGGCCCGCCCCAGGAAAACTATCAAATAAAATTCGATCATCCTGGTTTTTATAATATTTCTTTATTTCATTATCCATGCGCATCACTGACTCAATGAGTAGTTTTAGCTGAGGCACTAACAACTCAATCATAATCCTATTGGGTTTGATTGCAACACCGTTATCGGTTAACGGAACTTGCTTACCAGGATAGCGTTTTTTCAAAGATAAAGCCCAGTCATTGAGAGACTCAGGCTTACAGGAAATAACAGAATATTTATATTTTTTCGTATCATAAGGCAGTTCACACACATCATGCTTTTTATCAGCCCAATCAATACCAACTAAAGCAACAAAATCATTCACTATTGGCTCTTTCATAAATCACCTCATAGTAGTAAAGTATGTTTTAGAACATGTAAAACTCGTTTCTCGTAGTTCTCATAGATAGTCGGTGAAGCGGCAATCACTGAGTATGCGTTTTGGTGCAGATTGACTTCTACTGGCTCTATTGCCTTGTTAGAAACATCAAGTGCTTGTCGTTCAATGTTCGTAGCCAGTAGAAGCATATTTCACTAAATTTAATAAATGATAAATACAATAATTAATGGAGTTGTACAACGATAAGTCAATCAACTTTGCGCGAAAAAGTCGTGCGTCAGATCGGTCATTCAAGCGTTAGTTAATAATAATGGATACAACAGCAAGAGCATTTGAAGTCAGATTAAGAACTAATTTCAGGAGGTCATCATGGCAAGAAAGACAAAAAAACCTAAGTGGAAGCCAGGCAAAATTGCTAAAAAAGTATTAGCTATTCTTGCGACGATTTTTCTTCCTGTAATAGGAATTGCACTTGCTGCTGTGATTGGTCAAGAAGTTGGGAACTCCATAGCAGGACCAGCGGGGAGCGCGACCGGCGGGGTTATCGGTGCTGTAGTTGGCATTGCTACTGTAGGCATTGTCGGGATCGCTTATTTCACAAGAAAAAAATTACCGCCCAAGGAACCCGAGCCACAATCGGAATTAACGTCACCAGTCACGCAACCAGAACCTGCTCTTCAGCATGCAGTGAATCAGGAAACAGTTGAAAGAGAACGTGATCATTATGTTTGTAATAGCAATACACATGAAATTCATGATACAAAAAACCTTCAACCCGCTTGTAATTTTGAAATGATATTGGAAGAGCATAAAATAAAACTAGGCTCTCTTACAGAAGTTGAAGAAGCGATAAAGAATCAAGGTTATGACGGTTGCAGATGGTGTATGTCGCAATATGATACAGGCTAAGCAATTAAAAGCGTCTATACCCTTGACTGAGTAATGAAAGGAATAGAAAAAAAGTGGGGGGAAAGAATCGGTGCAGCACAAAAATATTAGTACCAATAGTCATACAGCGATATCTAACAACAGGCTCCACAGGAGTTTTTGTCCGTGATTCGAAGTGTTAAGTTTAAAAAATGTGCTTAAATCGAAATTAATATCATCACTACCATACTAGTACTTGCCCTTGTACTATTTTCAATCATTGGTCTCGTGTTCCTTGTGTCTGAGTTAATATCCAGTGGTAGTTACAATAATGGTTGGGTAGATTTTTTGTTTGCCGGTACGGGTTATGGTTATTTTGCAGTATTAATATCTAGCATTCGCTAAAAAGTAGCACGGCTTATTAAGGATGTTAGGCGCAAAAAGACGTTATGAAAAAAAAGAAATTCTTGCATTTTTACTTTCTCCTTTAGCTCCAGTAATAGTATTTTGTGCTGGCATTTTTATATGGAGCATTGGTTTTAGCGAATTAGAACTAACATTATACAAATCAATAATAGGCATTACACCATTCGCAATGATGTCAGCTATTGTTTCATATATTGTAACATTGCTTATAGCCTTACCATTTTATTACGAAGCAAAAGGCGAACAAAACTATTTAAGTAAAATTACTATATTTAAATTCTCAATTATAATAGGTGGCATTCTAATGTCACTAATAAGCTTTCTATTTGGAGCCAATGAAATTATAGAAATTGGTGTTTTTGCAATAATTGGCATGTCACTAGGCTTCACTTTTGGTTATACTTTTTGGTTTATAATAAGAAAAAGCCTGACAAGAAAGTCAAATGGGACAAATGACACTTAACTTCTATGGTTCTTTTAACTTACACTCCTAATAACCACAATAAACAACTAGCCTTCTGGGGTGCTCACAGATCACCTAGGTGTTAGGTTGCGCAGAAAGTCATGAGTGAATTAGCAATTAGAGACTTATAGAAGAGTATGAAAATTTTATGCCAGAAGATATAACTAGAGTGGCTTCGCAAACAATGAGTAATAATAAAGTTGATATAGAACCAAACTCAACAATATTCTTTCTTGATTCTACTGAAAATAGTAAAAATTATATAGATAAATTTATTTGTTCCTCTATAAAACGATACTTTGATCAAATAATCACTATTAGACAGGTACTGCGTAATATTAGACCAGAATATAAGCACCATTATATTTAAGGAAGCCTGACAAGACTCTCGTTCGGATGCAAACTACCTTCGCTTTAATTACTCTTACAGCCTGGTAGTTAGGCTGTCAGTAGTATTTGGGTATGGAAAATAATTTATTAGTACAGAAATAAGGCATTGGATTGGCTTTACTCGCGGAGATTAGTGGTTGGGCTAAAATGTTGATGCAGACTCATTGCAGCTATATACAATGGCAAAACCTACCGAATTTATAAGTTGCTTGGGTTTAAAAAAAATAGTATTCCAGGGCCGCTTAGAGAAGGTTGCAAATTGCAAATACAGCCGATGAAATTTGAGCTATATAATGCCTTGCATTGGCATGAACTCGGACAGTTTAGTAAGTTGGTAAATTTATGCGTATATATAACGGTGAATGCAGGTAGTGGGAAGTCAACCTTTGCTAGAAACATTGGCAAAGCACTTGGAATTAATGTTTATGGATTGGATAAAATTATTTGGAGTGAAGGATGGAAAAAGAAACCACTGTATGAACGAAAGAGGCTTGAGGAAGAACTTGTGTCAAAATCTCAGTGGATTATCGAAGGCGTTTCTTCAATCGCGCGGCAGGCATCAGATCTCATTATATTTTTAGATTTTCCAAGGAGTGTATGTTATTTAGGCTGTATAAAAAGAAACTGGCGTTATCTTTTTACGTCTCGGCCAAACCTGCCAGACAATTGTCCTGAAATTAAGATCGTACCTACTCTTATAAAAATAATTTGGTGCTTTCCTTATGTAGCCAAGCCTGTGATTATAAATGACATTTGTGTACAAAAAAGGCATCTATTATAATATCTAGTAATGATGAAACTGTTCTGTTGCTTAATAATTTAAATCTTAGTGTTAAATGTGAGCTCCAAAATAAAAAAATATGCCGGTAGACTTAATGAGCTTTTTAAAACAGAATGGTGTTGAGAATGTAACGCTTCAGTCAACACAAGCTGGTATCGAATGTTAAATAAACGCATAATAAATAAAGTTCGTGTGCGAAAAGCATGCACAGTTGGACCGGTAAAAAATCGGCCGGCCACTTATTAGGTCGTTATGTGTTTTTAGAAGTAACTGAAGTCGAACCAAAGTGTACATTTACAGGCATATTTGCTTAGTTAGATGAAAAAATTATTTAGTCTTATTTCTACAATATTATTAGCAACATTAGTTGTTTTTACAGCAGCTAATGCGTTCTTTACTCACAATGATGAGGTGCCTGGCAATAAGGAAATCATTGTTCTGCTTCATGGCCTGGGTCGAAGTAATACTTCAATGTGGTTGCTTGCTTCTCGACTTGAAGATGCTGGGTATTATGTTCAGCGTATAGGGTACAGCTCACTACATCAAAAACCTGATGAAATTTTGCAGGACATCAATTCACAAATTAACCAATGTTGCCAAAAACATGCGCATAGTGTTCATTTCGTAGGGCATTCACTCGGTGGACTGATGGTTAGAGCTTATCTACAAAATAACAAGGTAGATAAACTGGGAAGAGTCGTATTATTGGGTACGCCAAATAAAGGCACTGAAGCGGCTGACCACTTCAGTAATAGTTGGCTAATGGATATTCTGGGCCCAACCGCTAAAGCCCTGGGTACCGACGATAAGAGTTTTCCAAATACATTAAAGGTGCCATATTATCCCGTTGGTATTATTGCTGGAGAAGTTAAAAGTGAATTGAATGATCCAGTTATACCTGGAAAAGATGATGGGGTTGTTTCAGTAGAAGCAACCAAGATTGATGGTATGACGGATTTCATCATTATAGAAACAGGTCATTCCAGAATGCGTTATGATAGTGAAGTGGCGGATCAAACCATCGAGTTTATAAAAAATGGTGCTTTTAAAGTGCAATAAAAAAATATAAAGATAAGGTAACTATGCGTAAGGCATTGATTGCCGGTGCAACCGGCTCGATCGGCTCGGTGTTATTGAAATTATTAAACGACTCCGAGCAATACTCGGAAATTCACTGCATCGGAAGGCGAGACCCAGCCACCTCAGGCGAAAAGATCAAGGTTCATATCGTTAGCTACGATGAACTCGATCAGCTCAATTTGCAGCAAGCCATTGACGACGTTTTCTGCACTATAGGAACCACCATTAAAGCGGCCGGCTCGGTGGAGGGCTTCAAGAAAGTAGATCGAGATTACGTTCATCAGGTGGGCAAGCTGGCCCAACGCCTGAACGCGAAAACCTGTTCCGTGATCAGCGCCATTGGAGCCAACGCTGAATCGTCTAACTACTACAACCAGACCAAGGGCGAGGCAGAGGAGCTGCTACAAAACCTGGACTTAAATTCTCTGCGTATCTTTCGTCCCTCCATGCTGCACTGCGGCCGTGATGAGCTTCGTTTGAAGGAGGAGGCAGGTTACCTGGTGCTCACGATTTTGACCCCGCTGCTACAGGGGCCGTGGAAAAAATACCGGCCTATCCACGTCGAACAGGTCGCGAAAGCCATGTATGAAACCGCTAGGCAAAACTACCCGGCGGTACATATTTTCGAAAGCAACGAGATCCAGCGTTTCTAGCGCAAAGCCATCATCTATCGTGCAGAAGGAACGAACCGGTTTCTGAAGGTCTGCATTTGTCGAAAGGATTTAAATGAAATACGATAACGACAAGGCCATAAACACCTAACCTGAAAATGTGTGCCGGATGGCTACGGCAGTAGCGGATAAACCCGATGGCGGTAGCCGGGTGCGTGGTTGCAGTTGTTGCTCACGTTCCCGTTCAGAAACACCAACACTATGGAGTGAAAAATGAATGAAGCATCCTCATCAATGAAAGCACGCGCGTTTCTGATTTTCTGTGCCGTCGGCCTGGTGCCCATTGCGCTTGGGTACGGTGCCAAACCGTCGGCCAGCCTCAATGCCCTTTTCGGCATCACGGTCGACACCACCAATCTCACGCACATCATGCGGGCCGTGATGGGGATGTATTTAGGAATGGTCGTGATCTGGGTTTGGGGTGCTTTCAAAAAACAGATGACGATTCCCGCGCTGGTGAGCTGTGCGGTTTTCATGCTCGGACTTGCCGCCGGACGCATACTCAGTATCATTGTGGACGGCATGCCACACTGGCTACTGGTTGTGTATGCAGCACTTGAGATTGTGCTTGGTCTGGCCGCGATTGTAATTTACAGGGGATCAATCAAGGAATAGCCTGTTGAACTGATCCAGTCAATTACAGAAACGGCTCCCATACTGAAGAGAAGTGTACGAATAAAACCTGTAAGTATTCACTGCTCGCGCTATCCCCGCTGATGCTGGGTTGCTCTCCAATGCCTTGCTTGTGCCTTGCTTGGACACCCATGCCTTGCTTGGACACCCATATAAAAAGAGACTAGGTTTTCAACTAAGTCATTGATTTAGTTCAATTTTTAGGATGGGTGATGGGATGGACGCCTCTTGAAATACGGCGTCACAATGCGCCAAACGGGTGTTTTCTAACTCAATTAAATTCGAGGAGCATCCATCATGAGTAATCATAGCTTGATTGCCATTAGACTTGGCAAAAAAATGTTTTTCAAGTGTACATCGTTAATTCAAATAACCGAGTGCTGATGAATAAATCATTTAATCGCAATGCCTTAAGTGAATTTATGATTAAGCAAAAACTGACTCTTGTTGCCATGGAAGCGTGTTACTCAAGCCATTATTGGGGGCGGCTATTTGAATCTTACGGCCATCAAGTAAAACTGTTACCAGCGCAACACGTTAAGCCGTTTGTGCGTGGAAATAAAAATGATCATAATGATGCACTGGCGATTGCAGAGGCGGCTAAACGTCCTGATATAAAAACGGTGCCCATTAAAAAAATCGCTCAGCAAGATATACAATCACTGCATCGTTTACGCGAGCGCTGCGTGAGCTAACGTACGAGCTTATCAAACCAGACACGAGGGAAACATAGGGAAACAGGACACCCAGTTTAAATTGCTATTCATCAAAATACTTTTCAAAAAATGGCTTCTTCAATTCAGCTGTGATGAGTTTATGTTCCGTTGAGTTGTCAAATTTAGGTGAAAATTAAACGTATTTAAGACTTAACTAAATCCAATCCACAGTAAAACTTCAGCAAGGAACGGAGGTTGATTTGTAAATGATTATGTTTTAATTGTTACGGAAATTAGTGTTCACAACAGTGTTTGAATGCTGTGCGTTTATAATCCATTTTTCCACAGGCCACCTTATGGTTTATGATGGAACCCACTTAACTTTTTAACTTGCTTTCAAATTCGTGGATAAATGCAGCCAGATTTTATTTCAAAGTTTAATCTGCTTAATAGTGGGGGTAAGTTTGTAATAATTGTGCCACGTTTATCATGGCGAGTTTGTTTACCTGTCCAGTCGACCTGGGCCATATAATCCGTTATTTTAATGGGTAGACCTTTGGGCATGTCTTTGCTGGGATTGCCTACAAAGGGAATCAGGTTGTGTGGGGCTATTGGCATTTTTCATTCGGTCGGTGGGTTTTTTTAGCGGAATCTATTCGGGTTTTTATACTGGTATGGCCTGAGGTTTCAGGTGTGTTATTCATGTTTGCACGTATGGGATTTAAGCCTACATAGACAATACAGGCGGCCAGTGCGGTTTCATCTATCAGGGCCTGTAACTTTAATCGGCCCATAAATACAGGACGTATGGTATGCCGGATTTGCAGGAGCAAAAGCCGGTGCCCTGAAACGTCCGGTACATTGATCTGCTTTATTGGCCTGTCTCGCGATATCTTCATTAGTGATTCTCATAATTCAGCTAATGTTCATCAGGCGTTGTCGCCATACTTCTGCCTGTTCTTTTAAGGCATTGTGTTGTGCTTAAGAAAGTGTCGCACATTGTTGGTAACGTTGTGAGAGCGCATTACCTTTATAGAGTTTATGCCAGTTTTGTAGTTCCTCGTCATTATTCCAGGCATTGGCCTGGGCCTGGTTAACGTTCTTATTAATTTTGACCCTTATTTAGTTGTTTGAAAAATTACGCTTGCTGGGTTTACTTGTCAAATGTTATGTTGGGTGTCCTAAAAAGCTCGGCTTGACAAGAACAATGATAAAAGAAAAATAAAATAAACTGGGAATAAACTGGTCACCCACCTTAAAAAACTGATATAAATTTCACTAAATCAACAGCTTAGAGTTTATTTTATTTTGAAAAGTACTTGTGATTTAATGTGGGTGTCTGGGTATCTTGTGGATATCTTGAGTAGTTCGCTGTGCACTATTAAATAATGACTATAAAGGAATAAATGTGAATAAAATATTGATTACGGCTTTTGAGCCATTTGGTACCCATAAATTTTTAACGCTTCCAGTTGGGGGACGTAACGAGAGCCGTAAAATGCTTCGTAAATTAGCGGCTAATATTTCATCTGAACGAATTATATTTATGGAGCTTGAAGTTAACCAGGCAGGTATAGATAGACTGAATGAGGTTATTAGACTGCATAAACCTAAAGGTATTTTTTCAATGGGGGAGCACGCGGCAATTTTGTCCCCTAATATTGAAGCATATGCAAATGATGTTCGTCGTACATCTTTGCCGTTGTTTTTCAAAGGCAATAAGAGGATTATGAGTAAAGCCGCTGTGGCCTTAGGTGCTGATGTGAATTGCTCTAAAATTGAGGCATATTATTGCAACAATGTGTATCTTGATAGCTTAAAGTGGGTGCAGGTAAATGGCGGTCATAGTGTTTTTTTGCATCTCCCTGTGTTGAATAGTTCTGCAAAGAACTATATGCAGGTTGAAAAATTATTTAAAGAGTTTTTAACCTATGTCGATCGTCATTAGTTCTCTAAGGTATATTTTTTTCATCAAAAATACACGTTAATACTATTTTTTTGCTATTGTGGGATCATTGGCAATATTAGCAGAACGTGACAACACGCCTTAAAATGACCCTACCCTTATTGTTTGAAAATAAAATAACTGAAAATAACTGGACACACACCTTAAAAAATTGATATGTACAGAGCATATCAGGACACCCATTATATAAAATTAGAATGTTTTTTTAAATATAAATTTATATCGTTAAACTGAAAGGTGATTTTTTCTTCTTTGTATGAAAAGATTCAGTCAAAGAATCGATATTATTAAAGTGTTGACCGAATTTTATCCACAGTTAAACTTCAGCAAGGTGCTGAGGTTCATTTGTTTTTATTCATGAAATATATATTAAGGAAAATACTGCTCACAACAACATTTAAACACCGTGCGTTTATAACCCATTTTTTTACAAGCTACTTTCAAATTAATCACTGAACCCACTAAACCTTTTAATTTGCTTTCAAAGTGCGTTGATAAATGTAACCAGTTTTCTGCTTCAAAGTTTAATCGGTTTAATAGCGGAGGTAGGTTTGCATCAATTTTTCCGCATTTATCATTTCGGCTTTGTTTTCCTGTCCAGTCGACCAGTGCAATGTAATCATTTAGCTTAAAGGGTAAACCATCGGGCATGTCTTTTCTGGTGTTGCCAACAAATGGATACAGGTTACTAGGTTGTTGGCGCTTATCATTTGGGTGACAGGCTATAACGGCCGTCTCTATTCTGTTTTTTATGCTGGTATGTTCTGAGGTTTCAGGTGTTTTACTCATCCTGGTGCGTATTGGATTTAAATCAATATACACCATGCAAGCTGCTAGTGCTGACTCATCAAGCAGTGCTTGTGATTTAAATCGTCCTTCCCAGAAACGACCAGTACATTGATCTTCTTTATTGGCCTGTCGGGCAATATCTTCATTTAATATTTTCATAAACCAGCTGATGCTCATCAGGCGTTTACGCCAAACTTTTACATGCTCTTTTAAGGCACTGTGCTCGGCATTAGATAAAATAGCACCTTGCAGATAACGTTGTGATAATGCGTTGCCTTTATAGAGTTGGAGCCATTTATGTATTACTTCATCATCACTCCAATTAACCGCTTGTGCTTGATTGATATGTAATACCACATGGTAATGATTAGACATGATAGCGTAAGCGCAAATGTCTAATGCAAAGATATCGCCAAGCTCCAATAGTTTATCTTCGACCCATTGCCGACGATGTTCATAGCTTTCACCGGTGTTGATATCGATGCCACATAAAAAGGCTTTGCGCACAACCCGTGACATACAGTGGTAGTAGGGTGTAGCTTCAAGTGACATTTGTGCGTATCGGGGTTTTGGCATGATTAACTTCCTGTTTTATTTATCTTTGTTGTCGGAAAAATTACGCTTGCGGGGTGTACTTGTCAAATGTTATGTTGGGTGTTCGGGTTATTCGGGTTATTCGGGTTATTTTTTGCGGGTTATTCTTGGGTGTCCGGGTTATTCCTCCGGGTTATTCCCACCCGGGTTATTCCCATTCCGGGTGTCCGGGTTATTTCGGATTATTTGTTCGGGTTATTTGTTCGGGTGTCCTGGTTATTCTGGTTATTCTGGTTATTCTCTGGTTATTTCTGGTTATTTTTTGATAAAAACGGCTGGTTATTTTGATCACTAGGATTTACTGGGTTGAGAGCATAGTGTTTTGATAATTATTTTCAAGAGAGGGTA
>Ga0316207_10003784_pt1 | contig 13728 bp, 14 predicted proteins | sample 6weekpyrite_MG_FD_204943 | JGI IMG/M metagenome (GOLD analysis project Ga0316207, IMG submission 204943) | Microbial mat bacterial communities from mineral coupon in-situ incubated in ocean water Damariscotta River, Maine, United States -... | ecosystem: Environmental > Aquatic > Marine >... | reverse complement strand
CATGCTCGGCCAGGTAGTCCGTCAGGTCTTCTGACATACGCTTGGTCAGTGTCGTGACCAGTACACGTTCATTTTTTTCTACGCGTGCGCGTGCCTCTTCAAGCAGATCGTCGACTTGTGTTGCAACCGGTCTTATCTCCACCTCCGGATCAATCAAGCCGGTGGGGCGAACAACCTGGTCGACGATCTCACCAGAGTGTTCTTTCTCGTAATTGCCCGGTGTTGCCGAGACATAGATCGTTTGTGGTGAGATGCCTTCGAATTCATCGAAACGCATCGGCCTGTTATCGAGCGCCGATGGCAGACGGAAGCCATACTCGACCAGCGTTTCTTTGCGCGAACGGTCGCCCTTATACATGGCCCCGATCTGCGGCACGGTGACGTGTGATTCATCAATCACCAGGATCGCATCCTCGGGAAGGTAATCAAACAAGGTCGGTGGTGCCTCGCCCGGTTGTCGTCCGGACAGGTAACGCGAGTAATTTTCAATCCCGGAGCAATAGCCTAATTCCATAATCATTTCGATATCAAACTGTGTACGCTGTTCCAGCCTTTGGGCTTCAACCAGTTTATTGACACTGCGCAACTGCTCAAGACGCTCGACCAGCTCAACCTTGATCTCCTCAACCGCATCGAGCAATACCTGACGCGGTGTGACATAGTGGGTTTTCGGGTAGACGGTCACGCGTTGCACACGTTGCAATACCTCACCCGTCAGCGGATCGAAATAACTCAGCTGCTCGACCTCATCATCGAACAGCTCAACACGCACGGCCTCTTTGTCTGAATCCGCAGGAAAGATATCGATCACATCGCCGCGTACGCGGTAGGTGCTGCGGCGCAGTTCGGCATCATTACGCGTGTACTGCAATTCGGCCAGTCGGCGCAGGATGGCCCGCTGCCCGATCGGTTCACCTTTAACCAGGTGCAAGAGCATGCCCATATAGGATTTGGGGTCTCCCAAACCATATATTGCTGAAACTGAAGCGACGATGATCGTATCCTTGCGCTCGAGGATCGCCTTGGTCGCAGACAGCCGCATTTGTTCAATATGCTCATTGATCGATGCGTCCTTGTCGATAAAGGTGTCCGAGCTGGGCACATAGGCCTCTGGTTGGTAGTAATCGTAGTAGGAAACGAAGTATTCCACCGCATTATTCGGGAAAAACGCCTTCATTTCACCGTATAACTGGGCTGCAAGGGTCTTATTGGGTGCCATGATAATGGCAGGGCGCTGTACCTCGGTAATGACATTGGCAATGCTGAAGGTCTTGCCCGAGCCTGTGACCCCAAGCAGGGTCATACCCGCCTCACCATTACTTAACCCTTCTACCAGGGACTTGATCGCCCCAGGCTGATCGCCAGAGGGGGTGTATTCGGTTTGTAGTTCAAATTGTCGTGACATGCGTGCTTTACGTGGTCTTTGGTCCAGCGATCCAGTATATTACAGGCGTGTGAATTTAGCGCTGTTAATACGTAACACTTTAGAAAATCACCAGCGCACAATACGTTAGGACTACTCGTTTGGACATCAAGCTATCAGAACGCGTGCAGCGCGTTAAACCCTCGCCAACACTGGCGGTTGATGCACGTGCCAAGGCACTTCGTGCAGCCGGTGAAGATATTATCAACCTCGGCGCCGGGGAGCCCGATTTCGACACCCCCGAGCACATCAAGGCAGCCGCCGTACAGGCCATTGCCGAGGGTCAGACCAAATATACCCCCGTGGACGGCACGGCCGGCCTGAAACAGGCTGCGATTGACAAGTTCCAGCGCGATAACGGCCTTACTTATGCCCCTGAACAGATTCTCGTCTCATCCGGTGGTAAACAAAGCTTTTATAACCTCGCCCAGGCGCTGCTGAATGAGGGCGATGAGGTCATTATCCCTGCCCCCTACTGGGTCTCTTACCCTGATATGGTGCTACTGGCCGATGGTACGCCTGTGGTGGTCAGTGCTGGGATTGAACAAAACTTCAAGATCCTGCCTGAGCAGCTTGAAGCCGCGATCACAGATCGCACCCGCCTGTTGGTACTGAACAGCCCTTCCAACCCGACCGGCGTCTCCTACCGCAAGGCCGAACTGGAGGCACTGGCCGAGGTATTACTACGCCACCCGCATGTCCTGATCGCCACGGATGATATGTACGAGCATATTCTTTGGACCGATGAGCCCTTCTGTAACATTGTCATGGCTTGCCCGGAACTCTATGACCGCACCATCGTACTCAATGGTGTTTCCAAGGCCTATTCCATGACCGGCTGGCGCATTGGTTATGCCGGTGGTCCGGCAAAGCTGATTGGTGCGATGAAAAAGACCCAGTCACAGAGCACCTCTGGTGCCTGCTCAATCGCCCAGGCAGCGGCCCAACAGGCACTTGAAGGTGATCAGACTTGCATTGCTGACATGGTCACTGCCTTTAAAGAACGTCACGATTGGTTACTTGAGGCGCTAAATGGTTTACCCGGCGTCAGCTGCCTGCCCTCAGACGGTACGTTCTACGCCTTCCCGGATATGCGTGAGGCCATCGCTGAAGCGGGTTGTGACGATGACATCGCCTTTTCAGAATTACTCCTGAACGAGGCCAAGGTTGCCCTCGTCCCCGGCTCGCCGTTTGGTGCCCCCGGGCATATGCGCCTGTCCTACGCCACAAGCATGGAGATGCTGGAGTCATCTGTCAGCCGCATTAGCGATCTGCTGAATAAAAAATAAGCCTCATCCTACAGGCAGTCGCCTGTTCTCTTCGTAAGCTGTATGTGTCCAAGGAATGGACACATCACATGGAGAGGAAACGGATATGGATATCCATCTACACATCCGGCTGCGTGGCTTCACGCTGCTGGAAATGCTTATTAGTCTCACCGTTGCGGCAATAATCATTACATCGGCGATCCCTGCCCTGCACGAACTCATCCAGCGCAACCGGCTCACAACCACGATCAACACCTTTGTCACCCACCTTCACTACAGCCGCAGTGAAGCCATCAAACGCGGTGCGCGTGCCGTTATGTGTCGAAGTGACGATGGCGAAAACTGTTCGCGCACTAATGGTTGGGAGGAAGGCTGGATCATCTTTGCCGATTACAATGCTAACCGTGAATTTGATGGCAACGATGAGCTGCTGCAAGTCAAACAAGGTTTCGAAAACGACATTAACATCACCTCTGGACGTCGCCGGCGTATCGTCTATCAAGCCAATGGTACATCACCCGGCACAAACGGCACTTACATCTTCTGTAGCCCTGATTATCCTGAATATGCCCGCGCCATTATCCTGTCGAACCTGGGTCGGCCTCGGTTATCGAAGAACCGGCCTAATGGCAGTGACCTGGGGTGTGGCTAACGGCAGGAGGCTGTCTTTCATGGGTTTCAATCAGTCAATGCATGGGGTAACACAATAAACTATGACGCATCTTGACATGTCATGATAACCGAATATACTTTATATATGCCAAATGTAAAATTCAGTTCTAAAATTGATGAAGATGTCTGGAACGAGCTGAAGCTCGTCGCTCAGGAGTCACATCAAAACATCTCAGGCCTACTGACCGAGGCTGTCAGCGACTACTTGCACAGACGCCGTATTCGCCCTGCCGTGAGTGAACACCTCATGGACTCAATCCGCGAAAACGAAGAACTGGGTAAGTTACTTGCAAAATAATGACGTTCAATTCCCTTCTCTGGATGAAGTGATTGAAATCCATCGCGTACTGCTTGAACACTTCGGTGGCGCAGAAGGGATCAGGGATGTGGGTCTACTAGAAAGCGCGCTTTACCGTCCCAGGTCTGGCTATTACACATCTCTCGATGAAATGGCCGCGGCGATGTTTGAATCACTTATCAACAACCACCCATTTGTAGATGGAAACAAACGCGCGGCTTTTTTTACGACAGATATTTTTCTCAGGCTCAATGGTTACAAGTTCCAGGTTGACGCAAAAACCGCATACCAATTTCTTATGGATCTGTTTAAAACCAACCAATGTGACCTTACCCATTTACAGCCCTGGGTGCGTGAATTTATCGTAAAGACTTAAACCGGGTCAGAGAACAATTTCTTCTAATATACTAATCAGTATCAAGATGGTACTCCCCCATAACATCTTCAATCGTTGGTCGCCCAGGTTTGCCTAATCGCACTCGCCTCTCTGTCATCGCCTCAACCTTATCTTTAAACCATGACCGCCCCAATACCAGTTCATGATTCAATGCATTACGGATATCATGCAGGGATTGATTGTCCATATGATGACGAAACAATTCTCTATAGGCATGTTGTCGTGTAGCGTCTTCCTTGCCAAGTGATACATACAACGCATGTGGGCTCAGCAAAGGGCTATCGACACCTTGAGCGTTTACGGCATAACTGCTCCACCTATATTCCCCAGGGTGCGCCACCATACTTGCGCGCACGGGGTTGAGTTCTATGTAGCGCATACATGTAAGCAGGTAAGCATCTGAATCAATCAAGCTTGCCTTATAGCGCCCCTCCCACAATGTACCGGTGCGACGATATGAGTGATTGATGTAACGGACATAGCGCCTACCCAACGCCTGCATCATCGAAGAAATAGAATTTTCTGTATGGGGTGTAACCAACAAGTGCACATGATTTGTCATCAGGACATAAGCATGAATATCGCAGGCATATTTCTCAGCAGATTCTTCTAAATCATTGAGGTAACGAACGTAGTCTTGTTCAGCAAAGAAACACGGTTCACGGTTATTTCCCCGTTGTATCACGTGTTGAGGAACACCCGGCAAGGTAAAGCGTGGTTTACGTGGCATGATTCACCTCCTTGTGAACCTGCTTGAATGAATGTGACTTAACTTACTCTATCATGGCCTGCGAATATTAGAATTAATTGTTCTCTAACCCGGTTTTTCGTTAACTGCAATCGGTTGAACTGCATCTAAAATTATAAATTTAGGTATTCACAAAATAGCGCCTTGACACGTCTTTAGTTAGCAGACTGCATCAACATCAAATTAGAAGCAGTGCTGACATCTATTAAAAAACTACAAGGAGCTTTTTCATGACACATACAATGCAATATGTTCATCATCCACTGACTACAACATTGGCACCCCAGGGCGCAATCGGCAGCACTGTCGGCAATGTAGTCGGAACACTTGCACCTGTTATTGGCGACCTACTGCCATTCAGCGCGAGTCCAACTGCAACATTGACACCCCAGGGTGCGATCGGTAGCACGGTAGGGAATGTAGTCGGAACTCTAGCACCGGTTATTGGCAACCTGCTGCCATTTAGTGCTGCGCCAGTTGCACCAGCCGCTCCCGCTGCGACGCTGGCCCCACAAGGTGCTATTGGCAGCACCATTGGCAATGCCGTGGGCACGTTAGCACCTGTTATCGGAAGCCTCCTGCCATTTAGCGCAGCACCTGCTGCACAAGCCGCTCCTGTTGCCACGTTAGCCCCCCAGGGCGCAATTGGCAGCACCATTGGCAATGCCGTGGGCACATTAGCACCTGTTCTCGGAAGCCTCCTGCCATTTAGCGCAGCGCCCGCTGCGACGCTGGCCCCACAAGGTGCTATTGGGCAAGCCATTGGTTCAGCCGCAGGCGGCATCGCGGGTGGTCTTGGCGGTACAGCCATTGGTGGACCGGCAGGCGGCATTGTCGGGGGCAGTATAGGCAGCGCAGTGGGTGGACTTGCGGGTGGTCATTTTATCCCGTTCAGTGCGGCCCCAATGCCAATGATGCCCTATAGCCCTACATTTCCACAGATGCCAATGGCAACGAGTGTAGTGTAATTTAACCCTATATGGTCGATCTCAATACTGGAGATACTACGCAGGTGGTACTGACCAATTTGGACCAGTACCACCTGTTATACTTGGCCTCACATTAGCAAACTGCGAGCGAAAACGATGTCGTCTTTGTATTTAATAAGCATCAATCAGGTTCTCGGTGAAGCCAGTATGCAAGCACTACAAACCTTGCGAAATGACCTGCAACAACTTGCTATTCAACCAGAACGTATTGATACCCGACATACCCCGCCTCACTGGGTAAGTGTGCATCTGGATGATGAACAAGTAAAAATTCTGCAGGGGCGTTACCAGAACCTTATCTTTGGAGCTGACAGCGCTTTATCATTCTAAATATCCCCAGTCATTCTCAGAGATCGGTCAAACAGAAATAGATTAAGGAGAATCTCAATGACTGACTCTAAAAACAGCCATGATTCCGATATTCATGAAATCATTCAAGACACTGACCATGATGAATATCTGGTATGCGGTATCAATGGTCTGAACGCCCAACGCCAAGGCCTGGCACCTATGTCCGCAGACCAGATGGTTGGCTTAAAAAATTTTCTTGATGACAGCAATGATATCGAAGTCATCAAATCTTACCGGCCTAAAAAGCCACGTTTTAATGCATCCTCTGCATTTGGATCTTCAGAGACACAGGAACACCATGTCGTACGTATGAATTCCAGAAAAGCTGAGGAATTAAAACAATCAGGACGTGGAAACATCATTGTTGGAAAAAACCTGCCCCTGACGTACGAACAGGGTTATATTTGGTATCCTTCCACGACACCTACTCAAGTCTATAACCCACAAACTTACCCGCAGTATGCCTTAAACGTTCAGCCCGATGCGACCGTTGCACCCCGCGCAACAAAACCGGTCCCTCATCCTGTACGGCTGGGTTCACTCCCTGAAGCAAAAATTCAATTTAGCGTACTCGGTGTTGACAACAAACCAGTTGAAGGTGCGACGGTAACTTTACAAGGCAGTGTCCTCCCACAAACTGGAAAGACCAACAAAAAGGGTGAATTGACACTTTCAGTTATTCTTCATCCCGGGCAATCTCCTGAGTTTATCCAGGTATCGAATGTCGCCAACTGTTGGGACTTTTATCTGCGTCGCCCCAAACTGACCAACGGTGAAGTGAACATCATTCGTCTGACACCACTCAGTGAAACGATTCCTGATTTCGAGACCGCGTTCCGCTTTGGCTGGGGGCAGTGTCTGATGGGTCTGGATAAATCAGAATCTATTCCGAGTGCTGAAGGAATCAAAATCGCAATCGTTGATTCTGGAACTGACAACAGTCACCCGCTACTTTCACATATTCAACAAGGTGAAGATTTGAGTGGTTCAGGCAGTGGTGGTTGGCATGATGATGAACTGGGTCATGGTACTCACGTCAGCGGTGTCATAAGCGCGAATGGCAAAGATGGTAAAATGCAGGGCTTTGCGCCCAAGGCTGAAATTCATAGCCTGAAGATTTTTCCTGGTGGCAACCTCAGTACTTTGATAGAAGCACTTGATTACTGTATTGATAACAATATCGATGTCGTCAATCTTAGTTTGGGCACCAATCAAAGTTCTGATGCGTTTACGGCGGTCGAACAGAAGATTGAGGAGGCTGCGCATGCGGGCGTCGCCTGTATTGTCGCCGCGGGTAATAATGGTGGTGCGGTACAGTACCCAGCCAGTTCACCCAACACACTGGCAGTAGCTGCACTGGGTAAGTTGGGCGAGTTCCCTAAAATATCCTGGAACCAGGATACCATACAGGAAGAACTTGTATCTCCACATGGTTTGTTCTCGCCAAGCTATACCAGCATGGGTCCAGAGGTCGCTGTTGCCGCACCGGGTAGCGCAATTATTTCCACATGGCCTGGTAACAGTTTTGCACCTGATTCAGGAACCTCAATGGCAGCACCTCATATCACGGGTCTGGCGGCTAATATCCTTGCTTCACAACCTGAGTTCAAAAATGAACTAGAGGCACGCAATGCGGATCGTGTTAAACGTCTCTTTGATCTGATTGGTGCAGCTGCATGCCCGATCCCGGAATTTGGTCGCGACCGCACCGGACTTGGCATGCCAACCTTGCAGTCATTCATCCCAACACTGCCTTACTAATACAAAAGTACTATTTACTCCTCCCCTGACCAGGCTGTCTAAATACAGCCTGGTCTCTACCATGCCGAGTTCACGGACATGGAATAAATAATTTTCACAAGAAAGTCTCTGACGCGTCTCACCTATATGGACCAATGGTTTTAATCAAGGAGAGGGACGTGCAAGAACATAAGGATGAAAAAGGGGAACTAAAAGACAACCAGCAACACACATATGACCTAGGCGCCTGCTGGGAGAAAAATAAAAACGAATTATGGTCGCGTTGTCTAAACTGGACACGAGGTGATCGTTATATTGCAGAGGAAATCATTGCAAATACGGCTTTGAAGATGGTAAATAATCAAAACTTATTGCCCTTGCTTGATAATCCTCTGGCATGGTTATTAAGAGTGGCGTGGCGACAGTTTATTGATAACTATCGCGCACAACGCAGCTTTGCCAATTTTTCACAACTCTATAGTTGTGACCAACTCAGTATTAAACAAACTTATTCGTACTCGCCAGAAGAAACCCTACTCATCGAAGAGACTGTAGCCCAAGTTTCCATAGAGATAAATAATTTACCCGAGCAGCAACGTCTGGCCTTTGAAATGCGTGTCTTACACGAAGTGAGCTATAAAAACGTAGCCAGTATTCTCAGCATTAGCTCAAACAATGCACGCAAGCGCGTACAACTAGCACGAGACAAACTAAACAAAAAAATGAAAGCTTATAATTAAACTGTAGTGTAGTAGCGCCCCCTCTAAAAGGGGGGCAGTACCTTTTTGTTAATTTTCTTGGTCTACCACGTTTTGAATACCCTGCCTTACTATTCACGGCAGTTTCTATCTGCGATCGGAATCTGTCATTATCTAGTGGCGTACCAGTTTAACCGTTACCCGGATATCATGGACTTGTTCGAGCTCCAGCGACTGTTTGAATAAGTCGCGATACCGATATCCCCCTCATCAGCACCCTGTGCGAGTGATAAGTAGCAGGCGTGAGTGTTGCCCCATTCACCGCTTAACTCGACCATGGGTAGTCTATTGGCTTGGTCACCATACCTGCGCAAACCACCGTTATCGATAACCGGCCCAGCGGAGAAGACCTGGGGTGTAGATAGCAATGCAGGATACTGGACATTTCATCCCAAATACGTTGTTATTTGTTATGTGGGAAGTAAAAAAAGTTTATAGCATATGTCTGAAGCAGCAATTTTGGTAACGGGGGGCGCCGGGTATATTGGTAGCCATGTAGTTCGTCAACTTGGTGAGCGTGGTGAAAACCTGGTGACGCTGGATAATCTGTCGACCGGTTTTCGTGATGCAGTGCTATATGGTGATTTCATCGAGGGCGATACTGGCGATGCTGACTGCGTTAATGACATCATGCAGCGATACAATATTGAGGCGGTGTTACATTTTGCCGCACATACCATCGTCCCGGAGTCTGTCTCTGATCCCTTAAAGTATTATGGCAATAACACCTGTAACAGCCGCACGTTACTAAACTGCTGTGCAGAAAATAATGTTAAACATTTCATTTTTTCATCGACAGCCGCCGTATATGGCATCCCTGATCATACACCTGTTAGCGAAGACACCCTGCTCTCTCCGATCAACCCCTATGGCACCTCCAAGCTAATGACCGAAATGATGCTTAAAGACTTAACGATTGCATCAGAGATGTCTCATGTCATTTTGCGTTATTTCAATGTGGCGGGCTCAGATCCTGAATGTCGCATTGGACAGTCCACTAAAGATGCGACCTTGCTAACAAAAGTAGCCTGCGAAGCCGCAACCGGCAAACGTGACAAAGTTATTATTTTTGGTACTGACTACCCAACACCGGATGGCACCGGGGTGCGTGACTATATCCATGTTGAAGATCTTGCTGACGCCCATCTCAAGGCTCTTGATTATTTACGTAAAAATGGCGAATCCGTCACATTGAACTGCGGTTATGGACATGGCTACAGTGTGCGTGAAGTGTTAAACGCTGTTGAATGTGCCGATGGTAAGCCCCTTAACATTATTGAAGATGAGCGACGCGCCGGCGATCCACCCGAGCTGGTTGCCAGAGCAGATAAAATTAAAGATGTGCTCAACTGGCAAGCCAACTATGATGATCTTGACACCATCGTCAAAACATCACTTGCCTGGGAATATAAAATCCGTGAACGTGACTAACTAGTTACGCTCGATCACATAGAGTTTACCCAGGCAGGCCGCTACCATCAGGGCGATCCCAACTATAAATAAGGTCACCGTTTCCGAACCGGCTATATGATACTTCCCTATTAAACGACCTGCGCCTGAAGCAAGGCAGACAAATACGCCCGCAGCGCCTGAGATATTAGCCAGCTGGTTAATTATCTGTTGCATTCCCTTACCCTCCATCTTTTATTTATCATCCGATCGTAATGCTTTCCTTACCAAATGCGGCAACAATAAGTGTAACGGCATGCGCAAATAGTGTGCACGAACATAAAGAAATTGACGCGCCATCGCACTCGATATAGTTCGGCAACTGCTATGTGGTGGTCTTAGTGCCAAACTAAAAATACGGTTCATTAATGATAGGACGACACTGTTTGCCGCCCCCTGTTTCAAGCTTTGTAGTACGTTATCAGGTACATCAGTGTGATACAAACGCTTAACATGCTTGAGCGCATAAAAGAGAGGCCTGCCTAAATTCAACTGGCTCGCGCGTGTAAGCAATTGCTGCCAAAATTTTTCTTCTGTTTTGAAAGCAGTAATTAAATCATGCATATCAAGCAGATCTCGAAGACCATGATCAAATTCGCCATCATAAAACAAGTGTGTCGCACTATGAATAATCATATCGGCGGGTGACAACACATAGCGCTTCCCGGCGCCGTCCAACGGCTTAATGTCGTTGAGTAAAAGCCGTGCATCTGGCACCGCCTTTGAGGTTTCCGGCAGAATATTATGATGCACATCCAGTATGCTCTTTCTCTGGTGATGTAGCATAGGTGGCAGTTCATGCATCCACTGACGATAATAGCGTTGATCATATTTATCCAAATGCGTCGTCACCCACCCGGCAGCAAATAACCCTTGTTCAACAGCCTCAATATTCTCTTTAGGTACCAGGATATCGATATCAGTAAACACCCTTCCCAGCGCGGCCGGCAAATCTGCCATTACATAAGCGCCGCCTTTTAAGATCACCATTGGCATATCAAGCTCATGAAGTGCCTCTGTTATGCGCCTGACTTCCCACTTTACAACCTGCCTCTGTCGCTTTGCAAAAGTAATGGCTGAATCAAGGTGCATTTGTACTTTTTCAGGAATATTCTCCAGGTCACTATACTGATACACCTCATACGCCAGCCGGGACAACATTCTTGATTCCCGCGCATGTCTAAGCAGAAGATCCCATTGAGATAAAGATAGCGATGAAACCTTTTCAGGGTTACGTAGTACAGATACTAATAACGTGCAATTATCAATATCATTCATGTCTGCTCTGCCAGCTTGTCAAAGATCGCTATCGCGTCATCCAGTTCGCTATATGTAAACTGGTAACAATCACAGTTATCAATGAGCTGTGCCACGCCCTCAAAGCCCTCTTTACCAAGCACACTATAATTAAATGAATTTTCAGCCAGCCACATAAAACTGCGTGCTCGATTTTTCTTCACAAGCTGCGAAGAACTCCCCTGTTTGAACTGTGGCAAGACAACCCAGGCTGGCGCTGCGCATTCGTTTGCCCTGTCCACACTTTCGGTTGCCACACGCATATGCGCGATCGTACCTTTATTTGTATCTTCAAAAGAACGATTTATGTACGCTTTCGGTTCAAAATGCTTGATTACATCAATGGATTCATTCTTCAAACTCACCGGGCGAGGAACGGGCACCGCCACTTGATGCTGCAAGTCAATTAACGTTAGTTCATCTGATAAGAGCCGCCAACCACGAAGCACCAATGCTGCGCATAAGGTACTTTTACCTGAACCCGGCGGTGCCGGCATGATCACAGCGCGGCCATTCTTTTCACAGACTGCCGCATGAATCATTAAGTAACGATGCGCAAAATTTGCGACACACCAGTTCATGCCCCACTCTAATAGCGGAAAGGCATCATTCAATGGCAGGGGTTGGAAAGGCGCGTAATCGTCAAAAAAGAAATTTACCTGGGGGCGAAACCAACGCCTAAATAGATTAGGCTGCCTGATATCGATATGAAAATCGGCAAAACTATTATCCTCAAAACAGGGATAATCACGATAAAGCTGCCAAACGCTGTCAACAACTGCCGGGATAACACTTTTAATCTCAATAGAAAATGGCCCCGTCTGCAACACGACGCCACGACCCGCTAACCGGTCCCGGTAGGTATCAAAACTTAAATCAGCAAGTCTCACAGCTCTTTAGATTCAATCAACCCTGATTTCTGGAGCTGCTCTATCAACTCTGAGATATGATTTTCAAACTCGCTATCAATTTCGTAGCTCAACGTGTCTGCTACATGCTCAATAATACGAGAAAGATTAGCGGTGTTTTTTTTCAGGAACAGGAAAATTTCGGCAGTGATAGCTTCTAAGGTATGCGTATCACCTGATCCGGCATTGTAGACAACAAGATCATGATCCCAACGACGCTGCAGAAAATCAACATCGCTGAGTACATGCCAGCAATGCGGCTCTGGGTATGATGAAACTTGAGTAATAATAGCAACTCCCTTCGCGAGAGATTTTTTATTTTAATCGTCTGAATACTCGCCATGCGCATTAATGGGGCAACCACGATTATTCAGGTAATCCAATGTATCATGCAAAGCGGAAATTTTTGCACCATCCCCTTCATCGACAATCCTCTGATACACTTCGACGATATATGAAGCCGTATAACCATAACTACTTGGGAATGCCATACAGTTAAATACTGCAGCAATGGCATGAAATTCCAGGGAGCCTGGATGCCTATGTAACATCTGCATACAGGTTTCAGAAGAATAACCTGCACCGAAGATTTCTGAAAATTTTGTGCCTGTGTTGTCGTAGTCCTTACATCCATTTTTGGTTCTACAACCATTAACGGTGTACCAGCCTGATTTATAGCTTCTTTTATACCTTCTTTTATGCTTCTTTTTATAATCGTCATCGTCATCATCAGATTCTTTACAATTACCCGGCTTGCAACCCGTCAGCCGCCAAGCTTTGGCATTTTGTTTCCAGAACCCAGGTGTACACCCCGAACCCATATTATTACAAGAAGTCGAGGTATCATGATGAGATGCATGCGTCGCGCTCATAATGCCTGACAAAGAACAATCCGTTCCCCATGCAGGACGGTTTGCAAGACTTAGAATAACAGGCGTAGTGCTGATAGCGCCCTTGATAAAACGACGACGCGTAGAGGCTTTGTCATCTAATTTTGAGACATCTTTTGAGACATCTTTAGATGAGTTTTTATGTGAACTGTCGTTATTTGACATCTTTTCCGCGATTCCCCTCCAACGAGGTCCTTCCAAACGCCCGTCAGACAATCTCTATATATTCCAAATTATATATAAATATGCACAAAATGTTCCACGGATTATTATACATCTATATATTCAGTCACTTACAAGGAAAATATTTCACAATCGCACCATGTTAGTCACTCATAAACTAAAAGTGTAAAGTTTTTCGACACCTAAAATGACAATTTTTCCTTTTTAAGCAATGCTTTGACGTGCTCTACGGGTATCGCATAGGTAATGCCACTTGGGTCCTTCAGCACGGCTTCCTTGGTCGCCTTGACGAACACTTTATTAATAACGGCCACAACAGCTCCAGACTTTACATCATATAATGGACTGCCACTATTTC
>Ga0316207_10003783_pt1 | contig 13729 bp, 13 predicted proteins | sample 6weekpyrite_MG_FD_204943 | JGI IMG/M metagenome (GOLD analysis project Ga0316207, IMG submission 204943) | Microbial mat bacterial communities from mineral coupon in-situ incubated in ocean water Damariscotta River, Maine, United States -... | ecosystem: Environmental > Aquatic > Marine >... | reverse complement strand
AATCAGCGTGCGCATCATCGCCGCGTGATAGCGGGCATAGGCGCCGGACCATTCCAGCGTCAGCTGGTCGGTCGCGTCCAGATGCCGCCGGCCCGAGAAATAGCGGCACAGCAGCGCCTGCGGACCAGAGCCGACGATGAATTCGTTGCCCGCATAATCGCCGCCGCCCCGGAACACCGCGCCCTGCATCGCGGCCAGAATATCGCCCTCGAACGCGCCCGCGCCGGTGGTGGTCAGCGCGGCATCGAAGGCATCGTCGCTGAGCGCCGCGGCGCGGCGGTGCATGGCGATCTCGGCCGGGGATTTGACGCGGCGCAGGGCGCGGATCAGATCGGAGGCATCGGCCATCTCGCCCAACGCCGCGCGCAGGCGGCGGCCGTTGAAATCGGTCAGCCCGGCGGTCTGGGATTCATAGCCCAGCCGCCCGCCGGCAACGCCGAGATCGGCCAGCAGCGCCGCCAGATCGCGCGCCGGGTCGGCGCCCTGATGCTCGGGCCAGACATGGATCCGGTCGTCGCTGAGGGTCGAGGTCAGCTGCGCCTGGCGCCGATCCGGTGCGCGGGTCAGCAGATGCAGCCGCCCGTCAGCGGTCAGCACCAGGCACTGGAACATGGCAAAGCCGAACGTGTCGTAGCCGCAAAGCCAGTAATGGCTTTCCGGCGCGAACATCAGCAGCGCGTCGAATCCGGCCGTTTCAAGGGCTTGAGTCGCGGCCTTCAGGCGGCGTTCATATTCGCTGTCGGGGAAATGCAGCGGCATCGCCGGATCCTTCAGGGCTTTGACGCCACAAGACCCGCTTTCCGGCGCGCGATCAAGCGGCGCCTGCAGGACAGATGCCCGCACCGGCGCCGGTCAGGGCGAGACGCCGTCCTTCAGCGCCAGCTCGGCCAGGGTCCAGCTGGCGCTGTTGCTGCAGCCTTGAACCGTCGCGGTGGCGGTGATCGTGGTATCGCCGGCAAGCGCCAGGCGGGTGTCCAGGTCGCCATGCAGGCGGGCGTTCAGGCGGACATCGTTGCGCGCGGTGTTCTTGGCCCAGAACGGCGCCGTGCCACTGCCGGAATAGCGCACCGACGCATCAAGGCTGATCGCCGCCTGATCGGTGACCGGTGCAACCGAAATATTCACCTGGATTTCCGAATACGGCCCTGCCGCGCTGTAGCCGTTGTTGGTGACCACCGGTTTGAAGTTCAGCCCGCCCGCCGGCCCGACCGTGCCGGTGACGACGCCGCTGTAATAGGGTGTCTTGGGAAACATGCTGAGGCGCATCACCGGCGCGCCGCCGTTTTTGCCCGCGACGATCGTGCCGATCTGTTCCGGTCTGCCGACCCAGCGGATCACGCCGGATTTCACCTCGAACGGGTAGGCGCCGGTGCACAGGATACGCACCGATCTGGGGCCGGCAAGCGATGTGTCGCAGCTTGCCCTGACGCCGGGCACCATTTGCGTTGGCACGCTGGACATCGCCGCGAGGCCTTCGGGCGAGAACGGGATCGGCATGATCGTGGTGTAGTCCCATTCGGTCCCGGTCCAGCGCCCGTCGGTTCCCGCGCCGCTGTCCTTGCGCAGTGTGAACTGCTGAATATAGGTCACCACCATGCCGCCGATCTCGACGCTTTCGGTGCCTTCCAGCAGCGCCATGCGGCGCGCCGTGCAATCGCTGCCGGCAGGGGCCGGGGCGGCGGCAAGGGCGGCAAGGACAAGCGTCGCGGCGGCGATCCGGGGGCGGAAGGGGGATGGGGTGCGCATGAAACCTCCGGGCCGCACCGGTGCGATCCGGCGGCAATGAAAATCCGCGCGCGTGGCATCGAGGCTATTGCGGATGCCGCCGTGGTTCAAGCCCTGGCGCGCCGGTCATACAATTCGCAACACCTGGCCCGATCACCCCGGCGCAACGCCCGGCAAGGCGTGCCAGAGGCGCGGCGATATCGATTTTCGCGGCGATGCTTTAGCGCCCCAGCACCTTCATCCCGCGCTCGATTCCGTCCAGCGTCATCGGCACCATGTGGTCCGGGCCGAATATTTGCTGTATCATTTCAATAGATTGCGTATAGGGCCAGTATTTTTCCGCCAGCGGATTGATCCACAGATGCGATGGCCATTGTTCGCGCGCGCGGTCCAGCCAGACCTGGCCGGGTTCCGGATTGTAATGCTCGTTCGCACCGCCGGCAAAGGCGATCTCGTAGGGCGACATGCTGGCATCGCCGACGAAAATGCATTTGTAATCGGAGTTATAGCTGCGCAGCACCTCCCAGGTCGGGGTCTGGGCATTCCAGCGGCGGGCGTTGTCGCGCCACACACCTTCATAGAGGCAGTTGTGGAAGTAGAAATATTCCAGATGCTTGAATTCGGCGCGGGCGGCGGAGAACAGTTCCTCGACCAGCTTGATATGCGGGTCCATGCTGCCGCCGACGTCCAGAAACAGCAGCACCTTTACCGCGTTGCGCCGCTCTGGCCGGGTTTGCACATCCAGATAGCCGTGTTCGGCGGTGGCCCTGATGGTGCCGTTCAGGTCCAGTTCCTCTTCGGCGCCGTCGCGGGCCCAGTTGCGCAGCCGTTTCAGCGCCACCTTGATGTTGCGGGTGCCCAGCTCGACCGTATCGTCCAGGTTCCGGAATTCCCTTTTGTCCCAGACTTTTACCGCCCGCTGGTGGCGGCTTTCGTTCTGGCCGATGCGCACGCCTTCGGGGTTGTAGCCATAGGCGCCGAACGGGCTGGTGCCCGCGGTGCCGATCCATTTGCTGCCGCCCTGATGCCGGCCCTGCTGTTCGCGCAGCCGCTGTTTCAGCGTCTCCATCAGCTTGTCGAACCCGCCCAGCGCCGCGACCTCGGCCTTTTCGGCGGCGCTCAGGTGGTTTTCGGCCAGCTTTTCCAGCCAGTCGGCGGGGACATCCACGGCCTCCAGCACCGCGTCCGGCGATATCTCTGACAAGCCTTTGAAGCTGTGTGAAAACGCGCGGTCGAACTTGTCCAGGTTGCGCTCGTCCTTGACCATGGCGGCGCGCGCCAGAAAATAGAACCCTTCGACATCGTAGGTTACGAGGCCCGCCGCCATGCCTTCAAGAAAGCCCAGGTATTCGCGCAGACTGACCGGCACGCCCGCGTTTCGAAGATTGTCGAAAAACGGCAGAAACATCGGGCGTCTAGATCAGGGCGCGGTGCACGGCTATGGTGAGGAACAGGCCGGCCACGCCCAACAGGATCGCCAGGCTGGCGGCATATTGCGCGATGTCCAGCCGGTTGCCGCCGCGCCGCTTGGCCAGATATCCGCCCCAGAGCGCACCAACGCCGGAAGAAAACAGAACGATCATAGTGGTTTGGCCTCTTTCAGTCGAGAGCTTAGCGCGGCGATTTCCGATACCCGCAGACGTACCGCGCGATCCGAGCCAAAGCCATAGCGCGCCCAGCCCAGACTGTCGAGCCGCACCGCGCGCGCCTCGGAGGTTTTTCCCTGCGCCTCAAGTGCTTCGGCCTTGATCATCAGGAAGGTGGCCAGCAGGGCGGCGTTTTCGGCCTGCGCCACCGGGCCGATATTGTCATCCACCAGCTGGATCGCGGTATCCGTCTGCCCGGAACTCAGCGCGAAGGCGGCCAGCTGCATCGCGACATGGGCGCCTTGCAGGCGGGTTTCGGGGCGTGCGTTATAGATCGTGCCGGCCTGCAGGAAAGACGCCAGCGCGGTGTCGGCTTCGCCCGCCAGCGACAGCCGGCCCAGCGCGAACAGCGAGAAGGCCATGCGGTTGTCCGCCCAGCCCTGCGATTTGGCGATCGACACCGCCCGCCGGGCCGCCGCCTGGCGCCGCTGCGGCGAGGTGCGCGGGCCCAGCGCCTCTTCGATCGCGTCGATCCAGGCGCGGGGCGTCTTGTCGGGCAAGGGGCCGGCAATGCCCTGGCCGCCGGGGTTCAGCTTGGCCAGAATGCCGGGCAGCCGTGCGGCCACCTGCGCCCGTGTCATGCCCGAGCCCAGTTCGGGCGCGTAATAGGCCCGCAGCACCAGCATGTCGAACCCGGTCAGGACAGTGTGGAAATTGTCGTCGTTGAACACGCTGTCACCCAGCCGGTACAAATCGTTCAGCGGGCCCAGCGCCTGTGCCAGTTCCTCGTGCAGGCAGTCGCGGATTTCCTGCGGGCTGACGTCGCCGGGCAGGAAAATCGCCATGCGTTTGCGGGTGTTGAGCGTGGTCCAGTCCACGGCGGCGCTGCGCCGGTACCGCTTGAACTCGGACCAGCTGGACAGGCGCGGCACCACGAAACAGGCGGCTTGCGGCACATAGCGTTGCAGTTCGCTGCGGGGCAGAACCTCGATCGTGATCGACGCCTCGCGATCCGGTGCGAGCCGGGTGATCGAGATCCCCGCCTCGCGCCGCAGCCGGCGCAGCAGGCGGTTCAGGTCGGGGTTGAGGCTGGGCGGCGCATTGCCGGTGACGCGCAGGCTGATCGGGCCTTCGAACCGGGTCAGCACCGGCAGCGCGCGTCCGCTTTCCAGCTGGAAGCTGAGGTCCAGAAAGTCGCGCGCGATCGAGGCGTTGGAGCGGCGCGGCGGGCTGATCTGCGGCGTGGTAAAGGTTTTCATCGGCGGCAGCGCCGCGGGCAGCGCAACCAGCCGGCTGGCGGTTTCGGGCACTTGCGGGCCCGCACATGCGGCCAGCACCAGGGCGGCCATGCCAAGGAATGCGTTTTTCATCTCAGGTCCGGTTATAACGAATAAATGGCGTCAATATACCGACACGGTCGTAAAGTTTGCGTGCCTGCGTGTTGAAATCCTGGGTCAGCCAATAGACCGACGGGCAGCCCGCCGCGTCGCCCGCCGCATAGACCGCCTTTATCAGCGCACGGCCGACGCCGCGTCCGCGGACCTGGGGGTCGGCATAGAGATCCTGCAGGTAGATCACGTTTTCGCTCTTCCACATATGTCGGTGGAACAGGTAATGCACCAGCCCGGCGGGCTTGCCATCCAGTTCGGCGAGCAGGCCGTGGAATTCGTTGGGTTCGTTGCTGAGAAGCCGCGCGAAGGATGTATCATAAACCTCCGGTGTCACGGAGGTTTCGTAAAACATCAGATAGGCGTTCCACAATCGGGCCCATTCGGAGCGGTCTGTTTCGACAATCGGTCTGACGGATATCAAGGTCCGGGCCCCCTGGCTGATCCGCCGTGGATAGCCGTCTGTACCGGCCATTGGCAACACTCGGTTGCACAGGGTCCGGGCATGAAAGAGGCCGGGGGATTGGTTCGCGCCATTGCGATTGATCGCCGATGAGCCAAAACCTGTCGAACGGCTCGCCCGCGAGGCGTTCTGATCGCTCAGCGCTGTCCGCGCGCCATGAACGCCAGCCGCTCGAACATATGCACGTCGGCCTCGTTCTTCAGCAGCGCGCCGTGCAGTTTGGGCAGGGCATTGGCGCCGTCGCGTTTCAGATCCTCGGGGGTCAGATCCTCGGCCAGCAGCAGTTTCAGCCAGTCCAGCACTTCGGAGGTCGAGGGCTTTTTCTTCAGCCCGTTCATCTCGCGAATTTCGTAAAATTGCGTCAGCGCGACTGTCAGCAGCGCGTCCTTGATGCCTGGGTGATGCACATCGACGATTCGTTTCATCGTCTCGATGTCGGGGAATCGGATGTAGTGAAAGAAACAGCGGCGCAGGAACGCATCCGGCAGTTCCTTTTCGTTGTTGGAGGTGATGATCACGATCGGGCGGTGGCGCGCGCTGACCGTTTCGCCGGTCTCATAGACGTGAAATTCCATCCGGTCGAGTTCCTGCAGCAGATCGTTGGGAAACTCGATATCGGCCTTGTCGACCTCGTCGATCAGCAGCACGACGCGGCCCGGCGCCGCGAAGGCCTGCCACAGCTTGCCCTGGCGGATGTAATTGGCCACGTCATGCACCCGCGCATCGCCCAGCTGGCTGTCGCGCAGCCGCGACACCGCGTCATATTCATATAGCCCCTGCTGCGCCTTTGTGGTCGATTTGATGTGCCATTCGATCATCGGCAGATCCAGCGCGCCCGCGATCTGGCGGGCGAGTTCGGTCTTGCCGGTGCCGGGCTCTCCCTTGACCAGCAGCGGGCGTTCCAGGGTGATGGCGGCATTGACGGCGACGGTCAGATCGCGGGTCGCGACATAGGCCTTTGTGCCTGAGAATTCCATGTATAAAACAGCGTCCTTCGGCGGATTGTTAACGTCTGAATACCGATCCCGTCACAAAGCTGCAAGCAGGCGCTATCAGGGCGTGACAAGCCCGTGCGCTTGGGTTAGATCAGCACCGATGTGGAGGGAGCCGGATGACGGTCAACAACGATTTCACCCTGTCCGGCGAGCATGAGGAACCCAGCATGAAGGCCGAGACTTTCTTGCCTGACGATTACCGACCAGCCGAAGACGAGCCATTCATGAACGCGCGCCAACTGGAGTATTTTCGCCGAAAGCTGCTGAGCTGGAAGGCCGGGCTGATGGACGAAAGCAAGCATACGATCGAGGGGCTGCAGGACAGCGCCCGCGCGGTGCCCGACATCGCCGACCGTGCCAGCGAAGAGACCGACCGCGCGCTGGAACTGCGCACCCGGGATCGCCAGCGCAAGCTGGTCGGCAAGATCGACGCGGCCCTGCGCCGGATCGATCAGGGGGAATACGGCTATTGCGACGTGACGGGCGAGCCGATCTCGCTGAAACGTCTGGATGCGCGCCCGATCGCGACCATGAGCCTGGAGGCTCAGGAACGCCATGAGCGCCGCGAAAAGGTGCACCGCGACGACTGATCGTCATGCGCAGATTTAAGGCTCTATCGACGGCGCCGGGGTGGCAACGCCCCGGTGCCGTCGTTTTCGGGGGTGGGCGATGCTGATCGGATTGCCGGTTCAAATCAACGGCGCCGGCATCGCCGGGCTGGCGGTGGCCACGGCGCTGGCGCAGCGCGGCGCGCAGGTCACGGTGCTGGAACAGGCGCCCGCGATCACCGAGGTCGGCGCCGGGCTGCAAATCTCGCCCAACGGGTCCGCCGTGCTGGCCGCACTGGGGCAGGGCGCGGCGCTGCGCGCTGCCGGCGTCATCAGCCGGGCGGTCGAGCTGCGCGACTACCGGCGTGGTGCCACGGTGCTGCGGCTGGACATCGCGCGCGATCACGCCGGGCCGCATCCCTTCGTTCTGATCCACCGCGCCCGGCTGATCGGCCTGCTGGAACAGGCCGCGCGCGGCGCCGGGGTGCACATCGTCACCGATACCCGCGCGACGCCCGATCCCGTCGACGGGCTGCTGATCGGGGCGGACGGCGTAAAATCGGAACTTCGCGCCGCGCTGAACGGGGCGGGCGCGCCGTTCTTCACCGGCCAGGTCGCCTGGCGCGCCGTGATCGAGGATGCCGATGCCGTGCCCGAAGCCCATGTGTACATGGGGCCCGGGCGGCATCTGGTCAGCTATCCGCTGGCCGGGGGGCTGCGCAATATCGTGGCGGTCCAAGAGCGCGAAACCTGGGCTGACGAAGGCTGGCATCACGCCGACGACCCGGCAAACCTGCGCGCCGGTTTCGCCGGTTTCGCGCCCCAGGTGCAGGGCTGGCTGGCCAGGATCGACGCCACCGCCCTATGGGGTCTGTTCCGCCACCCGGTGGCCGCGCGCTGGCATGATGACAGCCGCGTCATCCTTGGCGATGCCGCCCATCCGACGCTGCCGTTCCTGGCGCAGGGCGCCAACATGGCCCTTGAAGACGCCTGGGTGCTGGCCGATTGCCTTGCCAACCATGCGTTGCAGGACGCGCTGCCCCTGTACCAGAGCCTCCGCCGCGACCGTGTGGTCCGGGTGATAAACGCCGCCACCGCCAATGCCCGCAACTACCACCTGCGCAACCCGGCGATCCGGTTTGCCGCGCATTTCGTGCTGCGCTCGGGCGGCTTCGTTGCACCGAAAGCGGCGCTGAACCGGTTTGCCTGGCTTTACGATCACGACGTCACCCGGTCATAGGCATCTTTGGTCCGGAAATATTCCCGCCGGAGGCATCAAATCTGTTTTCTTTCGACGCCTCAGCCCGCGCTTCGCTCCAGTGCCGAGATGATGCCGCCGAAATCGGACGCCTTCAACGACGCCCCGCCGACCAGCGCGCCGTCGACATTGGACACCGCGAAGATCTCATCGGCGTTGCCCGGCTTGACCGAGCCGCCGTAAAGCAGCCGCACCGCATCGCCGGTCTCTGCCCCGAATCGCGCCACAAGCTGGGCGCGGATCGCGTCATGCACCTGGGCGATCTCGCCCAGCGTCGCCACCTTGCCGGTGCCGATCGCCCAGACCGGTTCATAGGCCACCACCAGCGAAGCGCCGGAAACGCCATCCGGGACCGACCCGGCGATCTGGCCATGAATGATGCCCAAGGTCTGCCCCGCTTCGCGCTGATCCAAAGTCTCGCCGACACAGACGATGGCGATCAGCCCGCCAGCAATAGCTGCCTCGGCCTTGGCGCGCACATCGGCGTCCTGTTCGGCATGGTCGCTGCGCCGTTCGGAATGGCCGACGATCACATGGCTTGCGCCCGCATCCGCCAGCATCGGCACCGAGATATCGCCGGTATGCGCGCCCGCGGCGGCGGCGTGGCAATCCTGGCCGCCGACCTGAACCGCGCTGCCGCGCGCGCGGTCCGCCATGCGCGCGATCAGCGTCGCGGGCGGGCAGATCAGGATCTCGCAGCCCGGCGCGGCATGACTGGCCGCCAGCGCGTCGATTTCGGCCAGATCGGCGCCGGTGCCGTTCATCTTCCAGTTTCCGGCGGCGAGTTTGCGGCGTTGGCTCATCGAAAAATCTCCACTGTCATGTCCGGCGGATCGATACCCGCTTGTGCGCCTTGTGCAAGGTGGCGGAATGTCCCGGCCCGGGCTTAACGACCCCTGCGCGATTGCCTCTTAAAACCGGTTGCGCGAAAGATACGCCAGCGCGCGCGGCGCCCGGTCACAGGCCAGGTCGGGATCGTCCAGGGCGGTGTCCGGCAGGCTTATTTCGCGGCCAGCGACTCGTCGAACTTGATCGATTCGCCGCAGCCGCAGGCATCGACCACATTGGGGTTGCGGAACTTGAAGCCGGATTCCAGCAGGCTGACCTCATAGTCGATCTCGGTGCCAAACAGGAACATCTGCGCCATCGGGGCGATCATCACCCGCGCGCCGTCCTGTTCCACGACCTCGTCATGCGGGTCGACCTCGGACACGTAATCCATGGTGTATTCCATGCCCGCGCAGCCGCCCTTTTTGACGCCGATGCGCAGGCCCTTGGTGTCGCCCTCGGCCATCAGCCGCGCGATCTGCGCCGCTGCCTTGCCGGTCATGGTCACTGCAGGTTTGCCGGGAATGCCGAACATGGACTGTACCGCTTTCGTTGCTTGTTGCGAAATCCGGGGCGTCAGCGCCCCGGTCTCAATAGGTCTTACATGAAACCCAGCTCCAGCCGGGCTTCGTCCGACATCATCTCCATGCCCCAGGGCGGCTCGAACACCAGTTCGACGTCCACCTGCTTGACGCCGGGCAGCGGCTCGATCGCGTCGGCCACCCATCCCGGCATCTCACCGGCGACCGGACAGCCCGGAGCGGTAAGGGACATTGTCACATGGATCTCATTTTCGGAATTGATATCGATGGTGTAAATCAGCCCCAGATCATAGATATTCACCGGGATTTCAGGATCATAGACCGAGCGGCACGCCTCGACCGCCTGTTCGTAAAGCGGATGCCCGGTGCTGGACGGCTTGATTAGAGGCGCGCCCTCTAGCTGCTGGCTGGGTTCTGCGGTCATGACGGTCCCTGACTATTCCGACTGATTATATAGGGATTGCCGGCGGGGGCGTAAAGCCCGGGCCGCATGCCGGGCGGATGTTCGGGGCGCGGCCTATGGGGTCAGGGCATCGGTCCCGGCGCCCATGCGCATCCCGGTTCGGGCGGGATCGCGGCAATGTCGCGATAGGCCCCGGGCGCGATCTGGCGCCAGGTTTCGAACGGCTCGATGTCTTTCTTGGTCTCGACCCAGCCGCGCCACCGGCCGTAGAATTCGGTGTCGCCAAGCACCTGCGCCGTCCATTGGCATGGCCGCGCCATCTGTTCACGGAACGCGCCTGTCATCACCACCGAGCCGTCCAGAAACGCATTGCGAAAGTCGGTCCTTGCATCGAACAGGGCGCGCGTCAGGTCGACATGGCGAAGTGCTCCGCCCCGGTTGGTTACACCGTTCAGGTTTGTGCTTTGCAGCCGGATCGGCCGGTCCGGCGTGCCTGACAACAATGAATAATTCAGCCCGGCGCCCTGCAAATTCGCCCACCGAAGATCGGCGTCCAGAATCCGGGCATTGCCCAATATGGCCTTTTGCAGCTGTGTCCCGTTCAGGATCGCCTGCGTTATCTCGGCCCTGATCAGCACCGATCTTTCCATGCGGGCGCCGGTCAGGTTGGTTCTGTCGAGACGGGATTCGCTGAGATCCGCCCATTCCAGACGCGCCCAGCGCATGTCCGCGCGTTCCAGGTCCGCCCAACGCAGATCCGCGCTTTCCAATTGGGTTTCCATCGCGACCGCGTCGGCAAAGCGCGCGTTCCGAAGATCGGCCCGGGCGAAGAACGCGCGCGTCAGGTCGGCGCGCCGAAAATCCGGACGTGCCAGATCGGGCTGGCGAAGCGCGCTGAGATAGCCTTCGCGGCGCTCGCGCCATTCGACCTCGAATTCGAACTGCTGCCGCTCAGGCACGGAATTGCAGGTCGATCCGGTCTCGCGCCGGCACCATTCCGCCAGAAAGTCCTTTCGCGCCGTATCGAAGTTCAACCAGTCGCCCGGTCTTTCGGCCAGCGATTGCTCGGACAGTTCGATCCGGGCCAGACCGAGCAGCCGGCTGGCCCAGGGCTCGGTTGCGGAGGCAAAGCCGCGGCCCGGCCAAAGCGCCCGGGCAAGCGCGGTCTCGGCCCGCACGGCCTGGGCATGGACGCCAAGCGACAGGGTCGTACGCTCGATCGAGATGACCGTCACGCCAGCGATGGCCGCAAGCCACAGCAGCGCCCCAAGCACCGTCCTCCCGGTGCCGAACGCCGGATCATTGGCGGTGCCACGCATCCGGCGCCGCATTGCCGCGAAGGAGGTGAAACCGATCCAGGCTGACACCAGGACCGCGATGGCGGCGACACCGGTGATATAGGGTTCGCGCGCGGGCATCGTCTGCCACCACAACAGGCCCAGAACGACGAGCCCGAAGGCCCAGGACAGCGCCAGGTTCAGCAGGGTTGCCGGGGTTTCCATCGGCCGCCGGGTGCTGCATGCGGGCTCGTGCGGGCGCAGACGGCGGCGCTGATGCAATGCGGCGTCGGTGACCAGCCAGGGTTCGGCCAGATCGCCCAGCGGGGTGCCGTTCAGCTGTGGCGGCGCTGTTCCCAGCACGTCCCACAGGCGGATCAGATAGAGGTGAAAATATCCGTAGGCCGCGGCCAGCAATATCGGCGCCACGACGAAGAAAAGCCGGGTCGGCACGGAGACATTGATCAGCGGCAACCGGGTGGCGCGGTTGACGCCGTAAAAGTCGATATGCTCGACCCCCATCAGCGTGACCCCGACGAAGACCAGCACCCCCAACAGCGCAAACCAGGTGTTGCGGGCGTTTCGGGTCAGCGCCTTGATCCGGGGCAGGGGGTCGGCGGTCGGCGCGGTGGTCTGCTTGCGTTGGCGGAGGGCGAGCGCACGGGACAGGCGTTTGCGGTCTCTGCGAGTCATCCGAATATCCCGCCCCTTTACAGGCGCAAGCTTGCACGAGGCGGCCGGCCAAATCAATCGCCCCCCTTGGCAAGGCGGGCGTTCTGTCGCAAAGGACGCCATGCGCCGAGTCAGCTTTGATCTGCATGCCAGTGATGGCAAGGCCCGCACCGGGGTGATCACCACGCCGCGCGGCGAAATCCGCACGCCGGCCTTCATGCCGGTGGGCACCGCGGCCACGGTGAAGGCGATGCTGCCCGAAAGCGTCGCCGCCACCGGCGCCGACATTCTGCTGGGCAACACCTATCATCTGATGCTGCGCCCGACGGCGGAGCGCATCGAGCGGTTGGGCGGCTTGCACCGGTTCATGAACTGGCAGCGGCCGATCCTGACGGATTCAGGCGGGTTTCAGGTGATGAGCCTGGCCGAGCTGCGCAGGCTGAGCGAGAACGGCGTCACCTTCAAAAGCCATATCGACGGTGCCCGCCACGAGATCACGCCCGAACGCAGCATGGAAATCCAGCGCCTGCTGGGCAGCGATATCGTGATGTGTTTCGATGAGTGCCCGGCCTTGCCCGCCAGCGTGCAAAGCGTCGCCGAAAGCATGCGCCTGTCGATGCGCTGGGCGGCGCGGTCGCGCGAGGCCTTCGGCGACCGGCCCGGTCACGCGCTGTTCGGCATCCAGCAGGGCGGGGTGACGCAAGAGCTGCGTGGCGAAAGTGCCGAAAAACTAAGGGAAATCGGATTTGACGGCTATGCCATCGGCGGGCTGGCGGTGGGCGAGGGGCAGGCGGCGATGTTCGGCGTGCTGGATTACGCGCCCGACATGCTGCCCGATAACAAGCCGCGTTATCTGATGGGGGTGGGCAAGCCCGATGACATCGTGGGCGCCGTGAAACGCGGCGTCGACATGATGGATTGCGTGCTGCCGACCCGGTCCGGGCGCACCGGGCAGGCCTTTACCCGGCGCGGCGTGGTCAACATCAAGAACGCGCGGCATCAGGACGACCCGCGCCCGCTGGATCAGGAGTGCGGCTGCCCGGCCTGCACCGGCTATAGCCGTGCCTATCTGCATCATGTGTTCCGCTCTCGCGAAATTGTCAGCTCGATGCTGCTGACCTGGCACAACCTGCATTATTATCAGGAATTGATGCAGGCCATGCGCGCGGCGATTGCCGAGGGGCGGTTTGCGGCGTTCGAGACCGCGTTTCATGCCGCGCGGGCCCAGGGCGACATCGAGCCGATCTGACGCTATGCCGCAAGGCGCATCTGCTGTTTGGGGAACCACTGATCCAGCAGCACCGCCGCCTCATAGGATTTCAGCGAATAGAACGCATCCTGACGCTGCATCAGGCGCGATTTCAACGGCGCCGGGATCTTGTCGCGAAAATCCAGCCGCGCGTCCTCGCTCAGGCTGTCGTCGGCGCTGATCGAGGGTTGGTAGCTTTCGGTTCCGATGCCGTTCGATACCAGGATATCGTGGGATTCCAGCAGGATATGATAATATGTCACGCCGTTTTCAGGACAGGCGACGCGGGCAAGATCGCCGACCAGGAATTTGGCCGGCACAAGAACGCTTGCCGCGCCGAACAACAGCTCGTTTTCCCAGCACGACAGCTGCACGCGATGTTGCGGCGACAGCATCAGGTCCGCATTGGGCATCTCCGGCCCGAACGCGCCGCGCGAGATCAGGATCGGACGCAGGCTGGGGGTCATGACGATTTCGCGATAGCTCAGCTCTCGTTTGGCGAGCCACAGGATCGGCACCGCCTTGCCGTCCTCCGAAACAACCAGATCGCCGACGCATAGTGCATCAACCAGGCGTTCGCCGGTCGGGGTCAGGATCTTTGTGCCGCCGGCAAAGCAGATCACCACGTCGGTTACACTGTCAAGAAGATCGATAGTCTGGGCACCGTTGGGAAACGCGCTCATTGTTGCGAAGGAGCCCGAGCCGTCGGTGATGAAGAAATACCGTTGCCCGTTGGCAAGGCTGATCACGGTAATGTTCAGCCCTCGCAGATCTTCACCGTTTACGTCGGCGAGG
>Ga0316207_10003782_pt1 | contig 13731 bp, 9 predicted proteins | sample 6weekpyrite_MG_FD_204943 | JGI IMG/M metagenome (GOLD analysis project Ga0316207, IMG submission 204943) | Microbial mat bacterial communities from mineral coupon in-situ incubated in ocean water Damariscotta River, Maine, United States -... | ecosystem: Environmental > Aquatic > Marine >... | reverse complement strand
TAGCGCCTTTATTGGGTTCTGATTTAGCCCATATTTTACCATGGTGTTTGTCGATAATTCGTTGTACGGTAGCTAAGCCAACGCCATTACCATCATATTTAGATTCGTCATGTAATCTTTGAAATGGTAGAAATAGATTTTTAGCATATTGTTCGTCAAATCCGACACCATTATCTTGAATATAAAAAATGGTATCGCCATTTTTAATTATTTTTCCTATTTTTATCTCTGGAGAAACTGAGTGAGAGCTATATTTGACCGCGTTACTGACCAAATTTGTGAGTGCAATTTTCAATAATTTTGTATCACCATGAGTATGTAAGTTCTTGTCGAACCTAAAAACAGTAGGGTTAAAATTGTAATGCTCGACAATATCCTGCGTTATTGTTTCGAGATCAATTACTTTGTATTCCAATTCTTTTCTCGTTACTCGAGATAAGTTTAAAATGTTGTCAATGAGTTCTGACATGTGGTGTGCAGCTTTATCAACTCGTTTTAAATAGTCCTGCCCTTTATCGTCTAATACTTTATTATAGTCAGCGAGAAGCGCAGTGCTAAAGCCTGATATACTGCGCAATGGTGTACGTAAATCATGAGATACAGTGTAGGCAAATGTTTCAAGTTCTTTGTTAACTGCGCTCAGTTCTGTAGCGTGTTGGAGCAAAGATTCTTCTGCAAGTTTTCTGTCAGATATATCTAAAGCATAACAAATGATGCCTTTGGGTTTATTATCCGGGCTATGTAATAATGACAGGGAAAGTAATGCGTAAAATTTGTTATTTGTTTTATTGTACATCGATGTTTCCATTTCGATGCTTCCTGTATCAAGAAGTTTGGAACGCAAATGTTTATCAAATAATGAGTTGTTAGACTGTGGGAAGAGAATGTCGATTGATTTTCCGATAACTTCATCTGCAGAGTAAGAAAATAATTCTTCAGCACCTTTATTCCAGCTTGTAATAATATTATCCCAATCTGTTGAAATCACTGCATCATGAATTTGGTCAATAATTATGGCTTGTTCATGAACTTGTCGAGTGCGTTTTTCTACAAGTGATTCAAGTCGTTTTTGATATTGAGCAAGTGCTTTTGAGGTTTGGGTATGTTTCCAGAATTCAAGCGTAAGTGAAATGATGTCAGCTGCTGAGTTAATAAAACTTTGTTCTTCTATATTCCAGTTATGATGTTTGGAATCCCGTTCAACCACAATCTTGCCTATAACATTTTCACCGCGTGTTATTAATATCTCAATGTTTTGCATATTTTGATTGATGTTAAAGTGAACTAAGTCTGGCAGTTCATCACTGGTTTTTTGCGACGTATCAATGTCTAAGTTTGAATGATTTCGCTTAGATTCAGTGTTTAGATGAATTTCTTTATTATGGGTGTGTGCGTTTTGTGTGGCGTTATAGCAATCAATGCATTGAATGCGAGAGTAGTCATCATTGTAAAGCCAGATAGAACTTGCTGAAGCGTTTAATGTTTTACATATAGTTTCATTTATTAATATTGATGCTGGTTCTATACTGTTGTTTTTGATTTCCTGGTTCTTGGCAAGGAAAAGTAAGGTGCTTTGGTGTTTTTTGAGGAGATCTTCTTTTTCTTTTATAGCTAATTCAGAAATTTTTTGTGTGGTTATATCGAACATAAAACCACGTAGTATAATGGGCCCAGATTTGTCAGAAATTACATTAACAGAATCCCTCACCCAGATATCTTTCCCAGTAGAACTTACCATGCGATAGTCAAATTCGTGATCCTGGTTTAAATCAGTTTGAGTGGCGCAATACTCGATAGCATGATCTTTGTCTGCAGGGTGAAGATTGTTTTTCCAAAAACCTTCTTCATACCATTTGTCTTGTGGAAAGCCCAATAAGTCTATTACCTGTGGTCCAACATAGGTAAATCGCCAAGTAGATAAGTCTAATTCCCAGGGGATTGCATTTGAAGTTTCTAACAAATTTCGATAGCGTTCCCGACTTTCGAAAATAACTTTTTCAGCGTTTTCTAATTCTAAAATAGAATTCTGTAAGTTTACTTGCATGCGGGTAAGTGAGTTAATGAGGATATCAAGTTCGTCTGTTTTTTCAGGTTTAGGCTTTCTTTCCAAAGTTAGGTGATGATTTAAGTTATCAATACTAATGTCGTTGGTGAAATGGGAGATTCGAATAAGATGACGCGTTACCAATAGGTTAAATAAATATAAGATAAATCCACTAACCAAAAATGTTTTGATCCCGTTGGAAAGTAGAATCCTCCAAAGTTGTTCAAAAATATGGTCGTAAACATCTTTAAGTGAGGCCTGAACAAGTAGTGTGCCGATGTTTAGATTTTTTCCTTGGTATTCATATAATATTGGATAACTTTCAGTGACAATTCTTTCGGTTTCTTTTTCACCCTTTTGAGCTAATATTTTATCGCCTTCTCTAACTTCTAGGTAATTCATAAACGGTAGGTTTTTCAATCCGCTCAACTGGTCATTGATTTCTAGTTTGTCAGCTACCCATACTCGTGATGCTAGGCTGTTCAAATGAATTTCTTTAATTTCATTAAATCTCGAATCAATGGATCTTATGTCTCTGTTATATTCAGAATATAATTGAACTGCGGTTGTTATCAGCGTGATTAGCGAGCTAAATAAAATAACGTATATTATAATTTTTTTTGCAATACTTGATGAAATTTTGGTAGGCATAATTATTGGCTAATGAGTGGAGTAAGAATTTTATTGTAAATATCTTGATATTGACCATTGGATTTCATTTCGATTAATGCTTTGTTTAATGGATCAATGAGTTTGTGGTGTTTTTTGTGAAGATAAATATGCATTTCTCGTTTTGCAAGTATTGGTGAAATTAAGCGAATGCCTTTCAGGTTTTTCTTTTTGATTAAGGCTAGACCTCCCCATTTTTCAAAAAGCACCACATCTGTGCGGCTTCGCTCTAGTAAGGAGAATAATTGAGTGGGATTTTTTACCTTTACAATGTCAGAGGATTTTGGAACATTGTTTTCTAGGATTTTCCATCCATTTATTAAAGCAACTGAATGGTTTGCTAAGCTGTTCCAACCCTTATCTAGATTAATGTCTTTTTTACTAAACGCGACAAATTCCCAGTCCATTATTTTTTCCGGTACTGGAATTAAGTTTGGGTAGGTTTTTGTTAATCCATTTATTCTCGACATTTCTCCATCTTCTAAGCCGGAGTTTGCATTAATTAAACCTCTTTCAGCTGGCAATTGAGTAGTTTTCAATCGAATATTGATATGGGCAAACGCTTGCTGAGCGACTCTATCCATAAAGCCATTTTTGTCTTTGCTATTTAGTGGTGGTTGGCCAGTGGTATTTAAGCGAATGCTATTTTCTGCATAGCTGTTTTGGATGAGAAGAAAGAATAAAAAGAGTAATAGAAAAGTAGAGTTTAGGATGAATAATTTTTTGGGAAAGAGTTTTTGTGCACAGTCCATTGATGATTATTTCCAATTGCTACTATTCAAGGGGGAATTACGTTGAAATTATAGTATACATTCTAGAAATAGAATGAAATTATCAAGCCAGGTTTAACTGATTTTACAACAGAAGTTGTGAAATTATAGGTTTCGGTTGATTGATAATTTCATTTTCGTAAAAATGAGCTTACATGTTTTGTTTTGCTCGAGAAAATGCTGCTGCAAATGCATTGGAAGTCTGGGGCGCTGGTATTTTTTGTGACTTTTTTATGGGCTTGCTTTTAGATTTCATTTTTTCTGTATTTGAAGGGGTGTTTGATGCTTCATTGAGTCGCATAGACAAGGCGATGCGTTTTCGTTTTTCTTCAACCTCTATTACTTTTACTTTGACAACATCACCCGTTTTTACCACTTGATGAGGATCTTTGACAAACTTATCTGCCATTGCGGAGATATGTACTAAGCCATCCTGATGGACACCGATATCGATAAAAGCACCAAAATTTGTAATGTTGGTAACGACTCCTTCGAGTATCATGCCTGATTTTAAGTCGCCAATTTTTTCAATGCCTTCTTTGAAGGTTGCAGACTTAAAGTCCGGACGGGGATCTCGACCAGGTTTTTCTAATTCTTTAAAAATGTCCTTAATTGTCGGAATACCAAATTGGTCATTGGCGAAATCTTTTGCGACTAATTTTTTAATGACATTTTGGTTGCCGATGAGCTGAGTGATATCATGTTTTGATTGCCTAACTATTTCTTTAACGATAGGGTAGGCTTCAGGATGAACGCTGGATGAATCCAGCGGTGTATCGCCATTCATAATTTTTAAAAAACCCGCGCATTGTTGGAACGCCTTGTCGCCTAAGCGAGCCACTTTCTTAAGTTGGTTTCGATTGTGGAATTCCCCATTATTATCACGGTATTCAACGACGTTTTTGGCTAAGGTTGTGTTAAATCCTGAAACATATGATAGTAATTGCGCAGAGGCCATGTTGATATCTACGCCCACAGAGTTAACACAGTCTTCTACGACATTATGTAAACCTTTACTGAGTTTTGATTGATTGACATCATGTTGATATTGGCCAACACCAATCGCTTTGGGATCAATTTTAACTAACTCTGCCAGTGGGTCTTGTAATCGTCGAGCAATAGAAATAGCACCTCGTACAGTAACATCAAGCTTAGGGAATTCCTCTGTAGCGATTTGCGAAGCAGAGTAAACAGATGCACCCGCCTCGGAAACCACAATTTTTTGAATGTTTACATCAGGGTTTTGTTTAACTAAGTCGCTAACTAGTCGATCTGTTTCTCGTGAGGCTGTGCCGTTACCAATGCTAACGAGTTTTACATGATGTTTTTTTATTAGCTTTACCAATGTTTGAATGGCTTGTGAATATTGGTTTTGCGGTTGATGTGGATAAATGACGGCATCGTCAATATATTTTCCTGTATTATCAACTACTGCGATTTTAACGCCACTACGATAACCTGGGTCGAGACCCATAGTTACTTGTGGGCCAGCAGGTGCGGCCATGAGAAGGTCATTTAAGTTGTGTGAAAAAACATTAATGGCCTCTTGTTCAGCATTTTCTTTAAGTTCTAATTTCAGTTCTGTGTCAAGTCGTGTTGAAAGTTTGACTTTCCAAGTCCATAAAGCAACTGCTGCCAACCACTGTCCAGATGGTTGTTGAGTATTGATGTTGAAATGTTTGACGATTTTATTGGCGCAAAGTGAGCTACTATTCATAGCAACATTTGTTTCTTCTGCTTCATCAATTACTAAATCAATTTGCAGAAACCCTTCATTTCTTCCGCGAAACAGGGCTAGTGCGCGATGTGAAGGAATTTTGGCTAGAGGTTCCACTGCGTCAAAATAATTTGCGAATTTTTCACCTTCCTGTTCCTTGCCTGGAGCGACAGTAGATTTTAATTTCACACGTTGCCATAAAAAATCACGCAACTCGGTATTTAATCCCGTATCTTCGGAGAAAACCTCCATAAGAATTTGTTTAGCCCCTTCCAAGGCGAGTTCAGTGGTATCAATACCATGATCTTTATTGATAAATGCGTTTGCAAGAGACTCGGGATTTTCATCTTGATTTTCCAGCAACTGAACAGTTAGAGGTTCAAGTCCTGCCTCCCTGGCCGTTTGCGCCTTATTTCGGCGCTTAGGCATATAGGGGCGATAAATATCTTCCAATAAGGTTTTGCTTTCAGTGTTTTCGATTTGTTGTTTTAGATCAGAGTTGAGTTTGTTTTGTGATTCGATACTTTTTAATACAACTACTTTCCGTTCTTCTAATTCACGCAAATAAGAGAGCCTGTTTTCCAGGTTTCTCAACTGAATGTCATCTAGACCACCAGTAACTTCTTTTCGATAACGCGAAATAAAAGGGACAGTCGCACCATCGTCCAATAGCGCAACAGTATCATTAATAAAATTTTCGGTAGAGGATAATTCTTCGGCAAGGATTGCAGCAATATTCAGCATTTAAAACTCATTCATGACATAAAAAAATAGGAATGAATTTTAACTCGGAAAATTGGATAAGCAATATTTTTTAATTAAATATTTATAGCTGCGCAGGGTGTTTAGATTTTGCTCCAGAAACGTTTTTATTATGCACGGAAAGAGAGAGCATATAAAAATATGTGACCGATTGAGTACGTAATAAAAACGTTTCTGGAGCAAAAGATAGTTATAAAATTGGGGGCAATAAAAAACCCCGTCTAGCGGGGTTAAATAGCTTCTTGTTGCCGTGTTAGACGCAAAGAAGGAGCATATTATTATTGTTATTTGTGTCGCATTGAAGAAATCAGGAGAGGTTAATTTCTTCGATGCTTTTCCTGTTTGATGGGTGCTATTTAATCACCTGGAAATTAAAGGCGTCTTAACAGGTAAGATTCTTATTACAATTAGAATGAATGTAACCTATTGATTAATATAGGTGAAATAGTGAGGTTTTTAGGGTTTAAGCGTTTTGGTATTAAGCTTTTGGCTCTAAGCCCATGAAATCAATGACTTCTTTCTTTCTTTCCATGGTATCTCCATAACCAAGTGAAATTAATTCTCGACAGAAGGCTTTTTCAAATAAAAGGTAGCTAATGAGATTGGAGCCATGTTCCTTGGAGGCACCGATTCCTCGCATAAACAGTCTTACAGATTTGGGCATGAGGTCATAATGCTTATGCGTCATAGCACTAAGGTCCTGGCTAGGGGATATAAACAGCAAATCGACTTTTCGCATACTGACACTATCATCAGGGTGATGGCGATCTGGAATTTGACTAAATGTTTTGTTGATTCGCTCTAGTCGTTCAAGATCCATACTGACATTATCCAAGAAAATACTATCCAGGACATGTCCGGCAATTTCACCTAGAGAGGGTGAGGAGTTCATACGTTTTTGAAGAGTACTATAAGGATCTTCATGTTTGACGCCTACGATGAGTAATTTGTCTGCGCCTAAATGTAAAGCAGGACTCGTGGGAGCATTCTGACGCATGGTGCCATCCCCATAATAATCATCTCCTAAAGCAACGGGTGAAAATAATAAGGGAATGGCTGATGAGGCCATAAGATGCTGAATATTAATATCTGTTCGCACGCCAATTCTATTAGCGCGAACCCACGGTTCAATACTTTCATGACCTTGATAAAAAGATACCGAATTACCTGTGGAATAGTTTGATGCATTTATGCACAAAGCATGGAGATGTTTTTTATCTAAATTATCCTGGATATTTTCAAAAGGTAAATAATATTCAAGTAAGGAGTTTAAAGGGCTTCGATCCAATAGGCCGTTAGCTTTACGTTTTGTTGATGTGCTTCTCGCCATGGAACCAAGCCAGCGCAATGCGCTTTTACTCAAACCGGTTAAGTCTGAGCGAAAAACCTGCTCCATGTGGAAATTGCCCCAGACATGGACTAGCCGCCATACTGCTTCACGGAACTGTGCAGAATAAATAGCAAGTGCGGCGGCGTTTATTGCACCAGCGGATGTGCCGCAAATTATTTGAAAGGGATTGGGATTATGTTTGGGTGATAAATCTGCAATAGCTTTAAGCACGCCAACTTGATAGGCGGCACGTGCACCACCGCCGGACAAAATTAAGGCTGTTTTTTCGCTACTTTCTTTATTGTCTTTATTCCAGAACATATTTTATCTATGCAAAAAATAGTCTCGTTATATTGCTGATCTAAAAGAACGCATGTTGTAGCTTGTTCGATTATGACAAAACCATGACTCCATCTATTTCGACTTCTGAGCCTTTGGGTAGGGATGCTACGCCAATTGCCGCTCGAGCGGGATAAGGCTGTTGAAAATTACTTGCCATAATTTCATTTACAAGGGGAAAATGGCTAAGATCGGTAAGAAAAATATTTAGTTTAACGATATCTTGAAGTTCTCCACCCGAAGCTTGACATACGGCAGTTAAATTATCGAAAACGCGCTGAATTTGAGCCTTCATGTCACCATCCACTAATTCCATGGTTTCTGGTACTAAAGGTATCTGTCCAGAGAGGTAGACTGTATTATCAACTTTAACTGCTTGTGAATAAGTGCCAATAGCTTGGGGTGCTTTTTCAGTAGATATAATTTCTTTCGCCATTATTTATCCTTTTGCTCGTGATATTTTCTTAACTTGATCCAGTAATTTAATTTGGCGCATAACATTCGCCAGATGTAGGCGATTGTTAACGTTGATGATAAAGACTAACTCTGTATATCTTGAATCATGATCATCAATTTCAATATTTTCAATATTGGACTCTTGCTCAGAAATAACAGCGGCAACGGTCGCTAGCACACCTTTGTTATCGGCAACTTGGACGCGAATTTCCACTGGAAAATCACCGACAGCATTTTCTTCCCAAGCAAGTTCTAAAATATTTTCGGGATGTTTTTTATATTCGCGAATATTACTACACGACTTACTATGAATTACAATACCTTTGCCAGCGCTAAATATCCCGGTAATTGGGTCGCCAGGAATTGGTCTACAACATTTTGCATAATTTACCACAATGCCTTCGGTACCTTTTATTGCTAAAGGTTTAGGTTGGGTACTGGCGGTTTTTAACCAGGATGGAACGTACTTATGCAAAATACCCTTAAAGCCAAATTGTCGTGCGCTAACAGTTTTCTTATGAGTGGGTTTTTCCTTCTCAGGCATTTGTTCCATAATTTGTTTGGCCACCAGTAATGGCATTCGATTACCGAGACCAATGTCGGATAATAATTCTTCTAAAGACTCAAGCTTGAGTTTGGCAAGAATGCCATCAATATGTTGTTGAGGGACTCGCTCTACATTGAGTGAGTAGGCGCTAAGGTTTCTATCAAGCAATCGCTTGCCAAGTGAAACAGCTTCATTTTCTTGTAAGTTTTTAAGGTAGTGTCGAATATGAGTCCGTGCCCGACTAGTAACAACAAAGTTTAACCAAGCTGGGTTTGGTTTTGCGCCAGCTGCAGTAATAATTTCTACGGTTTGTCCGGTCTCGAGTTGCGTACGTAATGGTGATAAGTGCCTGTCAATTTTTATAGCGACACAAGCATTACCAATATCAGTGTGTACGGCATATGCAAAATCCACCGCAGTTGCGCCACGCGGAAGTTCCATGATTTCACCATTGGGGGTGAACACGTAAACCGAATCAGGGAATAAATCGATTTTAACATTTTCAAGGAACTCTAAAGAATTACCTGATGTTTTTTGGAGTTCTAATAAGCTGCTTAGCCATTCATTTGCACCTGTTTTACTGGTATTTGGGCTGGCATCAGATTGTTTATATAACCAATGAGCAGCAATGCCTGCTTCGGCAATTTTATCCATTTCATCGGTGCGGATTTGTACTTCAATGGGTACACTGTAGGGCCCAAAAAGAACGGTATGCAAACTTTGATAACCGTTTTTTTTAGGAATGGCGATATAATCTTTGAAGCGACCGGGAAGTGGCTTGTATAAATTGTGCAACATGCCTAACACTCGGTAACAGGTATCTACTTTATCAACAACGATACGGAAGGCGTAAACATCAAATACTTCAGCAAAAGATAAATGCTTGCTTTTCATTTTTGAGTAGATGCTGTAAAGGTGCTTTTCACGCCCGATAATTTCGCAAGAAAGATTTTCTTCAGCTAAACGTTTATGAACGACATCTTCTATTTTGTTAATGATTTCCTTGCGGTTACCACGAGCTTTGAGGACGGATTCTTGTATGACTTTGTAACGGTTGGGGTGTAGTGCTTGAAAGCCTAATTCTTGTAACTCCAGTCGTATATTATTGATTCCCAGGCGATGGGCTATTGGTACATAAATGTCTAGAGTTTCTCGAGCGATACGTCGCTGCTTATCTGCTCGCATGATACCAATAGTTCGCATATTGTGAACACGATCGGCCAGTTTAATTAAAATGACGCGAACATCTTTTGCCATTGCCAGCATAAGTTTCCGAAAGTTTTCAGCTTGCGCTTCTGCTTTGGATTCAAATTTAATCATGGTGAGCTTGCTAACGCCGTCGACAAGATCTGCGACTTCTTCATCAAACTCCTGGGCCAATTGATCTTTTGCTGTTTCAGTATCTTCAATAACATCATGGAGAATGGCAGCCATAATGGTCTTATGGTCGAGCTTTAAGCTAGCAAGAATACGAGCGACAGCCAAAGGATGATAAATATAAGGCTCGCCGCTTAAGCGTTTTTGCCCTTCATGAGCTTCTGCGCCAAATAAATAGGCACGATAAACCTCTTGGACGTCTTCTTTTTCAAGATAGGTCTCCAATAAAGTGCAAAGGTCGCTAATTAAAAACATAAGGACTCTATGCTCGATGCTATTAGTGGGTAAAGCTGGATCATGGTGTGTTTATTTTAGTTAACGTTAATAATCATTAACTATAAGGAACGGTGGTGATGGGTGCAATACTTAGCCTGGATAATTCAAAAATTTATGAACTATCCAGGTTAAATCTCGAAAATATTAGCTTTTGAGAATAGCTACTAGGGATTTTGAGTCGGCTCTATGCCATCTGCAGGTTGTTCTTCGAGGATTTCTTCCTCTTCTTCCTCAACGATGTCTGCCTGATCAACAGATGCTTGATCTACCAAGCCTTTGGCGATTTCTCGTAGTGCAAGAACGGTAGGCTTGTCGTTTTCCCACTCAAGCATCGGATCTTTACCATTAGCCAGTTGTCTAGCGCGTTTCGTGGCTAATAATACCAATTCAAAGCGGTTATCAACATTTTCTAGGCAATCTTCTACAGTAATGCGTGCCATTAAAGGGCTCCATGGTTAGCAAAAACAGAAAATTATAGTTGAAATACGAGTATTATTCCACCCTAATCCAAGCTTAGCAAAGTAAAATTATGCGTTTATACTGAATGCGGCTTGCTAAGTACGGTTCAGGGCGCGACTAAATCGTCAAAGATATGAGGTTGTTTTTCGTATTGCCGTGAGGTGATTAGACGAAAGCTTTGAATAATAGACTGAATTTCAGACAATGCTGTATCAAAATCATCATTGATTACAAGATAATCAAATTCTGGGTAGTGAGACATTTCGGTAATTGCTTCAGCAGTTCTACGTTGTATGACTTCCTCGCTGTCGGTACCCCGGCCTGTTAAACGCTCAAGTAATATGGCGCGGGAAGGTGGAACAATAAATATCCCTGTTGAGTCTGCGAAGGTTTTTCTGACTTGTTCTGCGCCCTGCCAGTCAATTTCAAGAATAACATCATCACCTTTGGCTAACGTATCGGCTAGCCAGCTTTTTGAAGTACCATAAAAATTTCCGAAAACTTCTGCATATTCAAGAAAATCGTCGGCATCTCGCATCTTGATGAAGGTTTCTTTTTCAACGAAATGATAATCTTTGCCATCCACTTCTCCCTCTCTCATAGGTCGAGTGGTGTAGGATACTGATGTTTGCAATTGAGTAGACTGTTGCATGATGGCTTTGACCAGGCTAGTTTTGCCAGCGCCAGACGGTGCAGAAATAACAAATAAATGCCCTTTAGCCATGAAAAATCTCCTCTATTACTTTTTTAATGCTACTACCAGTTTTTTTAACGCTTGACCGCGATGGCTAATTTGGTTTTTTAATTCGGGAGCCAGTTCAGCAGAAGTGCATCGATGTTCTGGCACATAAAATAGTGGATCATAACCAAAACCTTGGACACCGCTAAGTTCCGTAGTGATGAACCCCTCCCAAGTGCCCTGGCAGATAATGGGTGTTGGATCTAATTCGTGTCGCATATAAACAATGACGCATTGAAAACGTGCGCTGCGATGATTTTCATCGACCTCTGCAAGTTCGTTAAGTAACTTTTGATTATTGGCTTCATTATTTGAATGTTCACCAGCATAACGCGCAGAACAGATTCCGGGCTGGCCATTTAGATAATCAACTTCAATACCTGAATCATCAGCCAATGCTGGCAAGCCCGTGAGCTTGCAAGCATGTCTGGCTTTTATTATGGCATTTTCAACAAACGTTAACCCGTCTTCAATGGCATCGGGCACATCAAAGTCCGATTGAGGTCGAATAACAATATCTGAAGCGGTTAGTAGTGCCTGAATTTCTTTTACTTTACCCGGGTTACTACTAGCTAATACCACTTCTGAACTCATGATTTTTTTCCGCTTAGTTTTCTAACGCTGCTTTTTGTTCTAGAATGAGTTGCTCAATACCACTCTCAGCTAATGCAAGCATGTTGTTTAAATCGTCTCGATTAAAACAAACACCTTCTGCCGTTCCTTGAATTTCAATGAATTCACCTTTGTCATTCATGACTACATTCATGTCAGTTTCTGCATTGGAGTCTTCAGGGTAATCAAGATCGAGCACTGGTGTGCCATTAAAAATACCCACAGATACCGAAGCGACTTGGTGAAGAATAGATTCTTTAACGGCAGGATTAGTTTTCGCGATGTGGTTAATGGCATCAACGAGTGCGACAAAACCACCTGTAATGGACGCGGTACGTGTACCACCATCGGCTTGAATGACATCGCAATCCACAGTAATTTGTCTTTCGCCCAATTTATTCAGGTCAACAACGGCTCGTAACGAGCGTCCAATCAAACGTTGAATTTCGAGCGTCCGTCCACCTTGTTTACCTCGAGCTGCTTCTCTACCCATGCGATCACCGGTAGAACGAGGTAGCATGCCGTATTCTGCAGTAACCCAGCCTGAGTTTTTGCCTTTTAAAAAACGGGGTACTTTTTCATCAACTGTCGCATTACATAATACTTTTGTATCCCCGAATTCGACCAAAACAGAGCCTTCAGCATGTTTGGTGTAGTTACGAGTGATGATGATTTTTCTTAATTGATCTGGATTTCTGCCACTGGGACGCATTATTTCAACCCTATAGTAATGATTTATTTGGTTCCAGGATTATACGCAGCTTTTTTGGGAAGGGCGAGGCGGTGTGGTGACTAGCTTTTGAATACGCGTAAAAATTCTTCAATTGATTGTGGACGTTTTTCGCAATCAAGTTCCATCGTCCAGTCAATGGCTTTAAGGAAACGTTTCGAATAATGCTCAGTAAAAACAGCTGCCGCAGGTGTCATATTATTCTTTTTTACCCGGTCTTTAGCCGATGGTGGCGGTTTTGCCTCAATACAACTTCGCATTGTTGCCCCGATAGCATAAAGATCTGACCAAGGGCCAAGTTTGGCTTTTCGTTTAGATTGCTCAGGGGGTGAAAATCCATGGGAGACAACAGGGAACATTCGGCTATCAGCTGATAAGGCTAATTTATGTGCTGCGCCAAAATCTAATAAAATGGGGGATGAGGACTGGCGAAGATAAATATTGCCAGGTTTGATATCAAGATGTAACAGGCCCATTTCGTGAACAGCTTCAAGCCCTTCTAAAATAGGTACAAAAATTGACCGAATAAAGTTTTCGCTACGACGCTTACCCTGTTTTTTGATGTAAGCTTGAAGACTCAATCCTTTGTGGTAATGCATAGCTGTATATATTGTTCCATAAGCCTGAACGAATCCCACGATACCGACGATATTTTCATGTTCTAAGGAGGCCAGAATGCTTGCCTCTTGAAAAAATAGCTTTCTTCCCTGGCGGAAATATTTTTCGCTTTTATCGTCTTTGGCAACGACTTCCATTTTTTCATCACGCTTTGCCAATTTGGCTGGGAAATACTCTTTGAGTACAATGATCTCGTCGTTTTCGAGATCTTTTCCCAGATACACAATACTGAATCCACCACCACCAATGACTTTAGTGATCTGAAAACGATCATCGAGCATAGTAT
>Ga0316207_10003781_pt1 | contig 13733 bp, 11 predicted proteins | sample 6weekpyrite_MG_FD_204943 | JGI IMG/M metagenome (GOLD analysis project Ga0316207, IMG submission 204943) | Microbial mat bacterial communities from mineral coupon in-situ incubated in ocean water Damariscotta River, Maine, United States -... | ecosystem: Environmental > Aquatic > Marine >... | reverse complement strand
CGTATTCTATTGCCGTGTCTAACAAAGCAGGCGAGAGAATATCGAATCTTAAGATTGGAGGTAAACCGATAGACTTGAATAAAACATATATCGTATCATCATGGGGTGGTAACTTGCAAAAAGCAGGTGCTAATCTACAAAAAGATAAGATTAGGCCGGTTTATGATGTTGTGCGTGATTATATAAAAAGAGAAAAAGTAGTTAATGTTAGTAACAAAGGAAATGTTACTTTAGTTGATTATAGTTGCGGCTGTCCTACAAAAGGTTCTAAAGGCTGTTAAAAGGTCATGATTTTAAGGGGTAAAGGGGTTACCCCTTGATCATAATGTGTCATATAACACTAATAAATAAAGAAAAGGGAAGAAAATGAAATTATTGAAACTAAGTGCTGTTGCGGCATTAACATGTGCATTATCTATCACAGCTCAAGCTGATGGGACTAAACAAAAACGTGAACTTAAAAACAATATGATGGTTAAAACGAATATTGTACCGGGTAAAGTTGATAAACTATCAGAGATGTTCACAGATGGTATGTTCTACGGTCGTTTAAGAACCAATTATTTTAAATGGGACTGGAAGAATGACAATGCAAATGTAGACAATAAAGCATTTGGCTTAGGCGGTAGTTTAAAATATAAATCAGCTACATACAATGGTATAAGTGCTGAAGCTGGTTTTTACTTCACAAGTAGTCCTATAAGATCATTACGTCAAAATGAATCACAAGTCGGAAAAGTAAAAGCAGGTAAAGATACATTTAGCCGTTATTTGGTTTCTACGACTGGAACATGGGAGTATGCTGTACTTGCTGAAGCAAATATTCAGTATCAATATTCTAAGTCAAAAGCAATAGCAGGTCGTCAAATTTTTGAATCTTTCTTGACAAAATCAAATGATACAAAAATGATTCCAAATACTTTTGAAGGTGTTGTTTTAGAGACAAAAGAGCTTGCAAAGACAAGAATCCGAGGTGCATATTTTACTGCACAAAAACTTCGTGATCACACAACTTTTCATGATGTAATCACATTTAAAGATGAAGCTGGTAACAGCTGGGATAATAATGATGATTCAGCAATCCATAAAGGTTTGACTTATCAAAACTTTAAAGCTGCTGGTAAAGATGTTAATCACGAGCTTATCGTTTTTGATGCAAGAAACAAGTCTATTAAAAATTTAAAAGTTGATGTTACTTATGGTGCTGTACCTGGTGTTGTATCGTCATTAACAGGTGAATTAAATTACAAGATTGCTTTTGGTGGTGGCTATACTTTGACTCCTGGTGTTCGTTATATGAAACAGTTTGATAACGGCGGTGGTAAAGTTGGTGGAGCTTCTTTAAAAGGAAAATTGGTTACATGGACAGGAAATACTGCAACTTATAATGCTTCTAAAGGTTATAGTACACCAGATAGTTTAGACAGTTCTTTATGGATGGCCCGTTTAGTACTTAAAAAAGGTCCTTTAAAAGCGAAAATAGGTTACTCTGCTGTTGCGGATGAAGCTGATATCGTAGCACCATGGCGTGGATTCCCAACGGGTGGATATACTCGTGCAATGGCTCAATATAACTGGTATGCAAATACAAAAACAATCAATGTTGAAGCAAATTATGATTTTGATAAAGCTGGGTTAGTTCCAGGATTCAGTGCAATGGCTCGTTATGCTATTCAAAACTTTGATGAAACAAAACAAGCTGCTGGTGTTCAAGCAGACAGTAAAATATTACATATGGATTTCCGTGAGAATTTTAAAAATGGTCTGTATGCAAAAATTCGTGTCGGTTTAGTAAATGCAGATGCTCGTACAAGTGGTATTAATAAAGATTCATATAACGAATATCGTTTTGAACTAAACTACTTGTTCTAAAAAGGTTATGCTTTGAAGTCACTTTTGTTAAGTGTTGTAATATTTCATTCTCTCCTTTCTTACGATTACAAACTTCGACCCGTACAAGTGGGTGAGTCTTCCACTCATTGCTTCTTCGGGTTACCAGAAGTGATGGATGAGCATAACAATGGAAACATGTCAAATTCATGTTTTGTTAACCTTGGGAGCAGCTATCTTGTAATAGATAGTGGTCCCACGTATCAGTATGCTACTCAGGCATACAAAAAGATGAAGAGTATCAAAAACCTTCCAGTCTCTTATGTTGTAGATACTCATGTCCATGATGATCATTGGCTAGGTAATAGTTACTATGTAACATTAGGAAGTAAAATTATAGGTTCAAAAGCTTTTGAAGGACTTCCAAAAGTAGAAAGAACACGTATGCAAAGACGTATATCTGCTGATGCTTATAAGAAGACAACCCAGGTTTATCCGACTCTGTTTGTAGATAAGGAAAAAGTTCTAGATATCAATGGCAAAAAAGTCATCATAAAAAGTGTAAATCATAAAGCGCACACGAATAGTGATCTTTACGTTTACATTCCAAGTGAAAAAATAGTCTTTGTTGGTGATCTGGTCTTTAATCAAAGACTTCCATCTTTACGAGATGGAGACATAAATGGTTGGCTTGAAGCTCTTGATGGCATTAAAAAGATGGATGTGAAGTACATAGTAGGAGGTCATGGGGAAAATATAGACCGGAATGCTCTTAATTTTACTTATAATTATCTTAAAACTTTAAAAAGTGAGGTACAAAAACGGTTGGAAGAGGGCGAGAATATAGCAGATGTTGTTAATGAAGTGAAAATGAGTAAATATAAAAATATCCCTTTTTATAACTCTATACATAGACAAAATATTGAAACTGTTTTTAGGACATTGGAGTGGGAAGTTGAATAAAATAATTTTTTTACTCAGTTCTTGTTTTATTTCTTTATGGAGTATGGAGTTTTTTTCTTATGAAAAGGGATTGCAGCTGCAAAAACAAAATAAAAAAATAATTATGCTTGATGCTATGAGAACAGATTGTCACTATTGTATTGATATGGAAAGAAATGTGTTTGATGATCCTGAGATGGCTAAGTGGATACAAAAGCGCTTTATTCCTGTAAAGGTCAATCTTGATATCGATAAACTGCCACTAGGGTTAGAAGTTTACTTTACTCCAACGTTCTTCTTTATAGATTCAAATCAAAAAATTCTTAAAAAAGTACCAGGGTCATGGAATATCCAAGATTTTAAAGATCTTACAAAAAATATAAATAAAGGACATTAGATGTTAAAATTTACATTAATTTTACTAAGTTTTTGTATTCTGTCATTTGCAGATACAGAGTTTGCGGAGCCTAAACCTTCGATTGACAATCCTAGGAAAATAGTCTTTTCTGTCACTGAAGACAGTCCGCATGCACTGGATCATATACTTAGCGTTGCAAATAATGTTTTGAAGTTTTACGGACCTGAAAAAGTGGAAATGAAAATTATTGCTTATTCAAAAGGTATTAAACTCTTAGATAAACATGTAAAAGAAACTGCAGTAAGGATAGATGCTCTAATGCAGTATGATGTAGAGTTCGTTGCATGTGGAAACACAATGCGAACTTTGCATATAAAAAAAGAAGACCTTGTTGACGGTTCTGTTATAGTTACTGCAGGCGTTGTAGAATTAATAGAGAGTGTCAAAGCAGGTTGGATATACATTAAACCATAGGAAAAAATATGAAAAAAATTCTAACTTTAGTTACAGTATTGTTGTTTGCTGTTTCATTACAGGCAAAAGGTGATTTACATCTTTTTAGTATTGATAATAAAGATGCTAAAATCACTCCATATATGATTCAAGAGGCACTTAACAATGCTGGTTTGCATGTTGAACTAAATAGTAACATGATAGGTCCTTTTACAAAACAATTTAAAGAAACAAAATATAAAATCTTTACTTTAATGACGTTTTGGAGCAAAAAATATACAAGAGACTTAGTAAATAAGTATCCAAAAGCAGGTGCTTTTACACCAATGGGCATGGGTATATATCAGGCAAAAAATGAAGATACATTACATCTTTCTGTTTTAACAGCAGAAGCTCAAGCTAAAATACTAGGTATAAAAGATGAGAAATTACTTAAAAAGATAGAAACTCAGGTATTAGATTTTGTAAAAAAGAATTTTCCAAATGCAAAACATAAATATAGCAAGGATAGCTTGAAAACAGCACATAATCTTGTGACAACATATGAAATGGAAGTAGATCAAGATGAAGATCCTGATGATGTTCTAGATGAGTTTCAGATGAATCTTGAAGCAGGTTTTAAACCTTATGGTTTTGTTGTTCCTGAGTTCATGGATCTTAACGAAGTATTAACAAAGGATGATTCTGTTGAATCGCCATATGATTTTTATATTACATATTCAATATGTAAACTACCGGTTATTTATACAGTATCTAAAAGTAGACCTGAAGCATCAGCTTTTGCTCCATGTACGACAATGCTTTATAAGAAAAAAGGTGAAAATAAAGTGGTTGTAGGTTTTCCTGCAGTTTACAACTGGTTAAGTTCAGTTAGGGTTGAAGACAAAGACGCTAAAATTGCACTTTTGAAGGCTCAAAAAGATTTTGAAGCGATTCTTAAAGATGTAACAGAGTAGAAGTTTATCTTCTAGCTCTGTTACTGTTTCTTCCACGAGAATTTCCACCTCTAGGCTTATTCCTAGCCCCGCGATTTCCACCCATATTGATAGGTTCTGCTTTTATATTTGGATCTGGTTTAAAACCTTTAAGCCACACTTTTGGTATATCTTTTTTAATAAGCTTTTCAATGTTTACTAAAAATTCATCTTCATCTATACAAACAAGACTGATGGCTTCTCCTTTGTTACCTGCACGTCCCGTACGTCCGATACGATGGACATAATCCTCACTGACATTTGGAAGTTCAAAATTCACTACATGAGGGAGCTGGTCAATGTCTATACCGCGTGCTGCAATGTCTGTTGCTACTAAAACACGAACATCTCCTTTTTTAAAGTCTTCAAGCGCTTTTGTACGAGCATTTTGACTTTTGTTTCCATGAATCGCGGCAGAAGTGATACCGTCTTTTTCAAGTTGTCCGCTGAGTTTGTTCGCACCGTGTTTTGTCCTTGTAAAAACGAGAACCTGCTGCCATTTTCCTTCGTTGATGAGATGTGTTAACAACTCTCTCTTTCGTACTTTATCAACAGGGTAGACACTCTGTTGCACTATGGCATTAGACTCATTTGTGCGTGCTACTTCTATAAGTGTAGGTGATTTTAAAAACTGGTTTGAGAGTTTTTTGATAGCATCTGAGTAGGTTGCAGAAAAAAGCAATGTTTGTCGCTCTTTTGGAATGATATTGACAATCTTTTTGATGTCATTGACAAAGCCCATATCTAACATTCTGTCTGCTTCATCAAGCACTAAAAATTCTATCTCACGCAGATCTATGGTTTTTTGCGAGATGTGGTCAAGAAGACGTCCCGGAGTTGCGATGACAATATCTACACCACGTCTTAATTGTGCGATTTGCGGGTTTATCTTTACTCCGCCGAAGATAACGGCTGGTTTAAATGGTGTATGTTTTGCATAAAGTGCTACATTTTCAGCTATTTGGAGGGCAAGTTCGCGTGTCGGTGTCAAGATCAAAGCACGTACTTTGTTCTTTTGTTTTAAAGGCTTTTTACGTGAGAGAAGTTCCAATAAAGGCAGTGTAAAACCTGCCGTTTTTCCTGTACCAGTCTGTGCGCCTGCCAAAATATCTTTTTTTTCTAAAATAACGGGAATTGCCTTTGCCTGAATAGGAGTAGGGTGTTCGTAGCCTTGTTCTTTTACAGCTTTTAAAATCGGTGCTGAGAGACCGAGTGAATTAAATGTTATGTCTTTAATTGTATTTCCTTTGTATATATGGTTTCCATAATAGCATAATTTACGGCATTTATGGGTATAATTTTGCAAATACTTTTTAGGATACAAAATGTCTGCTGATACAATAACTATAAAACCAAATAATCACCGCATATACCATTGCCCAAATGAAAAAAAGACAGAACTTTTAAATAAACTGATCCTAGAGAATCAAGGTACGGATATTTTAGTGATGTGTTCTAAAAATCCTGAGCTTATCCAAGAAATGATTACAAATAAAAATGTACGTATATTAGAAGACAAAGTGCTCATAAAAGAAAAAGAACTGACATGTGAGTTTCTCATAAGCTATGATATACCGATAAAAGCTATCGTATATATGGCAAGAGTTGCTAAAGCAACACAAAAAGCTATTATGTTCTTAGATGAGAGTGAACAAAAAGATCTTCATTCTATAGAGACCTTACTGGGAAGAGCAATTAAACAGGACTCATTAGAAGGTTTTGAATATACTCAAAAAGCGAAAAAAGAGCCATTAAAACCTGTAATGAAAAAACTCTCAAAAGATGAGATCAAAGAAGTGGCAAAGAAACGCTATGAAAGCTCTACGAAAGAGAAGCCAAAAAAAGAGTTCAATAAAGATGAGAAAAAAGATGACAGATGGGCTAAAAAGAAAAAAGCACCAAATAAGTTTTTAGGAAAAGATGAAAACGGTAAAGCAATATTTTCGGGTAAAAGCGGTGAGCGAAACCATCGTTATGACGGTACGCCGCGAGATAAATATGACGCACCCAAGGTTACAGGGAAAAAAATAAACATCAAAGCCAGAAAACCAAAAGCAGACTAATCTTCTTCAATGATCTGTGCAACTTTTTGGGAACTACCGTGCTTCAGGTATTTTCTTAAAGACTTTGAGTTGTACAGAAACTTTTCTCTATCAAACTCATTATAGACTTTTAGAAGATTCTCAATACTCACATCTTCTTGAATGAATTCCGGATGTAAAGCTTCACTCTTATACTGTGAGAACATAATGTTCCCAAGCCCTATATAGTCAAGTTTTACAAGTTTGCTGGCAATGTAATAATCCAAAGGCTTGGCAATGTAACTCAATACGAAAGGCACACCTATAAGTGCAGCTTCAAGTGTTGCCGTTCCACTGCATATAAAGGCAAAGTCGGCATCATAAAGTGTTTCATGCGGTTCATTGGACACAGAGAATGCACTTATGTCACCATAAAGCTCATCTATATCTTGTTGTGCGAAGTGTTTTGGAATGACAATGGTCGCCTTTACATGTAACAGTGCTTGCAGCTCTTTAAAAATAGGCATAAGTTTTGTTATTTCACCTTTTCTGCTTCCCGGCATAAAGGCTATGTGTTTAACTTCAGAATTAAGAGACTCTTTAAATTTTTGAATCTGGTCTAACAGAGGATGCCCGACATACTCAATGGGTGCTTCTTTTGGGTAATAACTTGGCTCAAACGGCAGTATGGAACATAACTTGTCTATTGTTTTTGTAAGGACAGGTATGCGCTTTTTCTTCCATGCCCAGGCTTGGGGCAGTATGTAGTAGATAATCTTTTTTTTAGGGTATTTCTTTTTTATCTTTTTAGCAAGGGGAAGGTTGAACCCTGAAGAATCAATGAGTAAAACCTTGTCGGCTTCTTCACTGAGTTGGAGCATTTCATCATTGAGTTTAAAAAAGAAACGCAGTTTTTTCAAAGCATCGACAAACCCCATAATGGCAAAGCTTCTTAGATCAACTACGGGTTTTCCAAGACTTTTATCAAATATACCTATAAATTCCACATCTTCGCTTAGTTCTTGTTTGAGAGATTTTAAGTGTACATTGGCAGAGTGTTCCAGTGCCGAGACAAGAATTTTCATGAGTTTTAAGCCTTAATAATTTATAATACTACCATTATATCAAAGGTGGTCTAAAATGCTTATATCAAACGCAGTGGTTTGTGATGTCAATGGTGAGCGAAAAGCAGATGTTCTAATACAAGACGGAATTATAACGGCAATCGGTGAGAACCTGCATGATGAAGAAATCATTGATGCCAATGGAGCATATTTGATGCCTCGCCTTATAGATACAAATATACGCGTATTAGACTCATCTTTGAATGCCAAGAATATCAAAAGAATCGCACAAGAAGCAAAAAAAGGTGGAGTAGGCCATATAGTGCTCAATGCCGACTCAAATCCTGCTATAGATAATGAAGTGGTCCTGGAATTCGCACAAAATGGTGTAAAAGATGTCAATGATGTGAAAATTGACTTTATGCTCAATACACTTAAAGAAGATATGAGCCTTTCAAATATTGCTATAATGCTTAAAAAAGGGGTAGTGGCACCTTATATGAGCACAATCGCAAAAAACAACATAGCCATTAAGGTCGCTGAGTACGTCAAAATGTATGGTGTGACACTCTTTTGCAAACCTGAGGACAACTCTTTGATAAATGCAGGCGTTATGCTTGAAGGCGATGTCAGCTCGAAACTAGGAACTGCCGGGATCCCTGAACTAAGCGAAGTGTTACATGTATCGCGTATGATAGAAATAGCAAGACATTTCGGTATTAAAATACTTTTTAAGTCCATTGCCTCTCCACGTTCCGTTAAACTTATAACAAAAGCAAAAAATGAAGGAGTAATGGTAAGCTGTGAAGTCTCTGTACACCATTTACTCCATTCTGATGAAGCTTGTGAAGGGTTTAATACAACTGCAAAATTAAATCCGCCTCTTGCATCTAAAAATGATGTAAAAACCTTACAAGATGCGTTAAAACGTGGAGAAATAGATATACTGAGTAGTCTTCATCAGCCAAACTCTCCTGTTAACAAAGAAGTGGCATTTTTTGATGCGGCTTATGGCTGTGAAGGCGTTGGGGATGCATTGCCGATCTACTATACGAAACTGGTCAAATCTAGTATGATTTCTATGGGTGAACTTGTCAAATTGACTGTTCAAAATCCTGCACAAAGTATAGGGTTTGAAGCAGGAAGTATAGAAGTAGGGCAAAAGGCCGATCTGCTGCTATTTGATGTACAGAAGAAAAAAACTGTTAAGAATGCACAGTCGCTTTATAATGAGGAAGAGCTTTTTGGAGAAGTCAGCTTCTTTTAGTATAAAACTCTTTTTTATACTTAGTGAATCTGTCTTCTAAAATGGCTTCACGAACCTCACGCATCAGGTTGAGATAGTAGTGAAGATTATGGATTGTAGCCAGTCTGAAGTATGTTATCTCACGTGCACGAAAGAGGTGGTTGATGTAGGCACGACTGTAGGTCTTACATGTAAGACATTGACACTCCGGATCGATTGGTGCCGGGTCTTCTTTGAACTTTGCACCTTTGATGTTCATCTTTCCAAATGAAGTAAATAGTGTACCGTTTCTTGCGTTTCTTGTTGGCATGACACAGTCAAACATATCTATACCGCGTTCTATATTTTCTATGAGATCTTCCGGCGTTCCGACACCCATCAGGTAACGTGGTTTGTCTTTTGGCATATACTGTGTTGTGTGCTCAACTGTCTCATACATTTCATTGTTAAGCTCACCGACAGAGAGCCCTCCAATGGCAAATCCGTCATAATCGAGTGTACAAAGTTCTGTGGCGCTTTTGGTACGAAATGCTTTGTCAGTCCCGCCTTGAATGATGGCAAAGATGTTTTGATCGACTCCCACTCCCTCTTTTTGTTTGGCACGAAAGTATTCTATAGACTCCTTTGCCCAGGCAGTTGTGCGCTCTATACTTAGTTTTATACGTTCCTGAGTTGCAGGAAGAGCAACAAGGTCATCTAAGATCATCATAATGTCCGAACCAAGGTTATGCTGAATATCTATAACCTTTTTTGGAGTGAAAAAGTGTTTACTCCCGTCAATATGCGAGCGGAATTCTATACCGTCGGCTTTTGGCTTGGACATGTCACTAAGAGAAAATGCCTGAAATCCACCACTGTCCGTTAAAAAACTTTTAGGGTATTTTGTAAAACCATGTAGTTTACCCATTTTTGCAACCGTTTTATCACCGGGACGTAAATACATGTGATAGGTATTTGCTAAAATGATGTCAGTACCCAGCAGTTCAAGCACGTCATGGGCATCTAAGGACTTTACACTTCCTATAGTCCCAACCGGCATGAAAACCGGTGTCTTGATCGTAGAGTGAGCTGTTTTTATGGTTGCTGCACGGGCATTTTTTGAGGTTGCATCTAAAGTAAATTCCATAATTGTAAAAATCCTGTTTAAATAATTATTGGAATTATAACATTCTAAGTCCTTTTATTGTAAAATTATTCAAAATATTTTTAAAGGTGTATTGATGGCAGCTATCGGTATGAGTGATATTAAAAAAAATGTACGTCTAATAGTAGGCGAAGTTCCATATAAAGTAGTAGAATTTCAACATGTAAAACCGGGAAAAGGTGCAGCATTTGTCCGTATGAAAATGAAAAGTTTTTTAAATGGAAAAGTGGTTGAAAAAACCGTGCATGCAGGTGACAAATTTGAAGTGCCAGTAATTGACTATAAAACAATGCAGTATCTTTATGATGACGGTGATATGTACCAGTTCATGGATAATGACACGTATGAGCAGTTGGGATTGACTTATGAGCAGTGTGATGATGCTTCTAAATGGTTTAAAGACGGTATTAATGTTGATATTGTTTTTTATAAAGGAAATGCTATTTCCGTTCAAGCTCCTGAAACTATGGAATTTGTTATTGCGGAAACACCGCCAAATTTTAAAGGTGATACATCAAGTGGAAGCAAAAAGCCTGCAACACTTGAAAGTGGGGCAGTTGTACAAGTTCCATACCATGTTCTTGAAGGCGATACGATCAAAGTAAACACTGTTGATGGTGAGTATTTAGAAAAAGTTAAATAGTATAGATTAAAGGCAGTTCTTTTGAGTGCGAAACCCTCTTTTACACATTTGCATCTCCATACAGAGTATTCTCTGTTGGATGGAGCCAATAAATTAACGAACCTTGTATCAAGAGTGAAAGAGCTAGGTATGACATCTGTGGCCATGACGGACCATGGAAATATGTTTGGGGCCATAGACTTTTACAAGCAGATGAAAGGTGCAGGGCTTAAGCCTATTATTGGGATGGAAGGTTATATTCACAATGGAGCAACCTTAGGCGACAAAAGTAGCAAACAGCGTTTTCATATCTGTTTATATGCCAAAAATAAAAAGGGGTATGAAAACCTCATGTATCTCTCTTCAAAAGCTTTTATAGAAGGCTTTTACTACTTTCCCCGCATTAATAAAAAAGAGCTTCGTGAACATAGTGAAGGCCTTATATGTACCTCTGCTTGTCTGCAGGGAGAAGTGAACTGGCATTTAAATCTTCAAAATGAGAGAAACGTAAAAAATGGTGCATTGGGTTATGAAGGTGCATTAGCCGCAGCACGCGAGTATCAAGATATTTTCGGAGACGATTTTTATCTTGAACTTATGCGTCACGGTATCGGCGATCAGCTTTACATAGATGAACAGATACTTAAGATCTCACAAGAGACTGGTATAAAGGTCGTTGCGACAAATGACACCCACTACACTTACCCTGATGATGCACAATACCATGAAGCTTTTATGTGTATTGGGATGAATAAGCTATATGATGATCCAAATCGTATGCGCCACTCAGTGCATGAGTTTTACATAAAATCCCCTGAAGAGATGGCACGTCTCTTTGTTGACATACCCGAAGCACTTGAACATACGCAGGAGATCACGGATAAGATAGAAGATTTTGAACCTATTGTTAAAACACCGACACCTCCTAACTTTAAATTCACTCAGGAGTATGCAAAAGCAGAGGGACTGGATATTGACTTTGAAGATGATCCCACTTTAGATGAAAATGCAAGTGAAGAAGAGAAGAAAAAGTGGCGAAGTGCGGCTGATAAAAATGATGCCGAGTATTTCATTGTTAAGTGCCGTGAAGGTCTTGAAGAACGTTTGAAAATTGTACCGAGCGAACGTCATCAAGAGTACCGTGACAGACTTGAGTTTGAGATGGAAATCATAAACTCTATGAAATTTCCGGGTTATATGATGATCGTTTGGGACTTCGTTAAAGAAGCAAAACGTATGGGCGTTGCAGTAGGACCGGGGCGTGGTTCTGCCGCAGGTAGTCTTGTTGCATATAGTCTTGAGATTACTGATATCGACCCAATGAAGTATGACTTGCTGTTTGAACGTTTTCTCAATCCGGAACGTGTCAGTATGCCCGATATAGATATGGACTTTATGCAAGCCCGCCGTGGGGAAGTTATAGACTATGTAACAAAGAAATACGGACGTAATCAGGTTGCTCAGATCATTACATTTGGTTCACTTCTTGCAAAAGGGGTTATTCGTGATGTTGCCAGAGTTTTGGATATGCCACTTTCTAAAGCGGATCAGATGGCAAAACTTGTACCTGATGAGTTGGGTATTACTCTTAACGGTAAAACTAAAAATGGTGAATTTAAAGACGGTGCATTTCAAAAAGAGCCGAAACTGCGTGAACTTGTTGATACTGACCCACAGGCTGGACGTGTATGGGAGTTCGCAAAAAAACTTGAAGGTTTAAAACGAAATGCGGGTATGCATGCTGCGGGTGTGGTTATATCTAATGAAGAACTTTGGAAGAAAACCCCGATTTACAAGCCATCAGGTGAGGATACTTTTGTAACTCAATACTCTCTTAACTATATGGAAGATGTCGATTTAATAAAATTTGACTTTTTAGGTTTAAAAACACTTGATGTTATTGACAATGCGATCAAGCTGATTAAAAGACGATATGACAAAGATATAGAGTGGCATAAGATAGACGAAAACGACAAAGATGTTTACGATACGATTCAAACAGGAAATACTGTAGGAATGTTTCAAATAGAGTCCTCTGGCATGCAGGATTTGAACAAGCGGCTAAAACCATCAAACTTTGAAGATTTAATTGCGGTCTTGGCACTTTACCGTCCCGGTCCTATGGAATCTGGGATGCTTGATGACTTCATTGAACGTAAACATGGTCGTCAGGAAATTACTTATGTATTTGAAGCGCTTGAAGAGATACTTAAGCCTACCTACGGAGTTATCGTCTATCAAGAGCAGGTTATGCAGATCGTACAGACGATCGGTGGTTTCTCACTAGGCGGTGCGGATATTGTTCGTCGTGCCATGGGTAAGAAAAAAGTCGATGAGATGCTCAAATACAACAAAGAGTTCTCTGAAGGTGCCGCAAAGCAGGGGCTGGATTATAAAATGGCATCAGAACTCTTTGATCTTATCGAAAAATTTGCCGGATACGGTTTTAACAAATCTCATTCAGCAGCATACGCGATGGTCACATTTCAGACGGCATGGCTTAAGACCTATTTTCCAAATGAGTTCATGGCAGCACTACTGACATCAGATAAGGATAATACCGATAAGGTCGTTCGCTACATCGATGAAGTAAAACGCATGGGGATTGAGCTTGCTCCGCCTGATATATGTGATTCGCAATTGGAATTCTCTGCTATTACAAAAGATGACAAAGAGATCATTCTTTTTGGTCTTGGCGGTATCAAAGGTGTTGGAGAAGCGGCAATTTATGCTATGCTTGAAGAGAGAGAAGCGAATAATGATTATGTCACACTTCAGGATTTTGTCAACAGAATCGAGCCTTCAAAGGTCAATAAACGTGTGATCGAATCTATTATCAAAGCAGGCGGATTTGACAGATACGGCTACTCACGTAAAGCGCTTTTGGATCAAATAGAGATGATCGTTGAGACAGCAAAGAAAGCCAGTGAAGCAAAGAAGAATGCCGTTGGCAGTCTTTTTGGCGATGATGATGAGATAACAACGGTTGAACTGGTTTTAAACAATTCGGATGAGTATGAGCTTAAAGAGATACTGGAGTTTGAAAAAGAGACCTTAGGTTTTTATGTCTCCGGACACC
>Ga0316207_10003780_pt1 | contig 13733 bp, 15 predicted proteins | sample 6weekpyrite_MG_FD_204943 | JGI IMG/M metagenome (GOLD analysis project Ga0316207, IMG submission 204943) | Microbial mat bacterial communities from mineral coupon in-situ incubated in ocean water Damariscotta River, Maine, United States -... | ecosystem: Environmental > Aquatic > Marine >... | reverse complement strand
CCGCTATGTAAAGCCGCATTTGCCAATGCGTGCGAAGCGGTCGGACTGGTAAATAACAGAAAAAAGAAAATCAGTGCCAACTTAAAAGCAGCGAGACTTAAACCGGCCTGCAATCCAAGGCCAAGTAAAATCAACATAGCACACAGGGTATCGGTTATTCCAGCGGCATGCAGGCGGCTATAAAAATCGGGAAAGCGGTGGATGCCAACACCACCAATAATACCCAGCACCCCACCAGCGAACAGGCAAATCCAGCTAAGCGTGTCGATGATCATTCTGCCCCCACCTTTTCGGCTTTTGCCTTGTCTTCGTTGGAGGAGTGAAAATTACCCTGTGAGACCAGCTTCAATGCCGCGACAACACCCATAAAATTAATCAGCGCGTAGACCAATGCAATATCCAGCAAATCTGTACTACCCGACAAAAACGCCAAAACAGCTATGAGCAACACAGTCTTGGTGCCAAACATATTAACCGCTGCTATGCGATCATACGTGGTCGGGCCCATCAGGGCACGTGCAAGCGCCAAGCCCATCGTAATAAGAATAGCCAGTGAGACTGCAATAAACATTATTCTTCGAAAACCCGCTTAGAAATTTCTTTGGCCATATTGCCTTCCGCAAGCTCTTCGGCTGCATCCTTTGCTAGTGTATGAACTGTTATTGTGTTCTGAGATAGCTCAACAGTTACCGTTCCAGGAGTTAATGTAATTGCATTGGCATAAATAACACGTCCCAGGTCAGACTTTTGTCGCACAGGTATTTCTACCAGATGAGGACTAATTGATTTCCCCCTCAATTTTAAAATTCGTTTAATAACATCAATATTTGATTTTATGATCTCTTTAAATAGATAAGTAAAAAAACCAGGGAATTTGATTGACAGGTGTAGAGGATAACTCTCATGATCAATGACATTCATTCGCTTAGATAGAAAAACCGTTAATGCGACGGATGCTAAACCAAGCCCTAGCAATAGGGGTTCAAAGTGCCCTGATAAACAAAACCAAAACACAAACAGAAGCACGGCAAAACTGAAGGTTTTCATCTTGAGAAGATCGTACGTGAAATTGACATCACCGCTGTTCCGTTAACTTTCATATCAATGTAATTTTATTGATTAATATTGAGTGTTGGCCAAGATTTTTCCTCAAAAATTGACCCGCCTGAATGAATTCGATTATGCACTAAATTTGCGGGCATTTACCAGTATTCCAGCCTTTGTTTTGTTCTGCTCTAATCCTACCGAACACCTCGTTAATAAAGACAATTACCCAACTTAAAGTGAAATATGACAATAGTAAAGACACGGCGAAAATTTACGCCTGAGCCAAGGAATTATGCAGTGGCATTGCCCTCCGAACAAGGCTATAGCGTAGCAAAAGTGGAACAAATATAATGTTTACGAAAATTGCTTTCGCCGCTGACAGAAATTGCGGCGACAGGTAACCAAAGGACAGTGCCCGAATCAAGATATAAAGGCTGAGTTGGCGCGCTTGAGACGCGAAGTTAAAGAACTACATATAGTGGGTGAAATCCTAAAAGCAGTGCCATTTTTGCGAAACAAATGTAGTCAAATACCAGCCCATCAATGAACGGCAGACTAATTTCCCCACAACCATGCTATGCCATCGAACGAAATCATTGTTCACAGCGCCTCGACAGAGCATGAGCAGCCAGTATATGGGGTCACTTTCTGGTCATTGGTAATGTCATCTAAACAGCGGCCTAAGCAAGGCCAAACAACCAAAGTTCATATTTGATCAGGATAGCGTACATGGCCAGGGTGCCATAGAGTAAATAGCTAACTTTAATGCAGCGCATGAAATAAAAATTCTTCAGCGCCAACAAAATCAACAACGACAATATGGTGATGCCCAGTTTGCTTATCCAAAAGAAATGGATAGACTCTTCCATCACCCAGCGCATGATCGGATTAGCTTCGGTGGCAATCCCGGCATCGATCAAACTTAGGGTAAACAGAGCGTCGGCGCCACAGAGCACCAGAATAGCCAGACTAACGAATAGAAACTTCGCCTCATGGCGATCAAAAAAACGTTTGCTCTGATCGATATCACGACGCCCCAGGCTGCGTCGACCATGCAATGCCCGCATCAGCGTCACAAACGAGTGGGTACGGCGTTCGCGACCACTACGCCGTTCTGTGCCATTCAGGCATGGCTTGCCATAATCAGTTTCGCGCATATTCTGGCCCAATATTCATAAGTTTGATTGCTATGAACACACTGGCATAAACCAGCTTGGGTCATCCATTACCCTAGTTACCTATTTCGGGATAATATCAGATATCACTACTATTCCAAAACAACAACCACCACCCTCCTCTCAAGTCATTGTTTTTTATAGACCCAAGACCACATCTCGGCATCCAGTTCAAGATAGCTCTGACCATCAAGTTCAGGCAAGCAGTGCCTATCTTGGTGCCGTTTCAGCTGTGAAACAACGCTATATAAAGACCGCTCAGCAAGTTGAAACTGATTAATTAAGTTAAACAAGCTGTCAGATTGATTTTCGCTCACAACAGGGCGCAATAACCTAGCAATATTTTTCAATACCCGCACATGTCGGCGTCGGCTGGCCAGCCTGGAAAATTGAGCCATATATTGTTGAGCGTAGGACTGTAGATGGGACTTGGAAATACAACCATTTTTACTGTGTTCCGTCAGCCATGCATTCAAGCCCCGCATGCCTTCTATGCCATGAGCCATTAAACTCAACTTATTGGTTTGATGAAACTGTAGCAGTTCAGACCACCCAGGCGCTCGATTAACAAACATTCGCCAACGTCGATGGGCAGCCAACCTTTGCAGAAAATTGACCTGCTGAGTAATGGTTTCCAGCTTGCCCTCCTCCACCACTGGCAACAACGGCAGCTGCTGCATTATTTGCGCAGCAAACAGTCCTGCCGTTTTTTTACTGCTGCCATCACTAAACATGATCGGCGTACTTGTTAAACCACAACTGGGCGAGCGTGCTTTAAAGATGTAAGCATCAATATCAGCTAGTCGTTGCGCTGTTTGACGGCCAAAACGATTCAGTTGTTGGGTAACATCCAGGTCAGCCTGCTCAAGACCAACAGCCTTAATGCGCCCAGACACTTCTCTCAGCTGAATAGCTGGCCGGGGCACTCCCATGCCAATCTCCACTTCAGGACAAATGGCCTCCAGGCTGAGCCATTTTTGCAATTGTTTGCAAACAAAGGCATGCTGTTTTTGTTTGCCGTCATAACGCACTCTCTGCCCCAGCAGGCAAGCACTGACGGCAACTCTAGGCTGCCCATTATTTTGTTGAGACTGCTTATTAACGTTTGAAATGCTCATAATAAAAAACACACAGGACAAGTCAGAACAAAGCATATGAAGGCGCTTATACAAACAGCAACACTACTCTGCTGCCAACTGTTACTGATTTCATCAGCTAGCGCCAATACGGCCACTGCAGTCACCTTATCAAGCCAAACCTCATCAACACAACTTATCAGCCAGCGAGCGGATTTCGTCGCTGCCCGCAACGCCTTAAAACAAGGTAAAACCAAACAGTACAAAAAAATGGCCAAAGGACTGGCAGACTATCCCCTCTACCCATATCTGGAATATTGGGAAATTAATCGCAACCTGAATAAAGTCAGCGCTGAAAAAGTCACTAACTTTGTGCAGCAAAACAGCGACCTGCCATTAAGCGGCCGCTTAAAAACCAACTGGCTAAAAAAACTGGCTAAACAAGGCAAGTGGCAGTTATTGATAGAAAATTACAGTCCCACATCGAACACCGAACTGCAGTGCTACTATCGCCGCGGCCTATATAAAAGTGGCAACAAAACAGCGGCCTTCGATGGCCTGGAAACACTCTGGCTGGTGGGTAAATCACAACCACGCGCCTGTGACCCATTGTTCACCGCCTGGCACGATGATGGCCATCTAACATCTGAACTGGCGTGGCAACGTATTGTACTGGCGCTGAACAACGGCCAGGTTTACCTGGCCCGTTATCTGGAACGCTTTCTTAACAAACAAAAACGACAGTGGTCTGAAGTATGGCGAGAGACCCACCGCCACCCGGAAAGAATACTGAAACATAAACGCCTGCAACAAGATATCGCCATCGTCAGAACCATACTCGCCCATGGTGTTCGCCGCATGGCGCGCAGCAACCCACCCAAGGCTGCTGAGGTGTGGGATAAGCTAGTGATGAAATTCACCTTCTCCGAATCCGACTTCAGCAAAACCGAGAACTACATCGCTATCAGTCTGGCTCGCAAACAGGCACCTGAGGCCGTGCATTGGCTCAAAAATATCGATGGCGATAATAAAAAGGTGCGTGAATGGCGCATCCTCAGCGCCATCAACCAGGATAACTGGGACGATGCCATTTTCTGGTTTTATCAACTGCCAAAACAAGAACAGCAATTACTTCGCTGGCGCTACTGGCTAGCTCGCGCACTAGAACAAACGGGCAAACCAAACCGCGCCCAGCTAATCTATGCCGAACTGGCCAAGTCGCGAGACTATTACGGTTTTCTGGCCGCCGACCGAATTGAGGCTGAATACAGCTTTGAAAACCGCCCCTTGCAATTTAGCGACGAAGAACTCGCCACAATTAAAAACCTGCCCGGCATGGTTCGGGCGCGCGAATTCTACCTGCTAGATGACTCTCTCTATGCCAACCGTGAATGGTATGCCACCATCAAAGAAATGAATAAAAAAGATGCGCAGAAAGTCGCCAAGATCATCCACGATTGGGGTTGGCATGCCCGCGCCATTCACAGCCTTGGACAGGCCCGTTACCTGGATGATCTGGATATTCGCTTTCCCACTGCTCATCTAAAGCAAATCAACAGCAATGCCCGTAAGCAAAAAGTCGATCCGTCCTGGGCCTATGCTGTAGTCCGGCAAGAGAGCGCCTTTGCCTCTGATGCCCACTCACCTGTAGGGGCAATGGGGCTAATGCAGATCATGCCCAGCACCGGCCGCCTAATTGCCCGTGATCTCAACACTCGCCTGCGAAACAAGATGCAATTACTGGATGTTAATACCAACATCCGTTTTGGCATTAGTTATCTACGCAAAGTCATGAATCGTTTTGACGACAATACCGTCCTGGCAACGGCCGCATACAATGCCGGCAGTCAACGGGTAAAAAGCTGGTTGCCCAAAGACGAACAGATCTCACCTGATCGCTGGATTGAAAATGTTCCCTTTAAAGAGACCAGAAACTATCTAAAACAGGTTCTGGCGTTCAGTGCTATTTATGATGAACGGCTGCAACGCCCAATTACCACACTTAAACAGCGTATGCCCATCATTCAGCCCGCCCAAAAACCCTAGCGGATGCTCTCAATCATTCTGGCAACAAAAAGCCCGGCATATAGCCGGGCTTTTTATGAGACTCAGTGAGTTAGAGGCTTACATAACCATATCTTTGAGTTTCTTCAATGGCAGCACTTTGACCACAGTACGAGCTGGCTTGGCCTTAAATATAGTCTCTTCACCTGTGAATGGGTTAATACCTTTACGAGCCTTGGTGGCAGGCTTACGAATAGTCTTAACCTTCAGCAAACCGGGCAGATTAAATGTACCAACTGCGCCTTTCTTAACATGCGCCTCGATAACATCACTCAGCCCATCAAGTACAGCAGCCACATCTTTTTTGGCAACACCAGAGCGATCGACTAAAGTGGCCAGCAACTCAGTTTTTGTATAAGCCTTTTTGGCTCTTACCAATGGTTTGACTGCTGGAGCAGCAGCCGCTGCTTTTTTCTTTACAACTGCTTTTTTGGCAACTGCCTTTTTCTTTGTTACCTTCTTTTTGGCAACGGCTTTTTTGGTTGTTACCTTCTTTTTAGCAACAGTCTTTTTAGTTGCCACTTTCTTTTTAACAACCGCCTTTTTGACAGCTACTTTTTTCTTGGCTGCCGCTTTCTTTTTTACAGTCTTTTTCATGATTCTGTTTCGCCCCTTAAGGTTGTCGAAGGTTAAACTCTTTTAAATCTGATTTTCCATATCAAAAGGATTTGCGCCAAAAAACCAGCCCCACTAAACAAACCCACTCCGCAGATACACTTTTACCACTCATTTTTAAAAAAATCACTAGTATTACGGCACCAAACCCAAAAAATTAATGTTTTCTTCGTAAATTCTACATATATATATGCCATCTGAATATTGGGTGCTAAATTACTGCGTGATACACTCGCCGCATGCTTAAAAAATTCAAAACACCAATAATCTCTCTAATACTCCTATTTGCAGTCATTTTGGCTACATTCCTGCTACAACAAACTGAGCCAACACCATTTGAATTTGAAAGCCGTGAAGGAATTCCGGTCATGTCACCGGCCATTCCTGTACCTGCCGTTACACTTATAGATCAACATAAACAAGCCTTCCCTATGAGCAAATTAAAGGGAAATTGGAACCTGATGTTTTTTGGTTTTACCAACTGCCCAGACATCTGCCCAACCACGTTATCAACAATGAAACAGGTAAAAAAACGCCTGGTACAGCAGGATTTTCGCTATATATTCGTATCGCTCGACCCAAAACGCGATACCAGCGACACGCTAAAAGAGTACATGGACTTTTTTAATCCTGAATTTATTGGCCTCACTGGTGACAAAAAAGAAATAGATAAACTAAGCGAGACCCTGGGGGTTATTTATGATTTCGAAGGCGATACCTCAAGCGATGAATATCTCGTTAATCATTACGCCGCTATACTTGTGATTGACCCACAGGCGCGTCTTCGCGCTCACATCCTACCGCCACATAGTGTCGACAAAGTAGCGACTGCCATCACCAAACTCCGCAATTACTACGGAAACTAGCTATGCTTAAAAAACTTATCCACACTGCTTTAGGCCTTGGCCTGGTTACACTTTCTATTGCCCATGCAGAGACTGCAATTGAAATTAATGATGCCTGGGTACGCAGCGCCCCTCCTTCGGCCAAAGTCATGGCTGGTTACATGAAAATTACCAACCATGGTCAAAAAACCATTTCACTCAGCAGTATCAACAGCCCACAATTCAAAAAGGTGGAAGTACACCGTTCAGTAATGCATGACGGTATGATGCACATGGAGAAGATTGAACCGTTAAGCCTCAAAAGCCACCAACAGCTGGTACTGAAACCCGGCGGCTACCACCTAATGTTGATCAAACCAGTTCATGCTATTAGCGAGGGTGATAGCGTTCACTTAAACTTCAATTTCGACAATGGTGACAAGCTATCGCTAATGGCAGAGGTAAAGGATGGCGAAGAAGAAATGGGGCATGATGACAAGCATCACCACCATTAAAAACCATACCTTGAAAAAACAAAAAGCCGGATAGCTATTAGCTACCCGGCTTTTCTATATATGGTGGGCCGTCCGCGACTCGAACGCGGGACCAATGGATTAAAAGTCCACTGCTCTACCAACTGAGCTAACGGCCCGAAAGAGGGCGTATTCTAGCCTAAAGATTGCCCCAATACCAGTCCAAACACGATATTTTTCAATCACTTTGCAGAATTTTGTCTGTCGCTACACCGAAACGGGGATTTAGCTCAAGTCCAGATCAGACTTGCTCAACATAGCGGGTTGGATCAGGAATAGCCGCTGCATCAAAACCTGCTGCACGCAGGCGACAGGAATCACACACACCACAGGCACGACCATCATCATCGGCAGAATAACAGGAGACCGTCCGACTATAATCGACACCAAGAGCGACGCCCTGCTGAATGATGTCGGCCTTGGTCAAATCAATCAACGGTGTATGAATAGAAAAACGCTTACCCTCTACCCCAGCCTTGGTGGCCAAGTTAGCCATGCTCTCAAAGGCCTGAATAAACTCTGGTCGACAATCGGGATAACCGGAATAGTCGACAGCATTAACACCAATAAAGATGTCATAGGCCTCCAAGACTTCAGCCCAACCCAGCGCCAGGGAAAGAAACACAGTATTACGAGCAGGTACATAGGTGACAGGAATGCCTTCAGTTGGCGAAGTTGGCACATCAATGGCGGCATCGGTCAGGGCCGAACCACCAATATCTCCCAGGCCCAACTTGATTACCTTATGCGCCTTAGCGCCAAATGTCTTTGAAACTTTTTCAGCGGCCTCTAACTCGGCCCGGTGACGTTGACCATAGTCAAAGCTGAGTGCGAAACAGTCATAGCCCTGGCTTTTGGCAATCGCCAAACAGGTCGCTGAGTCCAGCCCCCCTGAAACCAGCACAATGGCCCGATGTTGCTTAGCGACCTGGCTCATCGCCCCATAACACCTTGTGCAATTGCAGCTGATATCTTACAGGCAAGCGGTCTTCCACAATCCAGTCAGCCAGTTGTTTGGCATCCTGTTGACCATAAGAAGGCGACATCAGGATTTCACAACACTCAGCCAGCTCGGAACGGATAATCATCTCCTGTGCCCACATATAATCATTGCGATCACAAATAACAAACTTGAGTTGATCATTCGCCCCCATGTATTCCAGATTCTGCAACAGATTGCGACCCTGCTCACCAGAGGCAGGTGTCTTCAGGTCTACTACTTTGGAAACCCGGGCATCAACCTGACTAACATCAAGCGCGCCACTGGTTTCCAGCGAAACGTTATAGCCCTCATCACACAAACGTCTTAACAAGGGCAAACAATCAGCCTGAGCCAATGGCTCACCGCCAGTCACACAAACATAGCGGGTTTCATATTGACCTACCTGTTCCAGCACCTCATCGATTGTCATCCATTCACCACCTTGATAGGCATAGGTAGTATCACAATAGGTACAACGCAGCGGACAACCGGTCAGGCGCACAAATACAGTCGGAAAACCGACTGTGCGCGCTTCACCCTGGAGGGAAAAAAAGATTTCTGAAATTCGCAGCTTGGCCTGCTGCGATGAGGCATTTTCTAATTCAGTCACTACTTGAACCTAGGGTCTATTATTACTTATTACACAATCGCGACGGAGTCTATTTATCTCTAGACTATCGACCTTCCAGACGCATCTTCTGCAGACGGTTTTCCGCCAGGCGTCCGACGGTAGTATTAGGAAAGCGGGCAATCACATTTTCAAGCGTTTTACGTGCCGATTCCCAGTCGCTTAACTCATAATAGGTATACCCCAGTTTCAGCATCGCATCGGCAGATTTGCTGCTATCCGGATGTTGTTCCAGAACCTTGCGAAACTCCTGCCCTGCCACTTCAAAACGACGCGTGACGTAATTGGCCTCACCCAACCAATACTGTGCGTTATCTGTAAAATTACCACTGGGATAGCTAGCCAAAAATGACTGGAACGCCGTAATGGCCTGATCATATTGACCTGCCTTGAGCAGATTAAAGGCCTGCTGATAAGTATCGCGCTCAGCAGCAGGGTCAGCAGCAACAGGCGCAGGTGAGATTGTCGCATCCGGGGCTGCTGCAGGCACAGCAGTTGTAGTGCTGGGCGCAACCGTCAGCCCTGGCGCTGGCACAACAGCGGTTGTTGCTGTTGGCGCTATAACCGCTGCCGGTTTGCTGGCAGCCAATTCCAATTGACGCAAACGCCTATCCATATCCAGATAAAGATCACGTTGACGCTGCTTGATACTTTCGATGGCATGCCCCAGGCTTTCCACCTCACCCTGACGTTCCTGGCCTTCCGTCTCCATGATATCCATGCGCATCAACATATCCACCAGCGCCTCGTTATCCAGCAGGCGTTCCATGCGTTTGACTCGCTCTTCAAGCGAGACCACAGCCTTAGGAGCTGCTGCAGGCTGAGCTGAGGGACGCGATTGAATCACACCACTTGAACGGTCAATGACTGGCGGCAAATATTCTTGTGCCTGAATGGCTAAAGGGGCGGCAGTCACCAAACTGACAACTGCCACCCCCATCCAGGTCCATCTGGAACGCTTTAACATCAATTAATTCCTAGTAGAGAAACTCAACACGGCGATTCAAGGCCCATGCACTTTCATCATGCCCCATGGCAGCTGGACGCTCTTCACCGTAGCTAACCAGCTCAATCTGTGAACTTGACACACCCAACAGGGACATTACCTGCTGAACCGCTTTGCCACGACGCTCACCCAAGCTCAGGTTATATTCGCGTGTACCGCGTTCGTCGCAATGACCTTCAACAACAATACGCACAGAAGGATTAGCACTCAAATACTGAGCATGCGCTTCAATTATTTCACGCGCTTCCGATTTAATTTCGCTTTTATCAAAATCGAAATAAACAGTACGCTTGGCCAGCATGCTGTTAGGATCTTGCAGTGGGTCACCAACAAAACCACCATTACCCTGGATGCCACCTACCTCAACACCACTGCCCATATCGGAATCGCCAATTCCAGAACCCACCATTCCGGAATCATCCATTCCGCCGCCAGTCGTTGTCATGGCAGCATCACCAGCGGTCAAATCTGCATCCGTGGTACTTGGCGTGGTTGAACAACCCCACAGCATTGCTACCGGCAACAAAACTGCCAGGGTTCTCGTAAAAGCATTCATTGCTTACTCCTTCACATTATTTATTTATAGTTAAAAACGGTCCCCAAACGGGTTCACGCGCATCGCCATCTTCATCAAGGGCGATACGTTGCTGGACACGGCCATCCACCGAAACCGCCGCCAGCACCCCTCTGTTTAAATACTCAGTCGCGTAGATGATCATACTACCATTGGGGGCAAAGCTAGGCGACTCATCCAATCGACTTTTGGTGAGAATTTGCACGAAACCGCTGTCTAATTCAAGCACTGCGATGCGAAAATTACCGTTTTGCCCCGTCACCATCGCAATTCGCTTGCCATCCGGCGAATAAGTAGGCTTGGCATTGTAGCGCCCCTCAAAGGTCAAACGCTTGGGTTTACCACCATGTGACGAAACCTGATAAATCTGCGGCTTGCCGCCACGATCAGAAGTAAAGGCAATATTTTGCCCGTCTGGTGACCAGCTTGGCTCAGTATCAATGGCTCTATGATTGGTTAAACGCTGTAATTTACCACTGGCTACATGCATTACATACAACTCAGAGTTACCATCTTTAGATAAAGACATGGCCATACGAGTACCATCTGGCGACCAGGATGGCGCACCGTTGATGCCCTTAAAGCCAGCCAGTTTGCGTCGCTCAGCGGTAAAAATATCCTGCACAAAAATCATTGACCGGCGATTTTCAAATGAGACATAGGCGAGTTTACGGCCATCAGGTGACCACGAAGGTGACATGATGGGATGACGAGAACGAATCACCAGTTGTGGGTTATGGCCATCGATATCGGCGACATGCAGGGCGTAATAACGAACATTATTGGTTCGCCAGACCTTGGAAGTGATGTAAGCCATACGGGTATTAAAGGCGCCCTTATCCCCCGTCAAAGTTTCATAAACAATATCGCTGATCTGGTGGGCAATACGACGTAACTCTTTTTCCGGTACTGAAAAACTATAACCCACCAACTGTGTTTCACGGTTGACATCAAACAACTGAAACTGAACCTTGTACTGATCACCCACCGCCGTCATCCGCCCAATCACCAGGCTTGAAGTCCCCAGCAGGCGCCAATCGCGATAATTGATCTGCGTGCCATCCTGTGGCCGCGACAACATGTCGCCTCTCGATAACGGTGCAAACAAACCACTGCGACGCAGATCACCAGCGATGATTTCAGCAATGTCTTGCGGTGGATTCATGGCCGGCCCCTGCCAGCCAAATGGCACCACGGCGATTGGCTGTGCAGCATCCACACCACCGATAATATCGATGGTCAGACCCGCTCGGGCAACACCACTCATCGCTAACAGAATCAGTAGAACACGAACAAATTGGCCAAAAAATCTCAAAATTATCACTCTGGTTTGAAGTTAAAAGTCATTTCACGAAACTGGTCGATCAACTCTGGCGCAGTAGAAATAGGCAATGGCGACGCCGAATAGACAGCATTTTCAACTGAGCGATCAAACAAAGGGTTACCGCAACTACTAACCAAACGAACATCTATCACCTGCGCCGTACCCGCACCGGGCACAAGTCGCACTGTCACCGGACAACTAGTACCTGCACGCCAATTTGTAGGGCGAAACCACTTATTTTTGATCCTGTCAGCAATCAGAGCCTTGAAATGCTCTAGCTCCGCTTGTAAAGCACGCTGTCTGACCGCATTCATGGCCGCCTCTTCTTTTGCAATCTGCTGCTGACGAATGAGATCCTCTTCCGCCCGGCGCTGCTCTTCGGCCTTACGCTGCTCTTCCAGCTTTTTCAGACGCTCTGCTTCAGCCTTACGTTTCTTCTCCAGCTCGGCGAGACGTTTCTTCTCGGCTTCCTGCTTCTTTTTCAGTTCAGCCTGTTTTTTCTTCTCGGCTTCCTGTTTCTTTTTCAGCTCAGCCTGTTTACGTTTTTTATCGGCCTCGATTTTTTTGCGTTTTGCCTCAGCTTGTTTTTTCTTTTCCTGCTCAGCTTTACGCTTTTTCTCAGCCTCTTTTTTCTTTTTCAGTTCGGCCTGTTTCTGCCTTTTCTCAGCCTCGGCCTTTTTACGTTTCTTGTCTTGTTCCGCCTTGCGCTTTTTTTCCTGCTCAGCCTGTTTACGCCTCTCTTCCTCGAGTTTGCGTTTTTGTTCCTCGGCCTTAATCTTGGACTCGTCGATCATTACCGCCTGAATCACATCCACCTTGGGGGCAGACAACTTATGCTTTGAATTCCAGTCGACATTAAACGACAGCGCGGCAATCAGTAGCAGATGGACCACCACTGCAAAGGCAAAAGCCTGGGGATTAGTGCGCAGAATATTCAGCATATTTGAATCGACAATGACAACCGATTACTTACGTTCAAGCTCAGACGGGTCGGTTTTCAGACCCACGCTAGGCGCACCCGCCTTTTGCAATAGCACCATCGCCTGAACCACTGCACCGTAGTTCACATTGGTATCCGCCCCCACCATGACTGGGGTATCAGGTGTGCGGTCCAGCACAATTGCGACACGACGGATAATCTCATCATCTTCGACAGGCTGTTTCTCATCGCCACCGACATTAAGGTAATAGTTCCCCTTGGTGTCGACGGTCAGCACAATCGGCTCCTTGCTGTCTTTGTCCAGCGGCTTGGCACTGGCCTCTGGCAAATCAACCTTTACCCCTTGCGATAGCAGCGGTGCGGTAATCATAAAGATCACCAACAACACCAGCATTACATCAATGTATGGGACGACGTTGATCTCTGCCATTGGCGCGCGACGTTGTCGTTGATGCTGCTGCGCCATGACTAGCCCTTCTCAGTGACTGGAGTGTGGGCCTGACGTTGCAGGATGGAGGCAAACTCATCAACAAAACTGTCATAGTGGCTAATCAGACGTTCAACATCATTCCGAAAACGGTTATAAGCGATGACGGCTGGAATCGCTGCAAACAGACCCATGGCGGTAGCAATCAGGGCCTCGGCAATACCCGGTGCAACCATCGCCAACGTCGCCTGCTGTACATTACCCAGGGCACGAAATGAATTCATGATGCCCCATACCGTACCGAATAGACCAACATAGGGACTGGTAGAACCCACCGTGGCTAGAAAACCAAGACTGATTTCCAGGTTGTCCGCCTCACGATTGAGTTTGACCCGCATGCTCCGTTGCGCCCCTTCAACCACAGCCATCGGATCAGGCTCACCCTGCTGGCGCAGCTTGATGAACTCCTTAAAACCGGCCTTGAAAATACGCTCCAGGCCACGCGATTCGGAATGCGA
>Ga0316207_10003779_pt1 | contig 13735 bp, 12 predicted proteins | sample 6weekpyrite_MG_FD_204943 | JGI IMG/M metagenome (GOLD analysis project Ga0316207, IMG submission 204943) | Microbial mat bacterial communities from mineral coupon in-situ incubated in ocean water Damariscotta River, Maine, United States -... | ecosystem: Environmental > Aquatic > Marine >... | reverse complement strand
TCTGAATCTAATAAAATAAATATAGATTATAATTATGACTATGATTATGATTGCGATGAACCATGGAATATTAATATGAAATTCCAATATCAACCAGTTGAACTATATAATTACAACTTTAAAGATCAAGATTTTGTTTTTTTTATTTAACCAAGTAAAATCTTATAAATTGATATTAATTAACAATTGAAATAAAGAAAAAGATGTCTCAAACAAAACTTAATTTCGGATTTCATCTTACTGATACACAAAATGAAATCTTGAATTTAATGAAATCTGGATACAACATTCTTCTGTCTGGACCCGCCGGTGTTGGTAAATCCACATTAATCAACAGATTCAAACAACACGCTAATGAAAACTTTATCAAAGTTGAAATGACTGCAACAACTGGTATCGCAAGTATGTTGATTGATGGTGTAACTATTCATAGTTGGAGTGGAGTTGGTATTGGTGAGAATGGACCAGAAGAAATTGCAGCAGGTATGCCTAGAAAAGTAAGAAATAGAATTAAAAAAACAAATGTTTTGGTTATCGATGAAATTAGTATGTTAAGCCCAGACCTTTTTGAAAAGATTGAAAGAGTGATTTCAATTGTTAGAGAAAAACCTAGAATGGGAGGACTACAAGTAATCTACACTGGTGACTTCTTCCAATTGCCACCAGTTAAAAGTGAAAAATTGGTATTTGAATCTGAAGTCTTTAGAAGTACAATTGATCATTACGTTGAGCTTACAGAAATCATGAGACAAACACAAAAAAACTTTCAAGAAGCACTTATGGAAGTTAGAACTGGAGAAATTTCAGAAAAAACAAAAGAATTACTTAGAACTAGAATTGGATTTGATGACATTAAAATATCTGGGATTGAACCAACAAGACTTTATTCAAAGAAGAAATTAGTTGAATCAATTAATGCAAGAAAGATTAAAGAATTAAAGGACACCGGAGCAGATTCTCTTTTGTTTGAAGCGGAAATAGAACTTCTTCGTCCAAAAGATCATACAATTGCAACAAAAAACTTTATTGAGAACATCTCAAAGTACACAATTTCATACAATACATTTGACATTCCAATTGGTTGTCAAGTTATGTGTATTAAGAATATCAATGTTGAGGAAAAACTTGCAAATGGGACAAGAGGAGTAATCACAAAGATTGATAAAGAAAGAAATACTGTAACCATGAGAGTAATGTCTGGAAAAGAATTTGAGATTGGTAAAATCGGTTGGCAAATTAAGAAAGAACACATCAAAGTTAATTATTCCCAGATTCCTTTGATTCCTGCATATGCAATCACAATTCACAAATCTCAAGGAATGACTATTGATTACCTTTCTGTTGATCTTGGCTCAAGTCTGTTTGAGTACAATCAAGGATACACTGCAATTTCAAGAGCTAGAACTCTAGAAGGACTTATTATAACAAATTTGAACTTTAAAAAGTTAAAGTGTGATCCAAGAGTCAAAGAAGGATTTAAACATGACTTTGGTTTGAAAAAATTGAAATTAGGAATGACCTAGTCTTTAACCAAATTAATCTAAGTTATGGTTAATTCTTACGTATTCACACTTTTGGTTTTGATTCCTTTTGTCACTTCAGAGACTTTGGTATATGGTCCTTTTCCTGAATCTGATACAAAAACTGATGTTGGTTTAGAACAAACCAAACCAACTGAAGCAATTGAAAGTGAAACAGTTGAACCGATTTCAAAGGAAGAGTTTGAGTTTCAGTTAAAGTTGCTTATTCTTGAAAGAGAAACCCAACAATTAAACCTTTTGGTTCAATTGATCAGATTAAATGTTACACAAGATAGAACTTCTGTATGTGAAACTTGTAAAGAGAGTTACCACTCGATTCAGGAAATTGTTTCTGACAAGGACTTTGAAAGATATTTCCGGGTGTACCTTGAAAGTTTTTGTAGACAGATTCCTAAGCCAGGAGATTACTTTTGTATTAAACTTGTTGATGATTACCTTATTGAAATCATTGAGTTAATCAAATCTGAAACACCTGAAGACTTTTGTAAACAAATTGGTCTTTGTTAATTTGTTAAAAGAAATTTACTTAATTCCTTGTTTGGAATTATTTTTTTTAAAGTAGAGATGCAATTAGCAATACGTTTGCGAGTATAGAAATTACATTAAATGGTAATGGGTTAATGTTAGAATTAGTTTCGCTATTAAACAATAAAAGACTTGACAAACCTTCAAGAACAACAAGTAGAACGATAAAGTTAATATTCCAGGAAGAGAATTTGTATGCAGTAAAGAATTTAATTAGTAAGAATACAATGTCAACAGAAAGTAGTGTAGTATCAAATTGTAGATTACTACTAATGAGATTTGAAACCAAAAGAGAGACGTCAAGAATTAATGTGAAAATAAAAGAAAGGATAGTTAAAACAACGAATAAAATACCAATCAGAAGATCAGATCTAGTACCTTTGAATGAAATTAGCTTGGTGAAAGAACTAGACATAATTTAAATATGAAAATAATTTAGTTGATACAATCTTTAATTGTCAAAAGATTAAGTGTTATTTTTTTATTTATTTTTTATTGGTATAGATTAATGAATATTAAATTAAGAACAATTGATCGGAGTGATTATAATAGTAGCGTTTCAATCCAAACATTTGTTGATTGTATACAGAATAATTTTACTTCAAAAGGATATACTCCAGATGAAGCAGTATATTTAATGGGTAAGCATGTTGAAGGAGAAGGAGAATTTGAGATTAATAACATTGATAAATGTTTGAGTTCAGTTGGAGAATTAGAGTCAAATGGTAAAGTTTTAGGTTATCAAGGTGCAAAAGATAAGTTTAATCAGTATTTTAAAAACGAATATGAATTATCAAAAAGATATGTGAATGTTACACAATTAAGAGAAAAAGTTAAAGGAGGAGGAAAATCAAGTGGACGTTCAATTGGTCCAAGCATTGGAAGCTCTTCAAGTTTTCTGGAACAAATGAAAAAGAAGGATAAAGAACTTTCAAGTCAAGAGAAAGTTCAAATCAAAGATTTTTGTGAAAAGAGTGTTGCTGAATTAGATTTCTACAAGAAACCTTTCTTGCAATGGATCTTGGCCGCTCAAAGAAATGTTATGAAGAACCATCAATTACAAATCTTCTTTGAAACTTGTAATTTAATTACAAATACTAAATCAAATGTTCACAAGGGAAGTTTACTCCTAAATTTGTTCATGTTTATCTATGCAGACAAGAACTCAATTGTAAAGAAAAGCTACATTGAAAATGCAGGTAACATGAAGAATATTCTATTTTTGACAATTGTTACTCACAAATCACTTCTTCAAGGGAAATCAACACAGAAGGATACATTTCAGGAGATCTGGGGGTATACAGGATCATCAAAGGCTTCGTTTGAGTACTTGTCGATTAAATCAAAGTTGTCAAAATGTAAAAAGGTTAAAGATGGAAAGTCGACAGTTACAGAATGTGATCAAAAACAATGGGCAGAAATCTATGGGCTCTTTACTGAAAAACAAATGATTGACGCAATTGTGAAGATTATCAATCCATCTAATTAATAGCGAAACATCCGAGTAAAAGGTGCTTGTCACTGGACCGCACCACATTAACAAGATTTAAAGCAATTACTATTAAAACGTGGTTGTTTGAATTAAATTTTTTCTATTTAATTTTATGACTGAATCTAAAGAGATAAGAAAATGTGTAAAGAGAATCATAAAAGAAAATAATGTAACAGAACTTGATATCAAGAATTCTTTATTATCAACAAGACAGACAAATCTAAGAAAAATTGTCATTGATTGTTTTAAAGCGAATAAAATTTCAAAGAAGGAAATCACAAAGTATCTAGGATCAAAGACAATCAAAGAGGCGAATACATTTGAGATTTCTGGAAAAGGTCTCAGTGTTCCTTCAACTTCCAGATTAAGTTCTGATGAAATAGAAGTTTTAACTAAGGAGTGTGCAGCTAGAACCAAACTCTTAGATTTTGTACATGATATCCCAGAATATCCATTTCAGACATGGGTTGTTGCTGCGACTTCAAATGTTCTTCTTGATTACGACTATGAGATTTTTTACAGGACTTGTCAGTACATGATGAAAGGAATAAAAGACAAAAGAAACAAGAAGAATCAATTGGATTTATTTGTGTTTTCGACGAATGAAAAGGGGAACAAGATTACAGATGATTGGAAGAAGGGTGTCAACAGATTCAAGAATATTATTTATCTAACAATGTTAACAAAGTACAGATTACTTTCGGATCCGGACAATGATACAGAAGATGCGACATTTAATAAAGTTGTATCAGGTATTGGTCTCAAAACTATAAAGATGAAACACATTTTAAAGAATTGTAAAAAAATAAAAGATTCAGATGGAAACAAATTTAGAGAATGTTCGGAAGATGTCTGGTCAGAAGCATATTCTATTTTGACAGATAGCGAAATTATTAGAGCTATCGAAAGAATCATCGAAATCAAAATTTAATGTAAAAACACGTAAAATGGTTTAAAAAAATTTAAACTATTAAGTGTTTTATTCGCTCGTTGTTCTCGCGAACATATACACCAAGTTGTTTAAATTTTTTGTAGTTTATCTGGAATTACTTGAATTAATTGTTTTTGTAATTTCATTTTATGTTCAATGTGTAAGTTTCTTGGACAATTGTGTTTTAAAGGATCAAGACAACTAACACAAGATTCAGAACCACACTTACATTTTAACAAGAATGGAATCTTTTTTTTACATATCAAACATTTCATAATAAATCAGAGATAAATTCTTGTCAATAGATTCTTTTCAATGAATTCTTATCAATGATTTAATTTTACTCAATTTAATTTCTTTTTTAACTTTGACGTTTCATTAAATTTTGTTTTTAATTCTTGGATTACACTATTGTAATTCTCTTCCTTTGTTTTCTCTTTCTTTGGAATTTCGGTTTTTTCAACTTTGATTTCAGATTTTGTTTCTTGTTCTAATGATTCTGATATTTCAATAAAATCCGAATCGAGGTATTCACAATTTTTAAATGGGATTGAATCAGGATTAAATTCTTCAATATAAAATTCCTCAAAATTAAAATATTCGGTTGTATTTCTTAGTATTCCTAAATTTGTCTTCTTGTAGTATACTTGAATCAACATTTCTGTCATTGCGAGTAATTGGATGTAACCTTCTGTTATTAAACTAGTTTTGTTTTTGAAATCATCAATTGAATCTGTTTTGACAATCGCATGTAATTTACCTTGGTTATGAATTAGAGAGTGTTTCTTTGAAAACTCTTTCATCTTTAACTTTGCAGTTTCAAGGTCATTTGTTAAATAAAGAGTTTTTGAAGTAACACTTTCTCTTCCTACTCGTACAATATAAGTTGACATTCTTTCTATTTCTATTTCTATTTAGAAAATTTTAATTACAAATTTTCTCAATCAAGTTCAAACTCAAATTGAGATTAATTTAGTCAAAGTGAATTTCTTAGGCACTGGAGAAACCAAGATGATATTCTTTCATTATGAAATAAGATCTGGAGGACAGAGTGTTACTTCAAGTTTGGGATATTTTTCTAATTTCAGTGAGATTAAAAAGATTATTCAGAAAGTGCTAAAGTTTTATCTGAAATGTGATTATGGTGAATTTTATGATTTTTATATTTATCAATTGAAAATTGTAAAAGAAAATGAAATAATCGATTTATATGATTCTGGGGAATTCAATGTTCGTAATTTCATTAACAAATACATTTACGATTTTTACGATCCAAATGAACTATCAGATTTAGATTCTCAAGAAAACGGGGCTTCTCCGTTTGGTGAGATCATTGACTTTGTATATAAATATATAATGATTACATCAGGTAATATTAAAAATATAAATTACCAATCCAATCCGAACTCTAAATTATATTGTATAAGTTTTGATATTAATAATAAGTATGTTTATAGTAAATGTATTTTAAAATCAGATTTAAAATTAGACTTTGACAAACCCAATAAAGATTCTTCAGTTGATACATCAGTTTTAGCAATGAAAATTAACAAAGTAAGACATGATGTAAACATGCAATACTATTCTGAATTTAACCCAAGTGCTAAAGAACCGATTACAGAAGAAGAATTTTAATCTCTTTCCAAATCCAAGTAATGTTTTATTTTTTTAAACCGTTTTAAAGAGCGATGAGCGTGGGGGCGAAGAGCGCCCCCATAGCCCCCCAGGGCGGCAGGCGACAGCCGCTTTTGTCTCAACTTTTCTTAAAAGTTGCTTATGAATCTCCGGGGGAACCGGGGTGGAGGCGTTCCTTCTCCCCCGCCCAGAGCCCCCTAAGGCGCGAGGCGAGGATCTTCAAACTTTGTTTGAAGCGGCGACAGCCGCTTTTGTCCCAACTTTTCTTAAAAGTTGCAAGCGCTGCTTAAATTCCCAACAACAGTTGGGAATTTTACACTCAAACGTTTTATCTAATTCTATTCCAACTCTTTCCACTGAAGAGGTAAGTTTCAACGAGGTATCTTACAGAGAAGTAAGCATTGTCCATATATCCTGCTTGAATAAAGAACATAAATTCTGTATAGGGAATACTAGGATCAATTGGTTTTCCGAACAAACCACTTTCTTGAAGTCTTCTTTGAATTTCATCTTTTTTTCTTTGTTTGATGTCATTGGCATTTCCAGTTAGCCAATAAGAGATCGCGGCTTCTTCGGAACCAACAGAAAAAACAGGCAACCCATCAGATTGTTCAAGATCTAGTAATTCGTTGAGATAATCTTTAAAATCAATATAAATTGCTTCAAGTAATTCGGAAACATTAAAAACGGATGGATCAATAACTGCATTTCTTTTAATTGTTTCAAGTTCTCCTTTTTCTAACTTTGGAAACATTCCAGTTGTTCTGAATAACTTGGAAATATTTGTTAATCCTCTTGAATTCAAATCCAATTTTCCAAGTTCTCTTGAAGTTGTATTTATATATTCAAGGTCTTTCTTTGCTAATTTCTTTCTTTCAATCGCCCATGGATTCTGTAATCTAACAGTTTGTTGGTTGTTTGGTGTTTCGATGATTCTGTGTAAAACAAAATTATAATTTTCAATCGGATACTTCAGTCTGCTTAGATCCATAATTTATATTATAAAAAAAGAAAAACAAAACTTGTATTGTTTTTATTTTTTAAATACTTTAAAAGAGCGATAAGCGCTCTTTGGATCTCCGAGAGCAGCGAGGGCAAGCGCTGCTTGATTCCCAACTATTGTTGGGAACCTAGCTTAAGAATTAGCGAAATCGTAAAAATTTTTAGCTTTTCTATCTTTGTTAAATTTGACAGGAGTCAAGAATCCGTTCTTTACCTTTAGGATTGTTGGAAATGAAGTAACTCCCATTTTTTTCATTAATCTTGCATTTTTCGGTAGTTTACCATCAATTGCGAGGAATTGTGCTTTCCCAAGATACTTTCTTGCACCGGAAACGTATTCTGGTTCCATAATTTTACAGTGAATGCAACCGGGTGAATAAATAACGACGAGACTTGGTACTTTTGCATTAACACCAGTTTTTTTAATTTGGAATTGTTCAGTAATGTCACTAGATGAAACTTTGATAACAGGTGGACCGAATTTAGCTTGACCTTCCATCTCTTAACTTTACTTTGACAAAAAAAAATAAGAATTCAAACGTTGCTTGAAATCTATAACTTTTTCTTAATAACCTTTTTCTTTGGTGTTTTTCTCTTTTGTGAAACTTTCTTTTTCTTTGGAGACTTCTTCTTTATAGAAGATTTACTATTTCTTTTAAGAGAAATCTTTTTTGCTTTTAATTTTGATGTTCCTCCTTGTGTTCTCTTAATACCAAGGACTTGTTCACCAAATAACAATGTTCTTCTTGTTGTACCACAAATTTGATTCTTTAATTCAATAGCTTTCAACTCTTTTTGTGTCAACTCTGTAAGTTTTTTTTTACCTATAAGTGATGTGTCTGGGACAGTTGGATGTAATGTCAAAAGTAGAATTAGTTTACTAAAAGATTCTTGTTCTTGTTGTTCTTGTTTTTCTTTGAAGAATCCAATTATTCCGTTAAGAACATTCCATGAACTAAAATCTTTAATTGTTCCTCTTGCAGATTGTCCAATACCACTACCTGTACTCTCATACCATTTGTCTTTTGGTACAGGTTCCGAATTAGAATACTTTTGTAATATTATATTCAATGTTTCAATTCCATGAGTAATAGATACTCCTTCTTTTTTAGCTTCGGATTTATCTGGCATTTTATATGGAACCTCATTACCAGCCAGATCAATAAAAGAAAGAATTCTTTCTTCGTTTCCAGGATACTCAATTGTAAATATCATATATAAATGACTTCTTGAACTTTCGTCATTTAAAAGAGTCTGTCTTGTAGGTCTATTTCCTTGAATTTTTTTTATATAATCATCTAGATCATGTTTGTTTGAACCTTCTTCATAAATAATATTTCTTTTAATTCTTTTAAAAACATCATTTACATCCTCACTTGTCATTGCTGAATCAATATCAATTCCACTTATTTGTTTCTGGGATTCTATATAGTCGAACTTTGTTTCCGCGTCAACTTGATATATTCCATTTTCATCTTGTACACTCTTAATAACATTTATATCTTTCTTGTTTAAAAAACTTGATTCTTTATCAACTAATGCATCGTATACTTTCCCTTTATAAATTTGTATAGATGATATAAATATCTTTTTTGGTTTCGTTTTCTTTACTTCTTCTATTGCTTCTTGTAAAACACCATCTACTTTATTACCATCTTTATCTTTACCACCTGTAATTGTAAATGTCTTCCCTGAACCGGATTGACCAAGAGCCATAAATGCAAAATTATAATCATTGGGTTTCATACCTTTTATTACAGATGATATTTCATTAAATACATCTTTGTTATTATTTTTAGTTGTAAATACTTTTGTAAATGGACCTCTTTCTCTTTCTGGTGTAGGAAATTTATCACAATTCTCAGAATGTATAGTAATATCATTATTTTTACTTGTGATAAATTTCGTTTTTGGATTTTCTTTTGGTCCGATTGGAAAGAATTTTACAAATATTCTTCCAATTCCAATTACATTTTCATAATCATTCTCAACCTTTTTCGCTATTCTTTCTATCTCTCTTAATTCTGAAACATCATAATTAGATTTACCTTCTGGGAATTTTACAAAGTTCTCATAGTCACTCATATTATCTTTAACGATTGCCTTAACTTTTTTGTTATTAATAAGATTATTTCTATATCTTTCAATTATCACACCAATGTTCTTTTTAAGAGTTGGGATTAATCTTGGTAACGTTCTCAATCTTTCTTTGTCCTCTCTTTCTCTTCTTTTTCTGTCTTTTTCTGCTTCTGCTGCTGCTTCCCTTTCCTTTCTAGCTGCTTCCTTCCTAGCTTTTTCTTCTGCTGCTTTTTCTTCTGCTGCTTTTTTCTTTCTTTCTGCCTCATCAAATTGTCCTATTTTACTTTCTGCTGTAGAATTTATACTAGAAACAATTTTAGAAATATCTTCTTCACTCTTAATTTCCTTCCTATTGATTCTTTTAAATACAGTATTAACTTTACCCGCGTTAGATTTAATTTCTTCAATGTCTTTTGGTTTTTTTTCTTTAAGACCACTTGCTTTATTGTCGATACCATCTTTTATACCTTGCGCAGAATCATTGGAACTTTTAGCAGCTTCGACAAAACCATTTAATTCAATAATTGAAGCATTAATTTCTCTTGAAAGTTCTTTTGTTCTTGTTTGAAGAGCTTCAACTTTTTCTTTTGTATTTGCATTTTTCATTTGGGTTTCCTTGATGTTATTTAATTCTTTTAATTTAGCTGTGTATTCTTTGTATTCTGTATTAAATTCTCCTTCTTTTGAATTGATATCTTTCAAATTAGATTTAACTGTACCAAGATCTTCTTTAATACCTTTTTGAGCAGCCAATTCTGTTTCTCTTCTTTCAATTGCTTCTTCAATGTCTTTTTTGATTTTTTCAACGACTTTCTTAGCACTTTCAATATAAGAATCAACATTTTCAAAGTCAATATTGAAGTTATCTTCAACAGTTAGTACTTTAAAGAATGATTCGTACATTTCGATCACTTTTTCTGAATCTTTATAAGTTTCTGATTCTTTATCTAATTCATCGTTATTATCGTAAGTATTTTTAATACTTAGAGAAGAATCATAGTTAGTTTTTGCTTCTTTAATTAATTTTCCAATTGATGTAATAAAACCATTTAATTCTGAATTAATTGTACTTTTATCTTCTTTTAACTTACCAAGTTGGGATTCAGATTTATTATCAGAAGACAATTTACCAAAATCTATTAGTCCCCGACTATAACTTTCTTCTAATGAAGAAATTTTAACATTAATTTTATTTGTTTTTCTAAAGTTTTCTTCTGATTCTCCTTTGAGTTTACCAGTTTCTTTAAAGTTTTTTATTTTTGCAACAATTGAATTATATGTTTCATTCGATGTGTCCTCTTTTAATTTCTTAATAAAAACATCTATTTCTTTTTTATATCTTTCAATATCACTTTCAAATCTTGGTATTTCATTTAGTTTTCTTTTATATTCCTCCTTATTTGTTTTAACTAAATCAAGATCTTGTTGTTTAATGTTTTGAAAAGATGTATTCAGCGTTTCTGTATTACTTAATTCGTTAATGTGACTTTCTTTATTAAGAATAAATTTTTTAATACTCTTAATATCTTCATAATAACCTTCAAAGTAACTATATTCTTCACCATTGCCTGATATAACACTATCAATTGTGTTTAGTGCTTCAACTAACTGATTAAAAGATAAATTTGATTTAAGAGTAAGATCAGTACTGTGGTTAGAGTCAAGGTTATTCATTAGATAACGAAAATCATTACGAAACTTTTTTAATTCTTTTCTTTTATTTTCATACTCTTTAAATACACCATTAACTTGTTTTACGAAATTATCTCTTTTCCTGGATTTTTCTTGCATGTCTTTCTTTCCAGCTTTACTTCCAGCAATCGCAGGTATTCTAGTTTTTTTTACTTTACCTCTATTTTCTTCGTCGTCAGAGTCATAGTTATTATCAGGTTCTGGATACATTTCTACAAGCGAGTTAATTAATGTATTGTAATTAGAATCAATATATTCTTTCTTTTCTTTTTCACTGATTGCAATAGTTCTTGGTGTTCTATCTTTTAAAGATTTTTTCTTTGCTGATTTTCTTCTTGTTGATTGTTTTCTAGATTTATTTAGGCCAACTGAAATAAACGAGGTTCTTCTTGACCCTTGACCTTTTGAAGTTGAACTTGATCTTGATCTTGACCCTTGACCTTTTGAAGTTGAACTTGATCTTCTTGAGCCTTGACCTTTTGAAGTTGAACTTAATCTTCTTGACCCTTGACCTTTTGAACTTGATCTTGATCTTGATCTTTTTGGACTTGCATTTGTCAATGGTAGAATGTCTTCTAATACTTGTGGATTGTCTTCTAATACTTGTGGATTGTTTTTTAACACTGGTGCTTTTTTACTTGTATTTTGGGATACATTACTTGATCTTGACTTTGAAGTCATATTAATTAAACTAAAAAAAAACTTTATTAATTTTTAACATAAATTGAAAGAATAATTTAGAATATGATAGAGTATGAAGAATCTTTTAACATTAGCGGTTGTATTATCAGCGGGTGTATACATTGGTGGACAAATGAAGATTTCAGAGAAGACTGGAAAAGAAGTGGAATACAACAATGGTATGCTAAAAATTAGTTCAGATTCTTTAAAAGTATATGACCACAAGGTGTTTGAGATAAAGGACGGAGGTCTAAATTTATTTGAGACAATTAGATTAACACAAATTTCCAAATCTGAATAAATTCTTTTAACTAAGTTAAAAGAGAATTTTTATTTTTTTAAATTTCTAAATAAAATTAATGAGTTCAGCAAATTCATTAAAAGACATGGACAAGTTACTAAAAACCATGTCAATGAAGAAAGCTTCAGCTTTAGCTAACAAAGTAAAGAAGGATAATCAACAAATACTTAAATTACAAGAGAATCTAATTTTATTAAAGAATGAGAATACAAGATTAAAGAAGAGATTAAGTGAGGAAAGATCTGACATTATTCTTGAGATTCAAAAGATAAATGAAACGAATGGATCTGGTGGAATTATTGACAAAATCTTAGTTTCTGATTTGGATATTAATCTTAAAGCAGAAGCAATATTGAAAATTAGAAATAGTCCGCCAACTGATCTACAAAAAAATATTCAATGGATTCAATATCTTCTTAACATTCCATTCAAAAGATACAAACCTCTTATTTTACCAAAAAACAAAAGTGTCTCTGAATTTCTTTATGACAGATACCAAGTATTAGATAATTCTGTATATGGTCTTGAAAAACCAAAAAAACAAATCATTGACTTTCTTTCAAAATTAATTAGAAATCCAGAATCAAAAGGAAATGTAATCGCACTTCAAGGTTGTCCTGGTATTGGTAAAACAAAATTAATCAAATCTGGAATTTCAAAAGCCCTTGATAGATCTTTTTTTGTTATTAATTTCGGAGGCATTAGAGATTCTACAACACTTGAAGGGCATGACTTTACTTATGTTAGTTCAAGATTTGGAAGAATCGTTGATTGTATTATTAAAGCGGGATATCTTAATCCAGTGATTTATCTTGATGAGATTGATAAGATATCAGAAAATCACTTTGAAGAAATCTCTGGTGTTCTAACCCATCTTTTGGATGAAGAACAACACTCTGAATTCTATGACAATTACTTTCAAGGTATTCCAATCGATCTTTCAAAGGTACTCTTTGTGATTTCATTCAATGACTTCTCAAAAGTTAGTTCAATTGTTAATAGCAGAATGAAAGTGATCTCACTTCCAAATCCATCAAAGAATGACAAGATTAATATTGCGAAAAAGTTTATTATTCCAGAAGTCATTTCAGATATTGGTCTTTCTGATAGTGACATTACATTTTCAGATGAAATTCTTGAATTAATTCTGTCAAAAACCGAAGAAGAAGATGGTGTTCGTAAATTTAAAAGAAACTTACAAACTGTCATCGAAAAAATCAATACCTCTAATTATATATGTTCTAATCCAAACTTTCAAACATTGTATTCTTACTCTGAAACTATTTCATTCCCTTATACAGTAAGTTCATCCTTTGTTGAAACTTATCTTGACAATGAGATAAATGCTAGTAACCTTTTTTACTATACATAAATTTTTGTAATTATTTTTAAATTTGTCGTTAATTTGAAAGTAGAATTATCGAATGAATAAATAAGTTAGTTACTTATGGAACAATCAAATTGGAATTTGTCAGTTCTTGATTCAAGATATGCAAAAAAAGTAGATTCTTTAAGAGAATATGGGACAGAAGAATCTCTAATTCTAGAAAGAATCAAAACTGAATTACATTATTTCAAGTTTCTTTCAAACATTTTAAGTTTCGATTTCAATGAGTCAAATTTTACAAGACTTGAAAAAGATATTTTCGAAAACAAAAATTCAACAATTGATTTTGTCAGAGAAATAGAAAAAGAAACAAATCACGACATCAAAGCCGTAGAATATTTCTTAATCGGAAGGTTCAAAGAGTTTGGTGTAAGTCATTCCAACTTTATTCATTTTGGTTTAACTTCTGCTGATATTAATTCTATTTCTTACATTTCACTCTTTAAATCTGCTATTTTGTCTGTCTACA
>Ga0316207_10003777_pt1 | contig 13742 bp, 11 predicted proteins | sample 6weekpyrite_MG_FD_204943 | JGI IMG/M metagenome (GOLD analysis project Ga0316207, IMG submission 204943) | Microbial mat bacterial communities from mineral coupon in-situ incubated in ocean water Damariscotta River, Maine, United States -... | ecosystem: Environmental > Aquatic > Marine >... | reverse complement strand
TTGATACGTTTTTTGCAAAACTTAACGAAAGGATTAAATCCCCACAATCAAAATTTATTTATTTAAACGCAAGTGACAAAATACCTTCAGCTTTATCCTTAACATTTCTTGTTGACCCTTCAAAATTTTTCTAGGTTTTTATGAGTCAGACCATACCATTATTCGGAGAGGTACTTAAAAACCTGGGTTTCATCACTCAAGGAATGCTTGATTTTGGATTAAAAGTTCAATCTTCCCGAACCAAAGAAGTGATCGGACAAGTGCTAAAATCGTTAGGTTTTGTAACAGACATGGAATTGGCAAAAGCACTGTCAAAGCAGTCAGGATTGAAGTATTATGCGATGGAAAAAATAAGTGTTGCTGCAGCCATTATTGAAAAAATTCCATATCAACATGCACAAAAACATAAGATATTTCCAATAGCATTTAATAACAATACCACAACTGTAGCTGTTGCGGATCCGTTTTCGGATCAAGCCTTACATTGTATTAAACATTATATTCCAGAACCGTTAGATATTGTTGTAGCACCTCAAAATTTGCTTGTCCGGGCAATAGAGAATAAAGCTTATTTGGGAAGCCATCCCATTGAGAAAGAAATTGATTTAATTCAAGCAGAGATTCGGCAGGATGAAAAGTTACGTACTGCTGATCTCATTCAAAATCTCAATTACACAGCGATTGAGCTGAATGCCTCTGATATGCATATTTCAACCACGGGAAAAATTTGTTTTATTTCTTACCGTGTTGACGGCGTTTTGCAACTGCGTTATACCTTTCCTGATAGTGTTCACGCTCGGATAGTTTCTGCATATAAACTCGATTGTAATATGGATATCACGGAAACCCTTCGTGCATTAGATGGTTATGGCCATTTTGAATTTCAAGGATCAATCTATGAGCTTCGAGTATCAAGCATGCCAACGGTTCATGGTGAAAACCTGGTTGTTCGTTACCTGACAACAACACAAGAATGCAAATCATTAGAGGATCTGGGGTTTACACCCAATCAATTAAAAACGCTAAAAAAACATCTAGATGCACCTTCAGGTGTCATTTTGTGTACTGGGCCAACCGGTTCAGGTAAAACAACAACATTATATGGACTTGTCCGTCGCACAAACTATATGGAAAGAAATGTCTTAACCATTGAAGATCCGGTTGAATTTAAAATTCCACTGGTTAAACAAGTCTCTGTGAATGAAAAAGCTGGTATTACTTTTTCCAGTGCCATTAAAAGTTTCTTACGCCAAGATCCCGATATCATTTTAATTGGTGAAATTAGGGATGAAGAATCCGCACTACTATCGATTCGTGCTGCACAAACGGGGCATCTGATGTTATCTTCATTACATACCAATGATGCTATAGGAAGCATTGCCAGATTGCGAGACTTTGGTGTAGCGGATTATTTGCTTGCGTCAACTTTATCATGTGTTGTTGCACAGCGATTAGTAAGAAAACTTTGCCCGAAATGTAAAACCCAAGTAAAAATTTCCACAGAAATCGCCAATAAATTGGGTGTAAAAAATAAACAAATTTATCGTAAACAAGGTTGCGATCATTGTTTTGGTACGGGATATCTGGGTCGTATTGCAGTAGCAGAAATACTTGAACTGTCTCATCAAATGCGGAGCATGATTGAAGACGGCATGTCCACAATAGCACTTAAACAGCAGATGGCCGAAGATGGAATAATTACGCTAAAGCAAAGCATCTCCAATCTAATTCAGCAAGGCATAACTGATGATGAAGAATTTTATCGCATCAGTTATGAGTAGCAGGAGACGTTAGACATGTTGGTTTATTACTCAGGCTTTGATAAAAAAGGTGATAAATTTCATCGCTTTGATGAAGTTCCTGATGTCGATGATCTCTATGACACAGCAGAAAAAAATGACGAAGAATTAATTCAGCTTGTGGAATTGCCGGCTGCATTAGCGGTATTGGTATTAACGGGGAATAGGAAATTAAAGAATAAAGAGGTCGTTGAATTTTGCCAACAATTGGCTACCTATATTGATGGTGGTGTTGATCTAGCAAGCATCTTTAAGGACATTCAGGTTGAACCCGTCTCTCGAGTGATGCAGAACACCGTTAAAAAAATATCGGCAAGCTTAAATGATGGAGATACCTTATCGTCTTCGTTTAGAAAAACAAATGCCTTCCCTGATATTGTCATAACATTAGTTGAGATAGGAGAAAAATCTGGAAGTATTAATCAAGCATTGAAAGATGCGGCAATGTATCTAGAAAGAGAAATTGAATTACGTTCTTCAACCTATCGTGCGCTTATCTATCCGATTTTTACGTTAACGATTATGTTAATAGGCCTTGTTTTTTGGATTGGATTTGTTATTCCTCAAGTTGTTCTTGTTATTCAAACAATGGATGTAGAACTGCCGATTCAAACACAGATGCTGCTTGTGGTATCAGAATTTATGCAAGCATACTGGATAGTTGAGCTGGTTTTTATCATTATCATGATGCTTGTGATTTTTGTAGGGCGTACTGTTAAATTCTTTCGGTATTTTTTAGACAAACTCTGGTGGTATATGCCAATCACTGGGAAGGTCGTTATCAGTTCGCAGATGGCATTTTACTTCAATTATTTCAAGGTTTTATATGATGCTGGCATTCCAGTTGCGGATATATTAACCAGATTGCAGCAATCCGTACCAAGCCATTATTTTCAAAAACAAATAGCCATTAGTAACGCCTCGATTAAGGAAGGCGATTCATTGCAATTGGGTTACGAAAAAGCAAAAATATTTGAAGCGATTGCGATTCGAGTGATTGGTGTTGGTGAACAAACAGGAAACTTGGAAAAACAATTGGATTTACTTGGGGGTGTCTACTTAAAACGTGTGCAATTATTTGTAGAAACGCTTCCTAAAGTGCTTGAGCCAATATTTATTACAGTGATTGGTATATTCTTTATTTTATTTGCGAGCACTTTATTAGGCCCTCTATACGAAGTTATCGTTAAATTGGGAGTAGCTGTATAAATGAAGCCTAATGATGCCCCCTCGAGAATTAATAATATTTCACAGAAAAAAAATAAACAAGCGTTGAATAAAAGATCGTACGGATTTTCCTTGCTGGAGATTTCCATGAGCTTAGTCATCGCAGGTGTTCTTGCGGGCATTGGTCTACCGATTGCAGGTACCTATGTAGAACACTATAAACATACTCAAGATAAAGTCTCTATTCAGAAATTGAATCAGTTAATTATTGGGTATGCGATGAGCCGAGGTGGTTTTCCTGATCCTGCTGTTGGTGACATTTTGCCATCAACTAACGTTGGTATGAGAGGGAAGAACAGTTACAACATGGATATACAATATTATGCAAATGCATTATTGACGGAAACAGCAACAGCACAGGACTTTACAACCCTTTGTGATACCGCTAGAGAAATACTCGACGGGACGACTGTGAGTACGACACCTGCCATATGTAACGATGTTGATGAAAGTTACGTTAATTGTACAGACTCAACTGTGATGGCATTTGTTATTGTCAGTCCAGGTAAAAACCGAGCAATGGAACATGAAAATGGTGATGGTGATTCAGAATTTGAAAATCCGACTAAACGCCCAAATGAAACTAATGAGTATGACGATGTGCTTGCATCTTACGGTATACCTGCATTGGTTAGTGAATGCCAAAAAATTTAGTCAGTAATGAAAAATATTACACGTCAATCGGGTTTTAGTTTTGCTGAAATATCGATCGCAATGATGGTCGTTGGTTCTTTATTGGTTGTTTCAATGCCTGTTTTAAAAGTAATGACCAGTGATGCAAAGCGAAAACACGGTCGGGATGAACTGACCAATGTGTTGAATTCATTAAAAGGTTATGCCATTGCGACAGGTGCCTTTCCGGACTTTCCAGATGATGGGGGTGGGGCGGATATTGTATACCAATTACCGACGGCAAAGCTCGGATTAAAAACAAAAAGCGAATATCAAGACATCATTTATTATGACGTAAATGATGCTTTACAATTTGCAGATGAAGTAGATGAAGCAGCAGGGCAGTCTACAGATACGTTTTGTGCAGCAGTTTTGGCCGAAATTGATAAAGTAGAAACGGCATCAACAGCAGATGATCCTGAACCAAGGATTTGTAATGACACGACGAGCTGTGTTCCAGCAACTGTTGCTGATCAAACCAGTATTGCACTGGTCCTGGTGACGCGAGCAAGAAATAGTGCGTTGGATGAAAATAATGGCGATGGTGATAGAGTCTATGAAAATAGCAATCGCGGTGAAGATGATGTCTATGATGACGTAATGAAAACCATGACTTTGTATGAAGTATCAAGCTATTTTGGATGTTCGGACGATGTCAGTGGAGCCTGGGGGCAGATTTGGTCTGGCAGCAGTGGTATTAATTGTGGTGCAAATGCACCTACCGTTGTGATGTATAATTCGGGAAGCGTTGACTTGTATGCTAGACAAGAAAACCAAGTTTGTTGGGCTGTCTCACCGGGGAATTATGCGGCTTTTTGTAATACCAATGGCTGGGGTGCTTCAATTGATGTAGATGTGTCTGAAGATACTGATTGTAGTACGGTAATCGTCAATTCAAATACCCATACCATTACCGCTGCTAGTGATACGAGCGCTGATGGAGATATCCGAATTAGTTGTGCAGATGATTACACTGCCTGTACGGTAGACTAGTGATGAAACTAGAAACAAAAACATTAGCGATTACCTTAACTTGTTTGTTACTTGTTGCTATCAGTATTATTCCGTTTAGGTGGTTATTGCTAAATGATGTACAGATACGCCAAGAGACAGAGTTAGTTGATACCGGCCAACAAAAATTACGCTTGTTGAAAAAAAATGTTGATGCGTTTAAATCAATAGCCATTACATTAGCGAATGATGAACAACTCAAGAAAGAATATTACGAAAAAAAAATGACATACCATAGTCAATTTGGAAGAGAAGGTGTTGAAAATATTAATGATGTATTACAGACCCTTTATATGCGTGATGCGTTTTTTGAATTGCAACGATTTTACCTTAAGCATTATTCTGCACCTGGGAAAGATCAAAAGCCTAAAATAAACTTTGAAGTTGATGGGGCGAAGCGCCTAGTAAAAGAATGATTGAACAAGTAAAAATAAATATCAGTATTATTGTAGTTGGCATTACTATGCTGATATGTATTTTCATGTCACTTGATGGAATGGTAAATTCTACAACCTTTCAAATATCAAAGGTCCCTAAATTCCTGTTGCCACCTGAGATGTCCATCGTAAGCAATGGAACGCCAACACAATTCCCAAAAGTTGATACCAGTGTTTTGTTGGGAGAGCAAATAACGGCAAAGGTAGCTCCTCCTGTAGTGAAGAAGAATAAACCAAGACCAAGGTTACCCCGCTTAAAAGTTAACGCAATTATGATAGAGGGGAAGGATAAAATTGCCTATATTAATGGATCAATGATGAAAGTTGGTGACTATATACACGGCAGAACCATCTTAAATATTGAAAAAAATGGTGTATTAGTAACCGGTCCCAATGGTAAAAAACTGCTTAAAGTTAGAGATTAACCGTCTTAAAAATCCACGTTGGATATTCTAGCATTCCTCAAGCCTGTAATTATTGTATAAAAATACATCGAAAGATGGCATTTTACGGTATATATAATCCTCTTCAGCGAATTTAAAATATTAGATCTTAATCGTATAGATAGATATATAACCGAATTTGCATTGGTGATTGGCGTTAATTCGCACAGTTAGCAAATAATTTAATATTATTTATTGAGAGTTATTTATTCGATTAGGAAAATTATGCTCTGAAACTTTCGCAAAATGTCTTTCAGGAACCCTCAAAAGTAAAAATAGTTTAGTGTGCAATTAATTTTCGATTACTATTTGTACAAAATAAATCATTTTTAACTGCCGTTAATATAATAGTTACAAATTGTTGAAAAAGTGTTCTCTTAATTATTACCGTATGAAAATGTTGCCGCCTTTTGCCGCTGTTTTCTTTTGAAAATAAATGGATTTGTGTCCTATTGCTCCACTAATGGCATTGCTTTGCCGCTATCAGAAACATTCGGCAACAGATGTCCTAAAAATCCTGCAAAACTTTGTCTGATCATGCAATAAATTGTTCATTCCTGCAAAAATTGTTTTTTATATATTTTTAAAAACAATTGAAAAGTGCGGCAATTAGAAAACGAAAATGCGGCAAAACTTATCCCTAAGTTAGTTTTTAAACAAAAAGAAAAAATAATAAAAATACATTATGTTTAAGTGGGATTAACATTTTAAATTAACAATCAATTTAAAATAAATATTCGTTTTTATTTTATATAAAATCGATTCAACACTGTATATATAGATTAAATCAATTATTTCTAGATAAATATTTATCTCTATTTAAGTATAATATTTTTCAGTTATTGTTATTATATCTGATATATTGTTCTATAATTTGATGATTAATTCCTGCCTGTTTTTATTTAGTATATGGTCATTTTAAAATTGGCACAGGATTTGAAGTTACCTATGCGAGAACACTGTTTTGTTTTTTTGAAATTATGAAACAGTTTTTTATTAACAATTATTTTTTGCATAGGAAATATTACGATGAACAAAAAAGGAAACAATAGACAGGGTGGCTTTACCCTGATTGAATTGGCGGTAGCCATGGTAATTATTGGTATCTTGCTTGGCGCGATACTTAAAGGCCAGGACATGATTGCGAATGCTCGTGGTAAAACAGTATTGGCAGACCTCAAAGGCATGGAGGCGCTTGTATGGACTTTTTATGATAGAAAAGGGACTTTTCCTGGTGATTGTGACGGTGATGGCACAATGGGCGTAGATGAAGCAGTTGCAACAGCGACTGGTAGCCCAGCAGCTGTACTCGATAGCACAGATGCTGACCCGACAGCGAATCTAGACTGCACTGCGGGTGCAGACTCAATTGATTCTCCGCTTGCAGACATGCGAGAAGAAAAGTTATTACCTTGGGGGATCGTTAATTCGAGTGTTTCGTTGCACGCTGCAAATGGACAAATACGTCCAACCTTTATAACACACGGCACATCGGGTGAAGAGCGTAATGCTTTAATCGTTTATGATATTCCACAGTGGATGGGTGAGATGATCGATGCCAACATTGATGGTGAAATTTCAGGAACAACAGGTCGAGTAAGATATTTTGATACTGATCCAGAGGGCGCAGCTTGGCCAGCTAGGGTTCAAACAGACTTAACCGTTGCCGTTGCATATTTGTTTGATAAAGAATTCTAATATCAGACCGTGAAGAAATTGCAGATGAATCACTACATGACGGACTACAAACAGCTTTTAACTAGTAGCCAAAATGAGAAAATCCGTCTGCAAAAAACAATAGCTTTACTTAATACTATGCAAATTATTAAAGCCCAATCGTAATAGTTTAAACGGCTTGTTGGAGAAGTTAAAACTTTAACAAGTCGTTTAAATTCAGCTTTCGATGGGTTTGAAATCAACAGATAATAGACGCATAGTAAGATCTAATGAGTTAATAAAAATATAAATTGTTGGAAGTATGTAGAGAAAAAGTATTAGAGAAAAAAGTAGGTAGATAAAAGACATTGCCGATTGTGAAAATAACATTTAACTTTTAAAAATTATCCTTTCAAATTAAATCTTCATTTAAGCATATCTCACAAAAAAATATCAAATATTAAAAATATCACAACATAAAACATATCGCTATTGTTCATAATAACACTGTATATATAGACTAATTAGATTTTATAAATTTCCTATATCTTGCTAGAAAAAATCATTATTAATTGGCACAAGACTTGAATTTATCAATATAGATTTGTTGAAAAATCTTCAAGTCTAAAAATTAAATGGCTTTTTTTAAAAAAATATTTGCATAGGAAATAATACGATGGACAAAAAACGAATCGATAAACAGGGTGGCTTTACCTTAGTTGAATTAGCGGTTGCCATGGTAATTATCGGTATTCTGCTTGGCGCGATACTCAAAGGTCAAGACATGATTAATAACGCACGTGGTAAAACTGTGTTATCTGATCTAAAAGGCATGGAAGCACTTGTTTGGACTTACTACGATCGAAAAGGAAGTTTTCCGGGTGACTGTGATGGTGATGGTATTATGGGTGCAGCCGAGGCTGTCTCTACAACCGGTGGCCCAGTAGCAGCACTTGATAATACAGACCCAGTAACGGGGCCTATTGTAGAAGACGTTGCCTGTAGCGGCGCTACCGGTACGGATAGTATAGATACACCAATTGGTGATTTACGCGAAGAAAAATTATTGCCCTGGGGTATAAATAATGCCGAAGTTAGTTTGCATGCTGCAAACGGCCAGATTCGTCCAACACATGTTACCGATGGAACCAGTGATCGTAATGCAATCATAGTTTATGATATTCCACAATGGGTGGGAGAAATGATAGACGCGAATATTGATGGGGTGGTTGATGGAGAAGTGGGACGCGTTCGTTATTTCTTAACGGATGTTACGGCTGGCGCTGCTTGGCCGGCAAGGGTGGCAGGTGAACTAAATGTTGCCGTACTCTACTACTTTGATAAAGAAATTTAATTGAATACTATGCAAATAAAAGCCAGTTAAGAGTATCTTAGACCTAACCTGACAGCTGTATGTTTTTCAAAAATAGTTGCCAGGTTGGGTTTAAATAACTGACTTCTTCTGATAAATAATCTACTACTCATCTTTTTCTACAATATAATTCTCCTTAAAAGTTACTTTAAGAATTTCATTCTGCGTTAAAATCTGCATTAAATGCTGTCTAGCCAAAATAAATCTTTATGTGTTGCAAAAATATTGGGAATTTGAATTTCTAGAGAATATCTTTGAAATGGCATGAATTTCTTTGAAACAGCATGATTTCTAGTCAAGTTTTGTGACTTCAGTGCAAATTGAGTTAAAATACGGGGTTTTATATTGTATCGATCGCTTTTGCCTAAAATGCTAGCGAATAATCTTAGGAAAACAAATGACTGAAAAGACAAAAATCATCTACACATTAACAGACGAAGCGCCAGCCTTAGCAACTTATTCATTTCTTCCTATCCTTAAAACTTTTGCTAGCGCAGCAGATATCAGTATCGAAACGCGTGATATTTCTTTGGCTGGACGAATAATAGCCAATTTCCCGGAAAGTTTGGGAGAAGGTCAGCGTATTGGAGATGCTTTAACAGAATTAGGTCAGTTGGCAAAAAAACCAGAAGCCAACATTATTAAACTGCCAAATATCAGTGCTTCGATTCCTCAATTAATTGCTGCCATCGAAGAGCTGCAAGATAAAGGTTACAAGGTGCCGGATTATCCAGCGGAGCCTGAAACAGAGCAGGAAAAAGCAATCAAAGCAACATACGGAAAGGTATTAGGCAGCGCGGTTAATCCAGTATTGCGCGAAGGTAACTCTGATCGACGTGCACCAGCATCCGTTAAAAATTATGCGAAAACACATCCTCATTTTATGGGTGCCTGGTCTGCTGATTCAAAATCTCTTGTAAAGCATATGTCAGAGGGAGATTTTTACGGCTCAGAAAAATCCGTCACACTGGAAAATGCTGGAGAGTTTAGCATTGAATTTATTGCGGATGATGGCACGGTGACGGAGCTTAAAGATAGTTCACCTTTACTAGCTGGTGAGATTATTGACTGCTCAGTGATGAGCCAAAAAGCCTTAAGCACATTTTTGACAAATGCTATTTCAGAAGCAAAAGAACAGGGGATTTTATTTTCCTTACATTTAAAAGCGACCATGATGAAAGTGTCAGATCCTATTATTTTTGGCGCTGCTGTTTCTGTATTTTTTAAAGCGGTTTTTGATAAATACGCTAAAACCTTTGCCAAACTCGGCGTAAATACAAATAATGGCTTGGGCGATGTGTACAGTAAAATCAAATCTTTACCAGCAAAAAAACAAGCCCAGATTGAAGCTGATATTAAGGCTGTGCTTGAAGCTAATGCCGATATTGCCATGGTCGATTCTGACAAAGGGATTACTAATTTACATGTGCCGAGTGATGTGATTGTTGATGCCTCCATGCCAGCAATGATTCGAAGCTCGGGAAAAATGTGGAATAAAGAAGGCAAACAGCAAGATGCTATGGCAGTGATTCCCGATCGCTGTTATGCCAGTGTTTATCAAGAAACGATTAGTTTTTGTAAAGAACACGGTGCTTTTGATCCTACCACTATGGGTACAGTACCAAATGTAGGTTTAATGGCGCAAAAAGCCGAGGAATATGGTTCCCACGATAAAACATTTCAAATGTCAGCCAACGGCACCGTGCGTGTTATGGATGGCAATCGTGATGTGTTGATGGAACAATCTGTAGAGCAGGGCGATATTTTTCGCATGTGTCAGGTTAAAGACGCGCCAATTCAAGACTGGGTAAAACTTGCTGTTACACGAGCTCGTGCGAGCAATATGCCTGCGATAATTTGGCTAGATGAAAATAGAGCGCATGATGCTGAAATGATTAAAAAGGTCAATCGATATTTACCTCAACATGATACTGAAGGACTAGATATTCGTATTATGTCTACGGTTGATGCAACACGTTTTACATTGGCACAAGTTAAAGAGGGCAAAGATGTTATTGCCGTAACAGGTAATGTATTGCGTGATTATCTCACTGACTTATTCCCCATTTTAGAGCTTGGTACTTCAGCAAAAATGTTGTCGGTCGTGCCACTAATGGATGGTGGTGGTTTGTTTGAAACAGGTGCCGGTGGTTCAGCCCCAAAACTAGTTCAGCAGTTGTATGCGGAAAATCATTTACGTTGGGATTCTTTAGGCGAGTTTTTAGCACTGGCGGCTTCCCTTGAACACTTAGCGGTAAATTTTAAAAATGCCAAAGCGCAGGTTTTAGCGAATACCTTAGATGAGGCCACTAGTCGTTTCCTGGACAACAATAAATCACCGTCGGCAAAAGTAGGTGAGTTGGACAATCGAGGTAGTCACTTTTATCTTGCGATGTATTGGGCTCAAGCTTTGGCAGCACAAACAGAAAATGATGATCTTCAGGTACATTTCGCATCATTGGCTAAATCTCTAGGAACGAATGAAGAAAAAATTGTAGCGGAATTGAATAATGCACAAGGACCGGCAGTGGAGCTCGACGGATACTATAAACCTGATGCACAGGCCGTTTCCAAAGTCATGCGACCAAGTGAGATTTTTAATGAGGCATTGGCATCGATTTAGTTGAAATTTTATATACTCGAATGAAAAAAGCCGCTAATGAGTACATTGGCGGCTTTTTAGTATTTGTGCGAGTTTATGATACAGGCATTAATCCTGAATATTTAACCCCAGAAAGCATCGCCATTTCACGATCCCATGTCGCCAAATCATCTTCACTAAATTGATTTAAATGATTATGCCCGCATGCACGAGCCATCACAGACATCAATTCTACAGAGGCGTTAAAGAAATTTTGCAATTGAACGGCAGCTGTATCTACACTAATATTTTTTCGTAGTTCAGGTTTTTGGGTGGCAATACCCGCTGGGCAATTATTGGTATTACACATTCTAGCCGCCACACAGCCAATAGCCTGCATCGCGCTATTAGAAACTGCAATACCGTCTGCGCCGAGGGCCATCGCTTTAACAAAATCAATCGGCATTCGTAGACCACCGGTGATGATCAATGTGACTTTACCCGTTGCACCTTGTTCATCCATATAACGACGTGCTCGGGCTAAAGCAGGAATTGTTGGTACGCTAATATGATTTCTGAAAATTTCGGGTGCGGCACCAGTGCCACCTCCGCGACCATCAAGTATGATGTAATCCGCACTGGCATCCAAAGCAAATTGAATATCTCTTTCTATGTGATTCGCGCTGAGTTTAAAGCCGACAGGTATTCCACCAGAAACTGCACGCACTCGTTCAGCAAACCGTTTAAAGTCATTCACCGTGGCCATGTCTTTAAAAGTTGGAGGGGAAATAGCGGATTCCCCTTCCGGTATATTTCTTACTTGAGAAATTTTTCCAATGTTTTTATTGCCTGGTAAATGTCCTCCTGTGCCGGTTTTGGCGCCTTGACCACCTTTAAAATGGAAGGCCTGTACTTTATCGAGTAAATCTTCTGAATAACCAAATTGTGCGCTTGCTAATTCATAAAAATAACGCGAATTTGCAGCTTGCTCTTCGGGTAACATGCCACCTTCACCTGAACAAATACCCGTTCCGGCCAATTCTGCACCTTTAGCTAGGGAAACTTTGGCTTCTTCAGATAAAGCGCCAAAACTCATGTCAGATACAAACAGTGGAATATCAAGCTTTAGTGGTTTTTTTGCATTGGGCCCAACAATGAGATCGGTTTTGATGGCTTGATTTTCCATCAGTGGTTTTTTTGCCATTTGCGCAACCATGATTTGGATATCATCCCAATGAGGCAGTTCATTTCGAGGAACCCCCATAGAAGTCATCGGGCCATGGTGTCCCATTTTTGTTAATCCTTCTTTGGCGAGTTGATGAATGATTGCCACGGTAGGTTCTTCAGGTGTTGCCACTGCAATTGGGGCTTCATTTGAATTCGCTTGAACTCCTGGCCCTTCTTTACCGACTTGATCATTGGAAAATAGTTTATGACTACCATCGCAAAATGGCGGATTTTTGGTGTGCTTACACATGCAAAGATAGGCATCTTCTTCCTCTGCTTTAAAAGCGATAGGCGTAAATGAAGTACCTGCGTGTGAGCCATCGCAAAAAGGTTGGTTTTGTGATTTCCCACAAGCACAAAAATAATATTCCTCACCTTTGTCGAGTGATACGTTTATGGGTTTGTTGTCAGCAATTGTAGGTTTATCCATGGGTGTCTTTATTTCCTGTAAAGTAATAAATATTCGTTTTTGTTAAAGTTGTTATTTTGTCGTGTTTTGCATGCGTCCTTCAGCTGAGCTGAATTTTCCTGTTGCGGAAACGTGTTTTCCAACTTTGGCTAAACCAAAGCGAGGCATATTATTGTAGACTGCTTCATAATTGCCTTTTTTTGAAAGGTAGGTCTCATGCCAAATACCGACATCACCATTGCTTCCAACGTTTAAATTAAAATCTCTCCAAGCGGGAAGGTGCGCAGTGTTTTTATTTTTTGCATATTGATCCAAATGTTCAAATGATTTCCAATATTGAATCATAATGGTGGTTCGCCCAAACCAGGACTCATGGCTCAACAGTCCCATTTCAGGCGATTTATAAAGCTCATTGAGCATTTTAGGCATTGCCATCGACACGGGTAACCACTTATGAATTTTCCAGGGTTTGTTAATTCGCATACCGATGAGAAAAACGACAAATTCTCCTTCGATATCTGCGGTCATTCGTTCTCTAAATATTTTACTCATATAATCATTATTCCTTTTTATTATATGATCAGCCACTAAAATGAGAGTAACATTTTGCCCTATGAATCGAAGAATTTAAAGTTGTGCGCTTTATTATTTAACGTAATCTCAGCGTATTTTATAAAATGGGTTAATTTTACTTGTTGTAAGTAATAATAGGTAATATTAACGTTGGTGATGTTTGGCGGATTACTCTGTTGGAATTGTTAAACGTCGACGGGACTTTTAACACTACTGCCGCCTTTTTTAACAACATGTGTGTATATTTCGGTCGTAGATACATCAGAATGACCTAATAGCTCTTGAATTGTACGAATATCATAATTCATTTCGAGTAGTCGAGTTGCAAACGAATG
>Ga0316207_10003776_pt1 | contig 13744 bp, 7 predicted proteins | sample 6weekpyrite_MG_FD_204943 | JGI IMG/M metagenome (GOLD analysis project Ga0316207, IMG submission 204943) | Microbial mat bacterial communities from mineral coupon in-situ incubated in ocean water Damariscotta River, Maine, United States -... | ecosystem: Environmental > Aquatic > Marine >... | reverse complement strand
ATGGTGGGCCTGACAGGACTCGAACCTGTTACCCTCGGCTTAGAAGGCCGATGCTCTATCCAGATGAGCTACAGGCCCATAGAAAGAAATGGTCGGGGTAGAGAGATTCGAACTCCCGACATCCTGCTCCCAAAGCAGGCGCGCTACCAGACTGCGCTATACCCCGATTAACGTTTTCTACCTCAAAACGGAGGCAGATAATACCCATAAGCTGCTGAGAGGTCAATCAATTCTTTAAAATTTCTGCTTTATTTTCCCTGTCAGGCACAATGCTTTTTCTGTATCATACTGAAATTATGGGAGTTGCTATTCATTGTACATTGATGGGTACAATTCAAGCAGTTCAACGATACGTTTCGATTGAAAATTAACCTAGTAGATGGAAGATATGGCTCAAATCATAGATGGTAAGGCGGTTGCTCAGCAAGTTAAAGATTCAGTCAAGGTGAAAATTGACCAACGGCTAGCTAATGGGCAACGCTCACCTGGATTGGCAGTTATTCTCGTGGGCGCTGATCCCGCCTCAGAAGTTTATGTGCGAAATAAACGCGCAACATGTGAAAGTCTAGGTGTTAACTCCATTTCCCATAATTTAGATGAAAATACCAGTCAAAATGACCTGTTAGAACTGGTTGGTCAACTGAATAACGACCCAACCGTAGATGGAATTTTAGTTCAGTTGCCCTTACCGCCGCAGATTGACCCTAGCACCGTATTGGAAACCATAAACCCTGACAAAGATGTTGACGGCTTTCACCCCTACAATATCGGGCGTTTGGTGGTACGCAGCCCAACCTTACGGCCTTGCACACCTTACGGTGTTATGAAATTATTAGAATCCACTGGTGAAACAATCAAAGGTAAACACGCGGTCATCGTTGGTGCTTCAAACATTGTTGGTCGACCAATGGGTCTTGAATTGTTATTAGCCGGCTGCACAACAACAACTTGCCATCGATTTACGAATGATTTGGGAAAGTTTGTAAGTGAAGCGGACATTCTGGTTGTTGGTGTAGGAATTCCTAATCTCATTAAGGGTGAATGGATTAAACCTGGGGCGATTGTTATTGATGTGGGTATGAATCGCCTGGAAAATGGAAAGCTGACAGGTGACGTTGAGTATGATATTGCTGCACAACGCGCTGGTTGGATCACTCCAGTACCTGGCGGTGTAGGACCGATGACCATTGCTATGTTGATGGAAAACACCCTATATTCTTTGGAAACATTTCATGATTAACTGAAAAATTCCGGATTTCGATAAACTAATCCGGAGTACTGTTAAAATGATTTTGGGTAACCATAAAAAACTAAAAGATAAATTTCCAGCATCGGATTCTGAGCGAAATGGATAATATTCAAAAACTCATTACGGACTTGAAAACAAATTCAATTAATGAAACCGATTTTCGTGATGAAATTCTTCATCAAATTTCTGAAGGAACTATTCCTCAAGACACGATCATTGCAGAGCTTAATAATTTAAACAACAAAAAAATAATAACGAATATTGTTCATCAACAAATTCTTGCCCTCATCGACTCGTCCAATGCAGAAACCATAATGGCAACACCTCATATGGAAGCTAACGATGATTCTGATAAAACTCAAATGGCAGATGATGCGACAATTATAGCTAGCTCCCCTACCGAAATTACCAATGACGTTGATATAACTCGGCTCTCAGATGATAAAACGGTTGTCGAAAGTAAATATATTCAAAGCGACAAAACACAAATTAAAAGTCCTATCGAAAACGAAAAAACTCGTGTTCAAATTGATCCCAACGCAACTAAAATTGCCCAGCCCGATCCAGATATTACCACGCTAGCCAATACAGACAGCCAAACTGCGAATACAGATATCAGTACTGACGCTGATACAGTTATGGCGAATCAACAAACCGTACGCGAACAGACACAACAAGTTTCAGCTGGAATTCAAAGCAGCGCGCCTAAAAAACTGGCGTCAGGCGCAATAATAAAAGACCGTTTTATTTTAAAGAATGTTATTGGTGCTGGTGGTATGAGTGTTGTATTTCGCGCTTTGGACTTACGTAAGCAAGAAGCTAAAAACCTAAATCCTTATGTGGCTATCAAGGTGTTAGGTGATACATTCAAACAGCACCCTTTATCACTTTTGGCGCTTGAACGAGAAACCCAAAAAATCCAAAGTTTAGCGCATCCGAATATTATTACAGTTTATGATTTCGACCGTGATGGTGACAACATCTATATGACGATGGAATGTCTGGAAGGTCAGTCATTAGACGAGGTCATTCGAGATCATAAATCAGGTATGCCATTTAACGAAGCCAGCGCAATTATTGACGGCATGTCGCAAGCGCTCATTTACGCTCACTCTAAGGACATTATTCATTCGGACTTCAAACCGGAAAATGTTTATTATACAAAAAATAAAATCACCAAAGTTTTGGATTTCGGTATCGCTCGCGCTAAAAACTTACCGGGTCAGAAACCTGTTGATACGGTATTTGATGCAGGATCACTCAGTGCACTAACACCGCCTTATGCCAGTCTTGAAATGATTCAAGAAAAAGACCCTGATCCAAGAGATGATATCTACGCCCTCGCCTGTGTTACTTACAAACTACTCACAGGTAAACATCCTTATAATAATTTACAAGCCGATATCGCCCAAAAAGCGGAAATGAAACCCGCTAAGATAAATAGCTTAGATCGTCGACAGTGGCAAACATTACTCTCCGGACTAGCCTTTGAGCGCAATGATCGCATATCAACCGTTGAAGAGTTTTTGGACGGTATTAAGCCGAAAAAGCGCGGATGGTTATATGCGCTAGCAGCAGCCATTGTTTTAGCCATCGGCGCCAGCGGTTACCTTGGAATAATAACTGAGCAAAAAGCCGCACCTAAAATCATCTTGACTCAAGAACAAGAAAGTAAAATTCAGAGTTACCTTGAAATCGCGGAGTTGTATTTTTCTTTAGGATACCTCGCCACACCACCAGGTGATAGCGCATTAGATCAGTATGAAAAAGTATTAGCAATTGATCCAATCAACAAACTCGCCATTGAAGGCAAAAAAAAGTTGGTAGAGAAATATCAAGAACTGGCATCAGAAAAACTTAAAGTAAAGGACTATGCAGAAAGCTTGCAACTACTCGAAACAGCCTTACTTATCGCCCCAGATAATGAAGACTTACTAGACTCTCAAAATAAAGTCAAAGACTTACGCGCAAAAGTTAACTAACCACAATTAAACTAATTTATTAAGTAAAAAAGTAATCTAATTCATAGTATATCGCGATAAACAAGGTACAATTTAATCAAATATATTACGAGAATTGCTAAAAATGAAGAAAATACAATTTGCTCTCATCATTTCATTGTTCTTTATTGGTTGCACCAGCAATCCAAATAAAAATTCTGACAAAAAAATGGAGCTCAATCCCACTACAGATATTTCACGGGAAAACATCGATAAACTCTTCATTGTAGACTGTTTGTTACCAGGGCAAGTTAGAGCATTAGGCCGCTCGGCAAACTACATAACCCCTCGCCGACCCATTAAAACGTCTGCGTTAGATTGTGAAATTCGCGGTGGTGAGTATGTCGCTTTTGACCGAGCAGATTATGCCACGGCTTTAAAAACATGGTTACCACAAGCTAAAGCCGGTGACCCTGCTGCTCAAACACGAGTAGGTGAAATTTATGAAAAAGGCATGGGTGTCGAACCAGATTATGATTTTGCCGCTGTCTGGTATAAAAAAGCAGCTAATCAGGGAAATTCACAAGCACAAATTAATCTCGGTTACTTGTACGAAAAAGGATTGGGCGTAGAACAAGATGTTACAAAAGCAATGAACTGGTATCGCAAAGCCTCGGGACTACCTGATGAAGTTGCTTACGTCTCATCCATCGAACTTTCTGCAAAAAATACAGAATTAGCATCCTTAAGAGAAGAAAATCAAGCGCTTGAAGCTGAAGCTGAAAAATATAAAAAGCAATTACGCCATTCCCAGCAAAAACTCAAAAACATTAAACAAGAAGAAAGCACAACTAAAGATGACATCACTGCACTCAATAAACAAATTGAGCAATTACAAACTGCTTTAAAAGAAAACAAAGACAAACCAGACTCTAAAATTGTGATAAAAGAAATTGTCGTTCCTGCCACAGTCCCAATACCGGTCATCGCAGGTAAAGCAATGCCACCAAAAGAAGTTCAACATCTTATTACAAAACTCTTTGATCAAATTAAGCAAAAAGAAACTGATTTACAACAACAAGGGTTAATTATTGCCAAGCTCAATACAGAAGCCAGCAATTTTCGGGAGAAAATTTCCAATGTTCAATTACAACAATTGGCATTTGCCGCACCAAGTATCGAAATTCTTGACCCACCCTTAGCGGTAACACGTAGTAGCAGTAAACCCAGCATGTTATTACGATCTGCTAAAAGCTCCCAAGAAATATACGGTAAAGTGAATGCACCGGCAGGTCTAAAGTTATTTACCTACAATCAGCAACGCGTATTTTTAAGACCGGATAGCAGTTTTCGTATTCCCGTTCCCTTAAATTCCACCACCGTTCCAGTCAAATTAGTGGCCACAGACAATAAGGACAAGCGTACTGAATTGGATTTTGTGATTTCTTCACCCAAGAACACTAAACCTGGCAAACCTATATTCACTAGCACGCTCAAGCGTCACTTAAAAGGCATTGAAGTTGGAAAATACTACGCATTAGTCATTGGCAATAATAAATATAAAAACTTACCAAATTTAAAAACAGCGATTAATGATGCCGAAGAAACAGCAAGCGTATTAGAGAATAAATATGGATTTTCAACCACTCTGTTAATAAATGCTGATCGCTATCAAATTCTTTCAGCTTTGCATAAATTAAGAACGGAGCTTAAAGCTGGCGATAACTTGCTAGTATATTACGCTGGCCATGGTGACTTGGACAAAGTTAACGATCGCGGCTACTGGTTGCCAGTAGATGCCGACGCTAATAATTCAGCTAATTGGATCTCTAATGTCGCCATCACAGACATGTTAAATACTTTACCGGCCAAACATGTCATGGTTATCGCTGATTCCTGTTATTCAGGCACTTTAACTCGTACAGCAGTGCCTAGAGTCGACAGCTCTATTCCACCAGAAATTCAGGAAAAATGGATTAAACTCATGGCCAAAAGCCGTTCGCGTACAGTACTCACTTCTGGTGGCATACAACCCGTGCTGGATGAAGGAGGCGGTGGCCATTCAATTTTCGCTAATGCATTTCTCAAAGCGCTAAAAAGCAATGACGATATTTTGCAAGGTTATGCATTGTATCGACAGGTTTCGAGCAAAGTATCTAATAATTCATTGAATACTCAAACACCAGAATATGCGCCTATCAAACATGCGGGACACGAAACAGGTCAATTCTTTTTCGTACCTAAAACCTAATTATAAGACCTGAATACAATGAACATCATTAAACCAATAATAGGCTTGGTGGTAACTGCTACCTATGCGCCAACGATATACAGTGCAGAAGTCATCGATTTAGAATTATTGCCTGAAGCAACAACTATCCAGGAAAGTGTTGCTGAGATTACTAGCGATATTTACACCGCGATCGATGCGATTCCAGAGGCTGACCGTAGTGATGCAGAAAAAGAGCTCTACAAGTCTTTAGACTATATTGTACAAAATGCAGAAACCACTGACACGGAAATACTGACCGCTATCGGCCAATTTTACAATGCCATCTCCCCGAAAGCGAATACCGCAAATACCGTAGTTACAAAGAAAAGTCCGGGAAATTTTGGTATCAAAGATATCGGTAAACGACTCAGTAGTTTAAGAAAAACTTCTCGGATACTCTCCTTTTCCCGATATATGGAATCCAAAGAAAAAAATAACGCCTGGAATTTGCTGCCTTCCTACACAAAATATAGCAACCCTACTGAGTCAGGTGGTCTATTTGACCAACGCTTTAGCGGCTTTCTTACAGCGAATATTATATCATCTGATCAATCTGAAACTATTACAGAAGCGGGATTTGAAAGCTCAACCAAACAATACACGCTTGGTGGCGATTATCGTTATAACAATAAAACATTTATTGGGATTGCTTATAGCGGCGTGAGTGGCAATGTTGATATGAGTGCCGGCCGAGGGCAATTAGATAACAATGCCAAGACCTACATTGTTTATGCGAATTATAACTATGATCAAAGCTGGTTTAGTAATGCAACCATTAGTTATGGCAATCGTGAATTTGAAATGAAACGAGCGGTTAATTTTGTACTCAATAATGAAACTACCACAGCGGTTGCATTAAGTAATCCAAACAGTGATTATTATGGACTAAGTATTGGAGGTGGCTACGATAAACCTTACGACAATGGACATAACTTGGCTTTTTTAGCAAATTTAAATTTCACAAGAACTAACATAGATGCATTCACTGAAACTGGTACTGTAGGTTACAATATTGCGGTAGCTAAACAAACTATACAAAGCATTCAATTAGATTTGGGAGCAGAATGGCGACAAGCCATTAGTACGTCATATGGCGTTGTCATACCGCAAATTTCCCTCAGTTGGACCCAAGAATTCGGTGATAAAAGTGATGCGATCAACGCTAGATATGAAACTGACCCAAACGAAACAACCTTAAGTTTTGAGACAGGAAATAGTGACTTAAGCTATATTAATTTAGTATTGGGGGCTTCGATGGTATTTCCACGTGGCCTATCGGGCTTTTTACAGTATGAATCACAGCAATTTGTTGATGATTATCAACAATATATGCTCTCAATTGGTGTTAGAAAAGAGTTTTAACAAATGTATGCTAATAGCAAAACCGTATTTCTACTAGCCATAATAATTTTCTTTGGTGTGGCATGCGCAAAAAAAACTGAGCCCGCTTATATTTCAATTAATCCACATAAACCATCGCAAAAGGTTCTTGCGCGAGATTCCCACGATTCTGAGACTCAGTTTAACAAACTCATCATTTCTGTTTTTCTTCGCGATGAAACCCCTGTCGCTAGCCTTGATGTTGCCAATCTTGAGTCTACTAGCACCATCAAGGTTCCCACTCAAACGCCTCTACTCGTAACCGCTCAAGGTTTTGTGAATAATGAGCTTAGCTATAAAGGCCAAACTGACGTCAATGCATTAAGCGCGGGACAACGTGAAAACATCAGGCTTATACTCTATGAAATAGATCTGGAAAATGAACCTGTTCCAGTAGACTTATCGATTGATAATAAACCGTTAAACAGTATCGGTTGGCAATTTTCTCGTGATTCACAGTATATTTTATTCTCTGCAGACAACGAACTTTACGTAAAAAGTTTAAGTAATCAAACGATTACCAATATCAACACTGATATTGAAGGTCAGTCCGTAAATGAAAACTCCTTGGTTCAGGAAGAATTTGGGCTAGGTTTTGACATTTCAGCTGATGGTTATTATGCTGTTTTCGCATCTAACTCAACAAACTTTGGCTTTAATGATACCAATGGTGTGAGCGATGTATTTTTAAAGAATATTAAAAATAATGAGATACTACTTATCAGTTCAACAGAAGATGGCTTACCACTAAATACTGCGAGTATACGACCACATATTTCAGACGATGGAAGTCGTATTAGTTATCTTCAGAATTCACAAACTTTCATTGCCGATAATTTTGAAAGTAGTGAAAGTTTTACGATTGGTGATTTAGTTTTATATGATCGTTTCTCTCGAACGAGCACTGAAATTAGGACAAAAGTAATTGACTATGTTCTTAGTGGAGACGGTACTTCAATTGTATATACTACGACAAATCAAAACGGTTTGTTTTTCTATGATATCGATAATAAAAACGAAATACAGATAACAGATACTGCTGAAAAATATCTTTTCAATATTAGTCAAAATGGACAACGTGTACTTTATCTGTCATTTGCTGATAATTCACCACTTAAATTATTCAATAGCCAAACGTCAAATCAACTTATTCTAAGCAATATTGATGGCGTACTAAATGACATTAGCTTCACCAATCTTCCCGCCATCTCAAATGATGGACGTTATGCTGCATTTATCAATAATAATGCATTATTTATAAAAGACACCGAATACAATAATACGCTTCAGATATTAGATAACATTTCAATTGATTCAGGTCCCTTTATCAGTGCAGAAGGAACGAAAATTGGTTATAGCCTAAATGGTCAAGTGTTTTTACTAGACAATCCACTCTTTATTACAGCACAAACACCGTTACTAAAAGCAAGTGCCCCAACCGGTATGAATGCTTCATCCGTTAATAATACAGTCGAAGTTAGCTGGGATTCTGTTGAGACCGCAAATTATTATCGAATATACGTTTCAACAACCAGTGATATAACTTCACAATTGGATAATAGCAGTTTCCTACCTAGAATTTATGAAACGCGTGATTTAGAGTTATCAATAAGTGAAAACTTGGTTGATAATGAAACGCTCTACTTTGTTGTAACCGCAATAAACGACAAAGGTGAAGGTTTGTATTCCGAAGAATTTAATACTTTGGTTTCTTTTGATGTAACACCACCGACAGTATCAAATATTAATCCCACGAATAATGAATTAGACGTTCCGACAAATTCCGCTATAATTATAAATTATTCAGAAAGTATTGATACTTCTACGGTAAATCAAAATAATATCGAACTATTTGATAGCCTAGCCAATAGTCTTCCACTAAATATTACTCATAATGGAAGTGTCACAACGATTCAACCTATTTCCATACTACTCAACAATGAAACCTATCGCCTGGAACTATCTAACAATATAACAGATTTATCCGGCAATCCATTAAGTGAAGATTTCTCAAGTTCATTTACGAGCTATGCCTTTAAAAATGAAGGTACATTAAGCACGCCACTAGATATCGCTACAGGTTTGCCTTTAACATTTTCAGGTGAAGTGGCTGCAAATGGTAAAAGTTACTATCGTATTCCTGCGTTAGATATCAACAAAACTTATTTCATTTCGTTGAATAGTTCTCAACCCGACGTTACGTATTCTGTATCGAGTTTCAGCTTCGATTTCACGAGTGATAACCCAGACTGTGCTAATTCTTCTGATATTTGTGTAGTTTCGCCCATTGAAGTAGGCGAACTCTATCTAGAGGTCGATGGCTCTAAAACAGCTCGTGGCGCTGAGTATAGAATTGAGGTTCAAGAAGCTGTTACTTATAATGGTAATGGAGAGATTGATCCATTAAGCCTGACTTTTACAAACCAAAATACTCAAGTTCCAGTTGTGATTAATAATTCGACCGAAAGCAATAATTTTGCGCTTTTCTTTAGTCCATCTGAAGCAGGTACACTACAAGTTACATCCCTAAACGATTCAATAATTATTTGTAATATTGATACATCGCTTTCAATAAATACACAAGCAGCTTGTGAGTTACCTGCAAATGGCGGCAAACTACCTATCTTAATTGAGTATACTTCTTCGAACGCTTCTGTGAATATCAGCATGACATCGCAAGAGTTTTTTGAAATCCCAGTCACACTTTTACCAAATACTTTATTTGTTGGCGCAAGCGGAAATACAAATTATAAAATTACCGGTCTATCACCTGATTCCTTTTTTGCACTTAACTTTCAGGCAACTTCTGGTGACACCAAGATTGATGCATATGATGATGCATGGCAACAAAATGTATGTTCAGAAACGGTAGGCGGTCAAGTTATCTCTAAAGACTGTTTGTTTTATCCATCAAGCAGTGATGCCGTTTATCTCACACTTGAAAGCTTTACAGTGGACAATCAAAGTTCCAGCGTTGAAATATCCTATCTCCCCTATACGTTCATTAACGCAAGCTTCTTGACTGACAGTAGTTTTTCACTAGATAGCGAAATAGTGCTATATCAAATGACAGAACTTGAGCCAAACACGCTTTATCAAGTCACTGTTACTCCCGAAGAGAAATTTGGGAATGGAGCGTTAATCAGTTTATCTAATTCTTCGGATACTGTAAATTGCATTCAACTACATAACAGCGAACCTGTAACATGCGAAATATTAAGTGATGAAAATGGTATTATTTTGTTTTCCTATTCTAACAATTACTTCTTTGAAGTTGGTAGCTTTATCAGCCACTTGAATGTCTTACCAATAGAACCTATTTCGTTGCTGGTCAATACTTCAACTCAAAGCCAAATTTCTCCGATTAAATATTTTGTGGCTAATCAACTAACCGAAAACGCACCCCATATAGTAGAAATGAATGTCACACAAAAAGAAGTAGACCTCATGCAACCATTTCTCAGAATTACGGATGAAAACTGGAAGAACAAGTTATGTGATGCATTTTTCACAGCAGGAGATATTCATAGCTGTGTAGTTAATGCCAGTGCGCTTGGAAATATCAATGTTATGGCCGGAGACAACATCCCCATTGTTGGCCCCACTCCGCTACCAGTTCCAACAATTGCGGATATAACCGTTAAGACTATTCCAACAACATTTGTTGATGCAACAGCTGTAGAAAAACCAATTTCATTTGAAGTACCCGCTAGTGGAATATTTCTATACCAAATCAATAACATAAATGCGGGTAGTGCTTATGATATTCAACACAATTCTCCCGTTAGCATCGAAGTCTATAAAACTCAGATAATTAAGTCTAGCGATTTAATTTGCAGCTCTATGCCTACCGAAAGTACCACATTTAATCAGCGTTGTGATGTTATTGGATTAACACCCTCCGCGGAGTCATTTGTAATAATCGTTAATACGCTTGCTGAAGCAAACCCTTCAGTAGTAGAAATTATTGAGTTTCAACTACAATAAGAATACAAATCAGCATTTGCTTCTTTTATTGTTTTTATTTGTTAAGCAGCAGAAAGGTTGAACAGGTATATAAATTGAAAATGTCGAACCAAAATCAGGCTGGCTTTCCACTTCTATCATGCCACCTAACATTTCACAATATCGTTTTGTAATTGCCAAACCCAAACCAGTACCGCCATATTTTCGTGTAGTTGAATTATCTGCCTGTGAAAACGGTTCAAATACCTGATCGATTTGCTCTTGTGTCATACCAATACCATCATCTTTCACATGAAAACTAATCCAATGATTCCCGTTGACATTTTCTTCTTTTAAATCAACTTCAATTTTGCCATTCTTTGAGAACTTCGATGCATTACTAATAAGGTTAAATAATATTTGACGAATTTTTATAAGGTCGGTATAAGTGTGAATTTGTTTAGTACTCAAATCTACTGATAAAGAATTATAATTCTTATGTGCTAATGGCTTGGTCGTTTCTACAACTTCTTTAACTAGATCAGTAAGATTAAACTCTTCAAAATATAACTCCATATGACCAGCTTCAATTTTTGAAAGATCAAGAATTTCATCAATTAGAGCAAGTAAGTGGCGCGCAGCGCTATAAACTTTATTGACATCTGTCACAATATTATTGTTTCCTGTTTCAATTAAGTCTTCTTCAATAATTTCACTATAACCAATAATAGCATTTAAAGGTGTTCTTAATTCATGACTCATATTCGCAAGAAACTGAGACTTTGCTTTATTTGCAGATTCTGCCGATAATTTTTCCATGAGTGCTGCGTGTGCGGTTTCTTCAGCTTTTTTATGTGTGGAAACATCAACTCCATAAGCATGTACAATCTCTTGACCAGGCACAGGAGCTACAGTCCACAGGAAAGCCTTATCTCTATAATCTCCGGTTAAATCTGTTATGGGTAATTGTTTTTCAATTACAATTGAGATAATGATATCCATATTTGGCGGTAGAATATCGTAAACAGAAGTAATCGCACCTCCAACTGGGTCTAACATCTTTTCACCAAATGGGTTGATGTATTGAAGTTCAGCGTTTCTGTTTAACGACAAAATAATATTTGGTGCATACTCTACAGACGCAGCAACCCTTTCTAATTCTTGTATACCTGTATTGATATCATCACTTTGTTGTTTTAAGCGTTCTGAAACATGGTTTAATGAAGTACCTAACTTCAATAATTCTGTTGCACTGCTATAGACTTTTGTTTTCCCTCCTATATTTTCATCAAGGCGAACAGCAAAGTCAGTATATTCTTGAATTGCGCGAACAGGTGTACGTAAAAAATAGTTTAGTAATAATCCCGTTACTATCAGTACGACAATACCCACCAAGGTATTCTCAATCCAGATATCAATTAATTCATCAGTAATGCTATCTGAACTATAGGTAATTTTAATCCAACCCAATAACTCCCCTAAAACCATGGGTTCCCAAATTATCATCGTACCATTAACAAATACTGTTTTTTCTTCTATATTTTTCGGTGTTTCTATAGGTGCCAAACCATATTTTGGTTCTGGCACGCCATCTTCACCACGAACCACATTACCCAGTAATTTTCCATTATCATCTGATATGCTGATTTCTAATATCCCAGGAAAACCACTTGCGCGAGTTAGAGACAATTCAATAGATGTGTAATCTCGAGTTAACATATAATCAGCACTTACTGCAGCAAGATTTTTCGCAAGTCCTCTAGCATTCATCTCCATATTTTGTTCATAATGATCAGTTTGTTCAAACATTCCGTGAATACTAAACGTAATCATTGCTGAAGTAAGGAGGAATGTAAAAAGTAAAACAAAACGTGTACTTAAACGTGCTGGAATGAATTTTGATTTAAATTTTTCTAAATTGCTTTTCTTTGGCTTATCAGATAAGAGACTTGTATTATTTTTCACATTGAAAACCTCGTAGCCAAATGATATGTTTTTATTTTTATATAGTTCAACATTTTTAAATTTACTTATTCTCAAATGGCATTATGAGCTCTCGAATTACATCATATTCATAATCAGCAGCAGGTGAAAACCCGTCATAATTTTTATCTAAAGCCTTAACAATTTTTAGATGACTTGGTTTTTTAATGTTTAGACTAAATAGCGAATTTTTAATTACCGCAATCGTGCTGTTACTGAGTTTATTGCTTGCTGCGAGATTAAAAGGTGGCAGATGTTGAGATTCATAAATTATACGTATGCCCTTACCTTTCCATTTTAACGCCTTGGTATCTTTTAAAATGCCAGCATCATAGTCGCCATGCAATATTGATCGAACAATATTATCCAAATGTCCTAGAAAATCATAACTGCCAAAAGTTTCCAGTGGTGTATTAGAGCCCACAACTATTGCACGCTGTAGTAAAGCAGCGCGATCACCAAACGCGAAACGTTTTCCTTTCAGATCAGCGAGTGTTTTAATTCCTGTATTTTCACCAGCAACAATCATCAATTGCAATGAGGCTTTGCCATTTGTCACAGCTTTGGCAATTAATTTGGTTTGCCCCATTTGATGAGATCGAATGTAAGCGACTGGCGTTAGGTAAGCAATGTCGACGCGTCCATTGGCAACATCATTGATAGCGTCAGACATATTGGACGACAATTTTAATTTAACCGGTACGCCTAACACCGTGGTTAAATACTGAGTTAAAGGTGACAATCTTTTATGCATAACCGCTGGCGTATCCATGGCAACTGAACCAAGGCTCAATCCCTTGTCAGCGATAGCTTGCGAGGAGATAGTAATAAAAGAAACGATCAACAGAATCGTTACACTGAGATGCCTTGTTATTCCATGATGCATTTTGACTTTCCACTGCAAAAATAGATCGTAATTCACACAATATATAACGTTTTAATAAGCTAGATTTATCTTTTAAGTATCGGTTTTAT